>CETC01158458.1_pt1 | contig 12053 bp, 2 predicted proteins | sample 326911 | NCBI WGS metagenome assembly CETC01 (sample SAMEA2622694, study PRJEB7988) | marine metagenome | isolation source: saline water (ENVO:00002010), including | reverse complement strand
AAAAGTATTATCTGAAGTTTTTGGAGCAAGCATTCTAAGTATTAATGCCTTTCTAAATCCTTCATCTGTTTCTGCAATACCAGAAAAAAGTCCATCAAGCAAAATAGACTCTCTTGTTAATCTTAATTGCTCTTGTTCAGGTTTAGTTTGTTTAGGCATTTTTTGAGTTTGCTGTATAGTTTCTGCAGATATTTTTTTATAATGCTTTGTTACTAACTCTAATTCAGCTGGAAAAAATTTTCTTTCTCTCCATACCCCAGTTTCTTTAGTTCTAATAACAGGAGCACCACCAAAGGCGTCTTGTAATATTCGTAAACCTTCTTGCTCTCTACTATCAACAGACAAATATTTTCTTGCGCCCTGTAACAACTTATCATCTTTAGATATAAATGTAGTATTAGATTGACCAGGCATAATAACTTCTTTAATTTTTAAGCCTGTTTTATCTCTAACAACAATAGGTTTAGTAGTATTATTAGTATACTTATTCTTTTGTGTATCAAAATTCTTTTTTCTGTTAGCAAAGATTTCTCTAGGAGGATACAACTGCGTGTCTGGCTCATAAACAACAGAAACAGCTGCATCAAGATATGCTATTAATTCATCTATTTCAATTTTTTGCCTATTAAGAGCGTCTAATTTTGTGCTTGGCTCTCCTGGCCTTACAAACCTTTGAGTTTCTTCTATTTGACTATTTATATAAGCTCTTTTTCTACTTAACTCTTTTATAGCTATTACATTACCTTCAGCATCAACAAAGTTTCTAATTGCTAAAGACTTTAAGCCTTCAAGAGTAGTTCCGTCAGTACCACCATAATCTAAGTAATTTGTAATTTCATCTAAAGTACTAACTTGACGATCATTTAAATCAATACTATTTAACTTTTTCTTTCTTTCTACATACTGTTTAGATAAATGATTCATAGCCATATCAAAAGGATTTCTAGAATTAGCCATATACTCTTTAGCTAAATTTAACGCCCCTGATATGTCGTATTTTTTGTCTATACCTGACTTATTTTTAACATTAAATGCGCTAGATACTAAACCTTTCCAAGCCTCATGATATGTTTGTAGCCCTGCTTTTCTAGTAATACCAGTTTCATCAGCTTCCATACCTTGATTTAGTTTTAAATACTTATTTAAAGGTCTTATAATTCTATTGTTTATAGCATCTCTAGCACCCTTAAGATCATTTGATGATAAGTTTCTTCTATCTGAAACAACAAATCTATCTTGTCTGTCAATTGTACCTACTTCAAATAAACCTGCTTCCATTATACCATCAATACCTGACTGACCATACCATATTCTATCTTGATTTCTTATAATACCATTTATATCTGCTTCTGCTTGGCTAGGTAACTTATTATACATATCAACAAACCTAATTGCCATATCATTTATATTATCAACAGTATTTATTTGTTTTACTCTATCCACTATTCTAACAGCATATTGAGTACTACCTTCTTGCCATTTAACTAAACCACCTGGATCACTCTTAAACATGTTAACTAAATAAGTTGATGTTTGGTGCATTTTAACAAACTGACCCATAGCCATTTTAACTTCTTGCTCTAACTGTCTTTGAGAGTAAACACGATTATCTTTATTTAATAATTGTATTATTTTTTGAGACACTACAGATTCGTTGTTAGTAGGGTCAAACATAGTTTTTAAAGCATCCCTATAAGTTGTTTCTGTTCTAGATATTGCACCAGCATTTAAGTTTGCTTGTTGCCAAAACAAACCAGGAGCAGCAACATAATTAAAAGATTTATCAAAGTCAAAGTCAGCATCTTGTGGTTTAATAGCATCTGCATGATTCATTTTGCTTACATTACCAGACATTTGATCCGTATGGAATCCATCTACATCTGCATTATAAGCCATTCTACTTATAACTACATCACCTATCATATTACGAGGCTGTCTAACATTTAACATACCTACAGCAGCATCAATAGCTTCATTTCCACTTTCATTCCATTTTTTAATAATATGTCCTACTTCATTTAAATTAGACACACCATCAACAATAGAGTTGCCTTCACTATCTTTAAATTTATTGATAGATATTTCATTTGCTACAGCTTTTTTGTATGCTGCTTTATTTATATCTGAAGCTTTAGATATAACTCTTTTTGTATGTATATCTATTATTGTACCATCAGAAGTAATAGCCATACCTTCTATTTGTAAAACTTTTTGCTGGTCTAACTCTACTAAAAATCCATCTGCTTTTCTTGTACCTATATCAGGAGCATCATAGTCTATTTTTTGTATTATTACGTTTTGTATTCCACCTTCATTTTTAGATGCTACTTTCCATTTTGTAGATGTAGCAGCATAATAAGAAGGCATAAATTCACCGAAATACCTTACAGTTTTAAAGTCACCAACTTCACCTCTTACACTTATTCTTAAGTTTCCAAAATCTGCACTCATAACATCAAACGATCCGTCTTCTACTTTACCACCTGCGATAGATCCGTTGTTTAATGCATATCCTATTAAGTTTCTTTCAAGTTCTTGTCTTAAAAAAGGCTCTGCTATTATACCATTATTTTCTAAAACAGAAGACATTGGACTATTTATAGCTGCTGGATCACCAGATTCTATTGCATGTCCCATAACTTTCCTAGCCAATGCTGAAGCTTGGTCAACATTACCGTGTAATAGATTATCTATTTCGTTAAATTTAGAAAGTTTTTCTGGTAGACCTATCCAATCACTAATACCATTTCTATAATCCATATGAACACCTGCATTTTGTCCAACCATAGGTCTTTTTTCTTTAGATACAGTTCTTAAACTTAATGCACTCATAGGTACTTCTGCTATATTATCAGTTAAAGTATTGCTACTTCTACTATCATTGCTATATAAGTTTTGATCATTAACTATAAAATCTAACCATTTACCTTCAGTTAATGCAATATCACCAGCATTTTCTAAATCTATACCTTTAGTTCTTACATTTCTATCATTCATAGGTAGTTGAAAACCATCTCTTTTAGCATTTATTTTAGCAGCAGAACCAAATGTTAATACATCTATTTTTAACTTATCTAACATAGCTCCTATTTCTGGATCATATTTAAATGCTGTCTTTAAGAAAAACTCATCTATTCTACCATTTTTAATATTTACATCAGCATGTGTTACAGTAGGTTTTATACCACCAGATTTAAACCCAACTATATCACCCCTATCATTTGTTATAACCATATCTTCATGAACACCCTGCATACTAAGCATAGCTAAATATGCTTTTTTAGACATAAAGGCTTCACCATCAACAATAGATTTAGATACTTTTGCTAATTGATCTAATTCAGCATCAGCTTCATCTCTTTTTAAAAGTCCATCTTTAACCATTTTTTCTATCTGTACTTTAGCTTTTGTAATAGAATCAAATATATTAACCATATCTGCAGTATCAGTAGCATTCCTTACAGGATTACCATCTGCATCAACAACTTTTCCTTCATCATCAATAGATAATATTTTTAGTTTTCTTCCAGGTTTATAAAAGTCTTCTACTTCAGACCATACTTTTTTATATAATCCTGACTCAGCATTTTCATATATAGTTCTTACTTTATCTAAATTATCTTGCGTAGGAATAAAACCATTTTTAGGTTCATTCATCTTATCTCTTTTAGCGTAATTTTTTAACTTCTTAAGATTAACAGTTCCATCAGCAGCTAAAACATCATCTAAAGCACCAGGGTTATTTTTCATAACTCTAATAAGTTCTATACCTGTTATAATATCATTAGGTGTTTTAGGTTCTTGCATCTTTTTTAATAACTGTCTATGTGAATCTTTTGTTAAATTACCATTAGAATCGCCTAGAATAGCCTTAAAAAGAAGGTTCATATCACCACCAGTATCACCAGGCGATTTATCTCTAAACGTTGTTTTTAGCCTTAAATACAAATCAGAACCACTATCAGTTCTTACTATCAATGATGTTCCTTCATTTAAATTCATTAATGTATATGAAGCTTTAGATAAGTTTGCTGTAATATTTCCAGGCAAGTTAGCCATATGGCCTGGTTGTTTACCTCTTAAAAAATTAGCCTTATCTTTTATATCTACTATTTCAAACTTACCGCTTTGTATAGATGAGTTTATACTTGACAATCTATTTCCAGATACATTTCTAATAACATTACCATTTTCATCAATTCCAGAACTATTAGCAATAAATATACTATTTTGAGCTGCATCTAATTCGTTTAAAATACCTGTAAATCCTCTATCTTTTGAGAATCCTTGCACTTTATTGTCTAAATATAATTTTTCGCTTTTTAAATCAATTTGCAGCGTTTTAATATCTGTTTTAGAAAAGTAATTAGATGTTATTGTATGAAAATCAAACTCAATTTCATTTGCATCTGGTATAGACATTGTGTTATCAGGGTCATTTTTTAGTAACTCTATTTCAGTTTTCATTTTAACTTTAATAGGTTGTAATATAATTTGATTATACGTGTCTCTACCTGCTGGTGTGCTAACATCAAACTGAGAATCGCCTTGAGCAATTAAATCATTTTTAACTTTTCTTAAATCTACTTTTTGAGAAGCACTTAGATTTGGATCGTTTATCATAGGGTCAAACATACTATTAGCAAACTCTTGTAATGAGTTAGCATCTATTTTACCTTTTCTATCTAAATCAAAAACATAATCAAAATCACTATCTGTAAATTTATACTTAGCTTTAAATGCAGTTACACTAATTTTTACAACTTTGTCTACAAAGTCTTTTGCAGGAATATCAGAACGAGCATTAATTCTTTTTAATACAGCTCTAAACACTTCATCATCCTTTAGCGCTATCTTTTGTCTTTTACTTTTTATATCTGCATGCAAGTTAAGTAGCATAGAATTGTAAGCATCTAAACTATTTTTATCATAACCTTTAGACTCAATAGCACTTATAAAGCTATCTATATCTCCCTTAACATTTTGTAGTGCTCTTAAAGTATACACATCACCAGTTTCTATTGCTTGTCTCATAGTACGATTTAAATCAGTCATACCACCAGATACATCTGACAAAAATCCAAGCAACTCTTCTTGACCTTTAAGTCTTTGCTCATCATCTATATTTGCAAGACCAAGCCTAAATGCTTCGATATTGTTTTTTAATGTAGATTCATTTGCAGTTAGTCTATTTAATGATGCTTGAAGATCTGTTTTTAAATACTGACTCATAGCCAATTCACCTTGACCAATAGCCTGTTGTATACTTGCAATAAAGTCACCTTCATTTTTCTCTACTAATCTATCAAATTTTATTGGAGCATTAGACTTTTCAACATCATCAACAAGTTTAGAATAAAAGTCTTTCACTCTAGTGTAATCTTCGTTTGAAATCTTACCTGCATTTTTTAGGTTATCTAATCTTGAAGTTATTATTTGTAAGCTAGGCAGTTTAACTTCACCACCTCTATCACCTAAATTAATTAGTGGATTATTAGCCATTTCATTTATAGCAACTTTAGTATCTATTCCTGTAGCAATATCATCTACACCTAATTTTTGCATAGATTTTTTAAGAGCATAATCTTTAAATAAAGCTAAGTTTTCTGAGTTAGAAAATAAATCACCAGTTAGTTCTCTAGCTTGATTTGCAATAGCAGTTAACTCTTCAGCTTTAATTGTTTGACCTTTATTAGACAAAACAGAACTAGGTCTTAAGAATTTAGCCATAGAATGTAAGTTTCTAACAACTTCTATATCATCTGCTAAATCTACATTTTGTAATACTTTTTCATCAATTTCTGGAACTTTTTTAAATAATATATACCTATCTAGCATCTCATCAAAAACTCTAGCTTTTGTAGGGTCTAAACTGTGGTCTCTACCTTTTGTTATTATTTCATAAGCATTTACAAATTGTTTTTGTCTTAATAAATGATAGTATGGGTAAACCCAAGCATCACTAGTTAATATGTTTTCATCTACATAGTTAGCAGTTTCTACTTTCCAATTTTCACCATCTGTTAACTCCATCATCATTTCTTCATGTTTAACAATAAGATCATCTAACTTTTTATTTTGCTCAGGATCAAGCGTTTTAGTAGTTTCTTCACCTAATTTTAACCAATTACTAGCTTCACCTGTATTTAAAATATGTCTTAATATAGACAAACCTTTTGCATTACCTTCTATTTTAAGGTTAGGCATAGTTATTTCGCCAGTTTCTCTGTTCCATTGAAAATTAGAATCTTTTATATTAAGAATACCCATAATACCATCTAAAAAACTTCTATGTATATCTATAGGTTGTTCAGAAGCTTCAATCATTCTTTTATCTAACCAATGATCTAAAGCAAGGTTAATATTTTGTCTGTTTAAACTTTGCCCACCAAATTCAATTGAACTTAATTTACCAACAAAGTCTATTGCTTGGTCTTTAGTAAAACTAATATCTAAACCATCTAACTGATTAGCTTTATATAAGTTTAAAACTTGTTTAGCAATATGAAGCTTTTCTTGCAAAAGAAACGCCTCGTCATTTGTTATATCTTTATTGGCAATCATATCGGCAATTTTAGCATTAAAAGCTAATTCTAAATCAGTTCCTTGACCACCTGCATTGTCATTTATATCTTTTATTCTCTGTATCTCTTTTCCAATATTATCAAACTCTGGTGTGTTATCTAAAGTTTTTTTCATTGCTTTACCAGAAGCGCTTCCAAGACCAGCCATAGCTGAAGGGTCTCCATACTTTTGCAGTACTTTAGCCATTTGTAAACCATCTTTACCAAACGTATTTAATCCACCTATTGTTTTTCTTAATTGGTGACTTTTAAATCCTAAATAGTTATAGTTACCTAAACCAAAAGCCATATCAGAAGGTTTCATATATTCTTTTAAACTACCTGTATTAAAGAATTTATTAAAAGCTTTACTGTCTGTTGCTTTATGAAAACTATGTGGTTTTCTACTAAAATACATACCCATAAATACATTTGCTGCTATTTCTGGAGCAGTCTCTCCTAAAGCAGACATTGCTTGTTCTTTGCTAAAACCATATTTAGAACCACTCATTATAAATCCAGGTAAGTTCATAGCTACTACACCAACAGCCATTCTTGGTAAAGAAGCAATCATATCTGCTCCAAATTCTTTAGACCACTCAATTGGCGCTTTAGCTAAATATGTTGATCTTATATCCTTTAACATTTCTTTCATTTGGCCTTCATCAGCACCTTTTTCCATATACCATCTAGGTCCTTTGCTTGCCCACTTTTCTATAGTATTTTTAGTAAGACCTGTTTGATGTGCAATATTACCTTCTGACAATGCATCTATAGCCGCTAATTGTCTTCTAACAGCCTTTTTAGTCATACCATTACCTGCAGTACCTATACGTGTAAACCCTGCAGCAAATGATTGTTTTACGAGATTTGCCGCTCTAGGTAAATGAGATGCAGTTGTACCACCTCTACCAAAGTATTTTGTAATACCAAGTGGAGCAAAGTAAAACCCTTCTTCTAACATACTTCCTAGTATATTTTTACCTGATTGTACACTAAATAAATCTAAATCAGATCCCATTTCATTATATTCAAACTGACCTGTTAATTCATTTCTAGAAACATCGTAACTACTTTCCATTACATTGTTGGCTATACCTCTAGCAGCACCAAGAACAGAACCAATTGCGCCATCATAAGCCATAGCCCCTAAAAATAATCCTGTTTTTTCTCCTGCCTGCCCTAAAGTTAATCCTTGCATAATTCTACTATTTGCAAGCCTACTACCATATATTAGCAATAACTTTTCAGCATCTTGAACATTGTTCCTTGTAACAATTTCTAATAATTCTTTTGCCATAGGTGTTGTAATATCATCTGATAATCCAAGTTCTCTTGTTAATGAACCTTTTATTTTATTAGAAATACTTTCTTCTATTATCTCTCTTTGAATACCTTTATTACTTGCAAATATTTTAGCCATTTCATCATAAGATGAGTAAGATTCTTCTACTAATTTTCTACTTAATTTGTCATCTAATTTAACACCTGCTTTTTTAAGCCCTGCCTCAAAACCTTCTTTACCTGCAAACTCAGAAAATTCATTTGCACCTTTCTTAATAGCATATTTACCTACTGCTGAAGACATACCTTTTTTAGCAACACCACTAACACCAGCAACACCTGCTTTAACTAAACCGCCACCAAATAAAAATCCTGGTATCATACCTAAACCTTGACCTACAATATAACCTGCTTTACCTGCTCCTGATAATTGATCCCAATCTCCAGCAGCTGCTCCAGCAATACTTTCTTCAAAAGTTGTTGCTCCTGGATCTGTAGCTTCTAGATATGTATCATATGCATCAATAGTATCAAAACTTAGTGCTGATGTCGCTCCCCAAGCAGCTTGTCCTAAAAAGTCATATAAAGAACTACCTGTAGTACCTGATATATCTCTTTGAGCTTCTTGAAGCTTTCTTTTGTCACCATATATTCTATCTAAATTCCTATTTAGTATATCTTTATCTATTGCCATTTATTTTACCCTTGTATCTGTATTTAATATTTCATAAACATCATCATTATTAAATAAGTTGTTGCCTTGTTCATCTGTTACGTCTCTCATAAAACCTAACCCTGTAACCTCATCTTTTTCTCCATATAATGATTTATGTAAATTAGAGGTTCTTACAAATCTTTTTTGATCTTGATTGTAAACACTTTCAGTATGTTCATAGTCATCATCTAAACGCTCACCTTCAGCTTTAATTTTATAGTAATCATTAACAAGTTTTTTATGTTTACTATCACCCCATTCATTAATTTCTGGGTTATATTCATAATCACTTGCATTATAAAAAAAACTTTCATCAGTAAAAGCATCAAGTATATTTAGTGGAGAAGTTACAATATTAGCAACTTTATAACCTAAGAAATTCAAAGGCTCACCTGACTTAAATAAGTTCATCATACCCCATCCAGTTTGTTCATCCCATAACTTTGCTTGATCATCAATTTCAGCAGACTTACCTTCTAATCTATTTTCTATATCTGCTTTTTTATCTTCATAATGTTTATGAACAGTAGAGTTTTCATTGTATCTATTAGGACTTAAGTTGCCTTTATCGTCTTTAATTTGCATAATATCTAATATATCTACAACTCCATCTTCATTAAAGTCATATATACTAGGGTCTTCTTCTATAGCCCTAAAACCTATTCTAGTTCCTTTTACAACAGAAGGAATATCACTTTCAGGAGTATCAGGAGTTCCAGTATAAGTTGTTTTACCATACTCTGCTTCTTTAGATATTAAAGGTATATTAAATGAAGGTTCAATATCAGTACCACCAGTACCACCTACTCCTAATGATGCACGTTCACCTTCATCCATAACTGCTGTTTGGTATATAATATCATCTAAAGCAGCACTAACAGCTTTAGGAGGAGTGCTTTTTAATTTATCATCTCTTGATACATTTGCAATATATTCATCTACATCTCTTTTAAGTAAATTGTCTGATTTTGTTTTGCTAAGACTTCTTCCTGGTGTTTTAGAGCTACCATAAGTATTAACAATATTATCTGCTAAAAATTCTTTTCTGTAAGAACCTTCAGGATCTATAAAATTAAAAAGATCAGAATAAGTATAATTAACATCTTCACCTTCAAAAACGTTTGTATTGTTATTATACAAAAATTTATATACTTCATCAGCATTCATATTAGAAGTTGTTTTAACTATATAATCTTTAGCTAACTCTATAGCAGTTTCATCGTTTCCTGAGCCTGTTTCAATAACATAATCTGTATATTTTTTTAAAGCATCTGAAGAAGCTGACATTAATCGTTACCTCCTTGTCCTTTAAGTATGTTTATTAACTTTGTATTTCTAACTCTATTTTTTTGATTTAAAATATTAGTTTGTACATTAGGGTCGGTAAGTATATTTGTATTATATCTATCATAAACACCACTTATATGTCCATAACGTATATCTAGTTGCTCAAAAAAGCCATCAAGCTCCATTAATTTAGGAACGCCATATATTGACCTTATAACTTCTTCTAACCTTTGTTTTTGAGCAGGATCACCTTCATCATTGTAATTTCTTTGAGCTTCTTTAGCGTACAAATAATAGTCTTCGAAATTACTTTGAACTGTTTCACCTAATCTTGTTTCAGTTTGAGCATTAGATTTGACAACCATATCTTGATAAAGATTAAAATATTCATTTAATATTTCTTGCTGCTCTACATCACTCATATTAACAAAATCTTCTTCTAAACCTTGACTTACTAAAAACCCATAAGCAACTTCAAACTGTATTTGACCTATTCTATCTGCAACTTTTACATCATTTACACTATCTAGTTCATCTATTTGTGATTGGTCTAAAGTAGACAAGGTAGTATATTCATCAAAATCAACATTTAAATTAGAATTTCTAATGAATCCTCTCATATCAATTTCATATTGAGCTGCCTTTTTAACATCTGCATCTTCAATATTTCCTGTTGCTAAAGTTTCATAATATTGTGCTGTTGCAACACTTTTAGCTTGATCATCTCTAGTTTTAATAAAATCATCAAGACTTGCCTGCATGTCTGAGCCAGATTTATCGAACAAGTCAGAAATAATTGCATCTTCAATTTTTTGTTCATTTTCTAAAGCCTTTATTTCATCAGCGCTCATACCACTTGTATCTATCTCTTCACCATATATAGCATTATAAGCATCTATACCAAAGTCACCTATATCTAGCCCTTCTCTATCCATACCTAATGCAACACCTTCAGGATACGCAGCTATAGCACCACCTTCTACAACATTTTTAACTCTAGCAACACCATCACTTAATACATCTTTCATTGTATCTAACTCAAGATTTAAGTTTCTTATATTAGTAGTATAATACTCAGTCAAATCATCAAAGTTTTTATAATCAATTTCAGTAATTTCATTTATAATAGCTTCAGGACCTTTAGTTTGATATAGTTCATTTACTAAATTCAAATCTACATTTGCTTTTTGTAATTCAGCTTCTTGTACTTTTCTTTGAGATATTAAATCTAAATATTGCCTTTCAATAGTATTTAAAGACCTTTCTTGCAGCTTAAACTCTTTGTTTTCTGCGTCTAATTTTTCTTGATATTCTCTAGCTTCAGCTAATCTAACAACATCATAAAGTCTATCTTCTCTTCTTTCTTTAGCTCTTTCTTTGTTTTCTATGTGTTGTAATAATATTTTTGCTACGTTCGACATAATTCTCCTAACTTAAAGCTTTGGCCACTTTGTAAGTAAATTTACCTTTTAATTGCTTTTTTTCATTTTCAAGTTGTGTTTTATATCTTTCCATGTCAGCAACTTGTTGGTCAAATTTATCAGCAGTTCCTTCAACTTCTAAATTTGTTTTATTTTCTATATTATCTAATGCTGCTACAACTTGGTCATTAACTTGACTTTTAGCACCTTCTAAAATTAAATCTTGTTCTCCTGTTACTAAACCTTTACCAGCTTTTACAGAACTTTCATAAGTGTTACTAAGTGCATTTAAAGTATCTCCAGCACCGCTTGTTAATGCATCTACTTCTAAACCTGCGCTTTCTATAATACTTTCTGTGGCATTAACTTTTTGATCTTGTGTATTTGCAATAGCTCTACTTAGTTCAGTTAATTCATTATTTATTTGTCCTACACGTCTAGAATCTGCTTGATGACCTTCAATAGCATTAAACGCCATTCTACCTATTTGTAAACCAGTACCGCCAAGTAACATTGATCCTAGTGCTGCAAGTTTACCGCTACCTGAGCCGCCACCTGAGCCGCCACCTTCCTCACCCATAGTTGATTGAGGCGGGCTGTAATATTCTTTTAAATTAGTTATTTTATTTATAGTTCCAGCACCAGAAGCTTTAATCATTTCATCTGCATCATTACCATATATTTGTTTTAAATACATTTCTTTTTCATTAACGTGTGCAAGTTCTCCATCAACCATTGTAATATATTTATCACCATGTTTACCAAAAGATGCAACACTATTTA
>CETC01052373.1_pt1 | contig 12076 bp, 15 predicted proteins | sample 326911 | NCBI WGS metagenome assembly CETC01 (sample SAMEA2622694, study PRJEB7988) | marine metagenome | isolation source: saline water (ENVO:00002010), including | reverse complement strand
AGAGCGGTCCCTGATTTATCTTCTCCCGGGAAAAAAAACCAGTATTACCATGTTAAGCAAAAAAGCTGCATCTTAGGGTCGATAGCTGCCAAAGCCCATATGCGGAGAAATTATATGACCAGAAGCTCAGTGCATTCTGTCAACTCAGCAAATAACTTTGTCAAGGCTATGATGCTGATGGGCCGGGCCAGCCTTGAGCTAATAAGAGAGCTGGCACCAGGGCTTTATGATTGTCACCAAAGGGCGGTGCTTGATTCTGTTCCGGAAAAATGGCGGTTTGCTGGTTCGTTTACGTCTACAATCTCAAACTCAAATATCTCGGTGGATATTCATCAAGACAACCTGAACGTAAAGAACGCCTTAAACGTGATTCTAATAAAAAGAAGGAATGCCAAGGGTGGTCACTTGTTTGTTCCTGATTACAATGCCGTATTTGAGTCACCAGACAATTCGATGATTGTTTATCCAGCTTGGCGGAACTTGCATGGGGTTACACCGATAGAACCTACTCACCGAGGTGGGTATCGTGATTCGCATATTTGGTACGCGCTAAAGGGATTCAAAGAGGACAGCAATGTCAGCAAGTAAACTAACGCCAGAGGCCCAGCGGAGAATCTATCAAGCTATTAGAGCAGGGAACTACAAAGAGGTTGCTTGTCAGTTTGCAGGCATTAGCGGAACTACTCTAAGGAACTGGGTCAACCGAGGGAAAGAATCGAGAGAGGCAGGGACCGACAACTGCAAATACCTGCATTTCCTTCGAGGGCTAGAAGAAGCTGAAGCTGAAGCTGAAGTCAGGAATGTGGCTGTGATTCAGAAGGCAGCAGAAAAGCAATGGCAAGCCTCAGCATGGATGCTCGAAAGAAGACACCCTGGGAGATGGGCAAGAAACGACAAGCAGAGACTCGAAGTCAAGGCAGAGGTAGACGTAAATGATTCAAGCTCAAAAGACAGACTCCAAAGCATACTGGATGGCATCGCTAAACGACTCGGAGAGGAGGAAGGCGATTCAGAATTTGACGGAGGAGGAAGCGAGTCTGATTCTGTATGAATGGTCGTTTTGGGCTCGTGAGAATCAAATGCCGCCTAAGGGGAAATGGAGATACTGGCTAGTCAAAGCTGGCAGAGGCTGGGGCAAGACACGAACCGGAGCAGAGTGGATAAGGAGAAGGGTGGAAGAGGGAGCAACTAGAATCGCTATCGTAGGAAGGACGTCAGCCGATGTCCGTGACGTTATGGTCGAGGGCAGGAGCGGTCTGCTGGCCGTGTTTCCTCCGGAACAAAGACCGGTATATGAGCCTAGTAAAAGACGGGTAACATTTCACACGGGAGCGATTGCGACAACCTATTCAGCCGATGAACCGGAGATGCTGCGTGGGCCTGAAAATGACACAGCCTGGGCAGATGAATTATGTGCGTGGCGATTTCCTGATGCTTGGGACCAACTTCAGTTTGGACTTCGTGTGGGCGATGACCCAAGAGCAATAATCACGACAACCCCTAAACCTTCGAGGTTAATCAGAGACCTTCTCAAGCATCCGCACTGCACCGTTACTCACGGGTCAACCTTCGAGAATAAAGCTAACGTAGCAAAGGCGTGGCTAGATAATATCCTGGAAAAATACGAGGGCACAACGCTAGGGATGCAGGAACTATATGCGGAGCTTCTTGACGAAATGCCTGGTGCGCTATGGAGCAGGAGAAGCCTAGAGGGAGCAAGATGTCCTTCGCTGCCTAACGGGCTTCAGAGAATCGTTGTGGCTATCGACCCAGCGACTACGAGCAAGCAGACGTCAGACGACACAGGAATGGTTGTGGCGGGAATTGATGCAAATGGGACAGGTTATCTGCTCGAAGACCTAACGTGCCACGTAAGCCCTTCTCAGTGGGCACAGGTGGCTGTTGATGCATATCATCGATGGAATGCTGACCGGATAATCGCAGAAACGAATCAAGGTGGTGACATGGTAGAAGCTACCCTCAGGACGATAGACCGAAGCATTCCGTACCTAGGCATTCACGCTTCGAGGAATAAGCAGGCCAGGGCTGAACCCGTCAGTGCATTATATGAGCAAGGCAGGGTCAAGCATGTGGGTATGTTCAAAGACCTAGAAGATGAACTGTGCTCGTGGGTTCCTAACTCGAATATGCCAAGCCCTAATCGACTGGACGCACTTGTGTGGGCGTTGACTGAGCTAATGCTGAAGAACCGAGCACCAGTTATAGCGATGGACCCAAGCACGAATTACCGAGGGAGCCAGTGGATATGATGCGGTTTATCTGCGAGCACGGCAACGTCTGCCGAGATTGCGACGAATGCTACAACAAGGCTCGTGCAGATTCCGAGCTACACAGCTTTGGGGTATTTCAGCCGAGAGGGACAAAATGTCACAAACATCCGTTGGCTCCTCTGACGGAAAACTACGATTGCATCCTGTGCTGCTATGGACCGGAGGAAGGGAAGAACAATGGGAAGACCTAACCCAAGACTGCTAGGGCAGCGCAGAAAGCAAAGAGAGGCACGTGCTAAGGCTTACGAAAAAGCCTTGATGCGATGGCTGAACTCCTACCGTCTATACCTGCAAAGAGCAGCGATAGAAGCGAAGACGGGAAGATTTAGAAAAGACAATAAGGATGCATTCTTTCAGGAGCAGCTAGCAGCCATCATGAATCTATACGGAGCAAGGGAAGCAGCGGATTCTGCAAACATGGCAGCCGGTGACGTTATCGTCCCAGGTCAAGCGGTGACATCTGCAACGAGGGAGAAAGGAACTCAGATTCAATGGTTCTGGAGACAGCAAGAAGACGGCATCATTAGAAGGGCCAGAGACATCGCAGAAGACACGAAGAAGAAAGTCAACGCACAGGTCAATGCTATTGTAGCTGAAGCTCTTGCAGAAATACCGCAGCCAAGTGCAGGCGGATTAGCTCGCAGGATAAAAGCGCAAGCCTTCGAGGATGAATTTGTATTCAGCGACAAAAGAGCAGCGATGATAGCAAGGACAGAACTGACCCAGGCTCAAAACACTGGAACCTTCGAGGGGTACAAGGCCACCGGTGTGAAACGCGTGAAGTGGTTGTCTTTCAACGACGGCAAGAGTGGTGACAGACACCACGAAAGAATGAACGGCAAGATAATAGAAGTGGGTGAAATGTTTGAAACGCCACTGGGCAATAAGATGAGATTCCCAGGTGATAGCAGAGCCCCAATCATTGAAACGATAAATTGCAGATGTACGGTTGCACCCGTAATCTAAGGAGAAGAAGAAGATGCCAAGAAAAAAGCAACCCGTATTAGCAGAAGCAGGAGCCACCGGTCTGAACGTATCCCGTGACGGTCGAGTCTTAGAGGAATGGCTGCCACAGCTATCAGGCAAGAAAGCAGTAGAAACATATCGAGAGATGGCTGATAATGATGCTTCTATCTCTGCCGCTATTTATCTTTTAGAAATGCTTGTGCGTCAGGTAGATTGGACGATTGCATCATCAGAGCCTACCGAGTCAGCCGAGTTTGCTGCTGAATTCATCGATAGCTGTCGGTCGGATATGACTAACACCTGGGCGGACTTTATTTCAGAAGTGATGACCATGACGGTCTTTGGCTGGAGCTTCTTCGAGATAAATTACAAGTACCGAAGAGGTAACGCAGACAACCGATATTTCGAGAGCAAGCACAATGACGGGATGATAGGCTGGCGGTCTCTAGCAATTCGAGGGCAGGACAGCCTTGACCGCTGGGACTTAGACGAAGACGGGACAATTCTGGGGATGTGGCAACGCCCAGCACCATCCTACCTAATGCGATACATCCCAATCGAGAAAGCCCTGCTATTTAGGACTCGCACCCACAAGAATAACCCAGAGGGGCGTAGCCTCCTTCGAGGAGCATACAAGAGCTATTACTACCTGAAGCGCATTCAGAGCATAGAAGCTATCGGTGTAGAACGTGACCTAGCGGGCCTACCTATTATGACTGTTCCTCCGGAAATCATGCATCCGAACGCAAGCTCAGCGCAGAAAGCTATCCGCACTAATATGGAGAATATGGTTCAGAAGATTAAACGTGATGCTTATGAAGGCGTAGTATTGCCAGCCGAGACAGGGATGGATGGACAAGCTACAGGTTACAGGTTGACCCTGCTGTCGAGCGGTGGGCGTCGACCGATTGACGTGGACGCTATAATCAAACGCTACGAGTCTAGAATCATGATGAGCTTTCTTAGTGAGATGCTCTTGCTCGGTCAGGATTCCGTAGGCTCCTGGGCGCTTGCGGACTCTAAGACTAACATCTTGGCCATGAGTATCGGGGCAATGCTTGACACAATAACAGACATCATCAATCGCGATGCGATACCTAAGCTATGTATGTACAACGGTATCGAGGAAAAAGATTGGCCTAAGCTGAATCACGGGGACATGGAGACACCGGACCTTGCACAGCTCGGGTCATTCATAGCGCAGGCGACATCGTCAGGGGTGCTCGTCCCAGACGAAGCTCTAGAGGAGCACGTCAGAGAGGTGGCAGGGCTTCCTACGAAAGATGCAAATGCGCCATCGGTTCTTGATTCTGCTGAGGAGTTTCCAGGGTTTACAATGCCAAGTGGAGATTTAGGGGTTGACAACTAATCGAGCCATTTAAAACTTGGCTTGCAATCTTATCCGGTTTCAGGGCATAACCTAAATGTGCCGTACCAAGGTGAACATGCTGCGAGGCAGCGGTTGCCGTCTTCTTTTGCCGAAGACACCTATGTACGGAGAAGCGAGGGAATGCCAGAAGGCGTTGTCTTGCTTATGGCAAGGCTAAAATCAGAAGACCGTCTAGCTGTCCAAAGTGTACGTTTTTCTTCAGCTTTATGGACTCCAGGAAAAGCTAAGAAATGGCTGGAGAAAGAAGGGTACAAGTCGAACTCCTTTGAGGAAGCGGTTGAGAAGTCTTGGTCTGTTGCAGTTCCTATTAGCAAGCTGTCAGATGAGAAAAGACTAGCATTTGGATGGGCCAGCGTAATTGAAGACAGAGAAGGAAACGCAGTTATCGACCACCAAGCTGACCGCATATCGGTATCTGAGCTAGAGAAGGCTGCCTATGAATATGTTCAAAGCAGTCGTCAATCGACTGAAATGCACGACCGTCTGGGGGTAGCAGAGCTTGTCGAGAGTTGCATGATAACTCCGGAAAAAAGACAAGCGATGGGTATTGATGGCAAAGGAATCACAGGGTGGTGGGTTGGATTCCGAGTGGTTGACCCTGAAGTATGGGAAAAAGTCAAAACCGGTATTTACAATGAATTCAGTATCGGCGGGAGCGCAAAGAGGAAAGCCGGATGAGCGAAGCCAAAGAAGTAAACGACCTAACAGATTTGAAAGTCGATGAAGTTGCCTTTGTCGATAAGGGAGCAGGTAAAGGCGTGGCCATTACTTTGTTCAAACGATTTCAAAAAAACACAGAGGAAAAGGAAATGAAAACACTGGAAGAAGTTATGGCAACCTTGTCAGAAGATGATGCTGCCGTAGTTATGCAAGCCCTCGAAGCTAAAGCTGAAGAAGAGTCCGTTGAGGAAAAGATGGACGAAGAAACAGAAAAAGAAAACGAGGAATTGGACAAAGAAGAAGAGCTAGACAAAGAAGAAGAAGAGGAAGTCACTAAACGTCTTCAGAAGAAATTCATCGCTATGCAGTCTGAGAATCAGAAACTGCAAAAACGACTTCAAAAGATGGAGACAGCTCGGGAACGTGAGTCATTCGTCAAACGCGCTGAATGCTTTCCGAACGTTCCTACGTTTAGCACCGAGGAGCTTGGTGAATTCTTACACGAAATCAACAAACGCCTTCCTGCAAAACTAGCGGAAAAGACAGAGCAGATGATTAAGTCTGTAAATGAGTTATGCAGTGATTCTGCTGTTCTAGTCGAGTTAGGCAAAAGCGGAGCAGGGACCACCGGAAACGCAAGCGCCATGCGCACAGCGGAGTCGATGGCGGACGAGCTTATTCAAAAAGATTCCGGCCTGACTAAGGCAACCGCCTTAAATAAGGTCTGGGAACAAAACCCACAACTAAGAAATCAGTACAGAGCTGAAAGACGAGGTAAATAACAATGGCTTACGATTTAGGACCACAAACATGTGTCAGCGTGGAAGCTGGCGAGGATATGAGCGATTGGCAATACAAGGTTGTCTTCATCAACACCAGCGGAAAAGCTGTGCAGTTTGATGATGGCGGTTCTGAGATTCCAGCAGGGATTCTTCAAAATGCTCCTGCTAGTGGGGAAGCTGCAAAGATTCTTGTTGCTGGCGTGACACGCGCTATTGCTGACTCAAGTTTTGCGCTTCAAAACCTCCTAGGAGCTAAAGAAGGTGACGGAAAACTAACAAACACGATAGCGAGCAACTACGTGGTAGGTCAGCCGCTAGAGGCTCCAGGTGGAGACGGTGAGCAGTTTACTTGTTATGTAAACTTTGCAACCACCTATGTCGGTTCATAAGGGAAAAGGTAAAAAGACATGAGTAATCCATTAGTCAATCAGGTCCACGTTGATGCTGCGTTATCGCAGATGAGCGTAGCCTACATTCAAAAAGCAACTAACTTTGTGGCTCGACGCATGATGCCGGTAGTCCCTGTGCAATTCCGCTCAGACAAATATTTTGTGTATGACCAAGCAGACTTCCTTAGGGACGAAGCGCAATTGCGCGCAGCCGGTACTGAGTCTGCTGGTTCAGAGTACGCACTATCCACTGCAACATACACCGCAGAGCGATATGCTTTGCACAAGGACATCGCTGATGAGGTTCGTCACAATGCAGACCCAGCGATTGACCCAGAGCGTGATGCTGTAAGTTTTCTAATGCAAAAAATGCTGATTCACGAAGACCGTAAATTTGCCCAAGACTTCATGAAGACTTCGGTGTGGGGTGCGGATAAGCGTGGTGCTGGCAATGACTTTGCAAACTGGACAGTATCAACTACTGACATCATCGCTCAGATTGATGCCTGGGGCGACATCATTCAGAAGGCTACGGGCAACCGACCTAACAAGCTTCTTCTGTCTCGTGATGTTTATGCGGTCGTTAAGAACAACGCAACTATCCTAGAGTCTATCAAGTACACCCAGACTGGTGTCATTACTCAGGAGCTTCTAGCTGGCCTTCTTGGGCTAGACGAGGTTGTTGTTGCTGACGGTGTTTACAACTCAGCAGCGTCTGGCGCTACTGCGAGTTACAAGTACGCTATCGGGGAAGATGCAGGATTCACAAAATCAGGGCTCTTGGCTTACGTGAACCCCACGCCTTCTATCTTGCAACCATCGGCTGGATACACATTCTCGTGGAATCCATACGCTGATGCTGCTGGTGGCGCATTAGTGAAGTCCTTTTACATGGACCAACTATCAAGTGACCGAGTAGAAGCAGAAATGTACTGGGACCAAAAAGCTGTGTCAGCTTCTTGTGGTCTATTCTTCTACGACGCAGTATAACAATTAGGAATGTGGACCTAGTTCAACCCCGAGCTTCTTTGAAGATGCTGAGCTGGGTCCACGTTCAATTTATTGGAGTCTTGAATGTCCTTTTCTTATTCTACAAGCCTTACAGCCAATAAGGATAAAGTACGATTTAGGATTGGCGACACTGACTCCAATCGTCCACTGCTTAGCGACGAAGAAATCAACGCGGTCTTAACCGATAAACCGGCAGTGCTTCCTGCAAGCATAGAATGCGTGGATGCCATTCTTGCAAAGATAGCGCGTGATGTTGACCGTAATGCGGCAGGCATCACCAGTTCGCGTTCGCAAGCCTACAATCATTATCTTGAACTTCGTAAGAAGCTAGAGAGAGAAATGGTTACAGAATCAGAGATGTTTGTGGGCGGTCTATCGAAGTCTGCGAAGCAGAGCTTTGAAGCTGACTCTGACTTTGTAAAGCCCTCCTTCGATATCGGTCAATTTGATAATCCTCAAGCAGGCCCAGAATCTGTGACAGGGGATGACTGCTGATGATAGGTTTTGACATAGAAGGCAAAGAGCGCATGAACAATATGCTCAAGCGCCTCGGTCGCAATGCGGAGGCAGCAACCACGATTGCTCTGTTGACTTGTGCTCAACATGCTGAAGGCCAGATAAAGGAAGAAGCTCAAAAAACATTTGAACCTGGGACAGGCAATTTGATGAGGTCTTTCAAGGCTCAGATGTTATCGAAGAAAGGAAGCACTCTCACTGCTGGCGCTGTTTCGGACCTAATTTATGCAGGAATCCAGAATGATGGTGATACAATTCGGTCAAGTCGAGGGCCTAACAAATATCTAGCAATCCCAATGCCGGGTCGAGATATTCCACTAGGCAAATGGCCAAGAGACTACCCTAAGGGAGCTCTGCAAATAGGCATCGCTCCTCCTCCTTATCGACTTGGACTTGTTCTAATGGACTCAACCGGCCAGATTATGTTCAACCTCGCTAAGAAGGTGGAAATCAAAGGCAAGAAATACATCGAGAAAGCCCAGGAGAAATCCAGCAAGGAATGGCCTAGAATATTCAATGAAAAGCTAGCAGAGTTAATCGAGCAATCAGAGGCACAATCATAATGGCTACTCCGGTCAGAGAGCTTATCCTGGATAATGTCTACACCGTGCTGGGAACAATATCGATTGCGAACGGTTATAAGACGGACGTGACAACTGTCGCTAGGTCATTGGTGTCTTGGGGAGATATAGGTGCATCGCAAATGCCCTGGATAGGCTTTGCTCCTATCGGCCAAACTACCGTCGAGTATAAGCCTAATCACCTGCTTCACGTTAGGATGCCGGTCACAGTGGTAGGCCATGTGAGCGTTATGTCTGGAGAGGCAAAGACTCAGGCATTGGCAAAGCTAGAAGACGACATCATTGCGGTTATCAACGCAGACACAACACGAGGCGGAAACGCGATAAGAACAAACTGGCAAGGGACACAGACTGACGAAGGGAATCCAGACAGTGATGACCATCGAGGCGGTTCTGGTACTCTTGTGATGGCCTTTGATGTGCTATACCAAAGAACGGTTAATAGTACTTAGGAGAATAGAAATGGGATTAAATAACAAACACGCCTTAGGCAGAAATCAACGATTCATTATTCAGCCACAGCTATCAGCGCAAACTTATCCAGCGTTTACTGTGCCTGATAGCACAGCAGCAAGAAAACCCAAGCAGCTAACTGTGCTTACTAGCTCAATGTCTTATGAGCAAGAGCGCAAGAACCGAGCAGACACCAGTCAAACTCGTGATTACTTTGAGCGAATCACAGGGAATAAGACCGTGACCTGGGGATGCGAATGTCATCTTTTGATTCCTGACCAAACATCGGCAGCAGTTCATCCTGACTGGACCACGATGATGTCGTCAGCGATGGGTGCTGTGGCTTCTTCTGGTTCTGGCCCTTACACCCTGACTTACTCTTTGACCCATGCGCAAACGAACGATTACCCGATGACCCTAACGAGGGAACTGAACGAAGTAATGTCAGAATCCGTGTGGGGTGCTGTTGCAGAAGAAATGACATTGTCAGTAGCTCAAGGGGATGAACCAAAACTGTCTTTCACGGGAACTGCCAGCGATTACGCAGCGACCGCAACAACGACTGTAGATGATTCTTCTCTAACTCCAGGTGATACGGTTATTCAAGTAGCCAGTGCTCACACGCTAAGCGTAAACTCAGTCATTAAGATTGGGAGCGAAGACGGGAGTGACAACACTGGTTTCAGAATTACCGCGATAGATACTACTGCTTCAACGATTACGCTAGACCAGGGCATTGGCTCAGGTGTATCTGACGGTGATGCAATTATTCCTTACTTTGACCCGGACATTACAACCACGTCTTCGAGTCTTATCAACGGAATTAGTGGTCAGCTTGATTGGGGCGGAACTTCGGATTTTGAGATTAACTCATTCACCTTGACCGTGAAGAATAATTTTAAGCCGGTACAGGAAGCATTCAAGGCAGCAGTTCAGGATTATATCCCAGGCCGAAGAGACATCACCGGAGAAATCGTAATCACTGGAGCCAAGGACAAAATAATGACCTTGATTTACCGGTATAACTTTGACTCCTCAAATAACATCGTTGCACGTTTTGGTTCTTCCTCTAGCGGAGAAGAAAAGCTCACCGTGACAATTGCTAAGCCGGAATTCAATTTCAGCGAGGTAACTGTCCCCGAAGCAGAAGAGGTCACAATCAATCTCCCGTTCACTGCGTTAGCTACGACGGACACAGCAACAGATGCGGTGAGCATTGCGATAACAACTAACTAAGAAGTCAGGAGGCAAGACAATGGCGAGAATAATTGATGTGGTGGATGCTTCTCTAAGAAGCTGGTACACCCCGGACATAGACGACAACAGGCAAGACCCAGACCCGTTTCAGGTGCTTATATCCCCTCTAAGCGGAAAAGATATGAGACAGCTTAGGTCATCGCTCAAGCTCAAGGCTACAAGCCTAGATAATGATGACCTGATGCAGGCTGCCGAGCGAAGGGAAGAAGAGTTAAAAGCTCTAATCGTAGAAAAGCACGTTCACGATGTTCGTGGGTTTAGTGCCAAGCATATAGGGACAGGCGAGGTAATTGTGCCTAAGTCTGGTCACGAGCTAGTCAAGTGCATCCTCGAAGCTCACCCGGATGAGCTAATAGTATTGCACGATATTTATGAGGCAGTATTAAGAAGCTCCAGCTTGACGGATGAAGCTAAAAAAAAATTGAGCTTGCAATCCGATTTGCCACCTCCGGTGACTCCAGAAGACAATCCTGGGGATGCTCTAAATGTCGAGGGCCTAGCTTTGCAGACCAGGACCACCTCAGGGGACAACGGAATTGCGACGGCAGTGCCAATATCCGCAGCCTCGGTATCAACTGGGCACCTGACCTAAAGAGATGCCCTTGGGCGGAGATAGGCGAACTGGGTTTTGAGATGCTTAATAACTGGTCAGATTATAAGTCTCTCAATGTTCTTCCCTTCGGAGGAACAGACCTTATGGAGCAACCCGCGTTTATCCTTGAAGCATTCAAGGCTATCGAAGATGAGAAGGTGTCGTCTGAACTGCAAAGAGCTGAAGAAGAGCTAAGAAAAGCTAAGCGGAGAAGCAGATAATGGCTAAGGAAATAACAACCGGAATTATTATTACTGCTGACGCTAAACCACTGAAGAAGGGTGTTCAGGGTGCGAAGAAGGTTCTGACCGGCCTAAGAAAAGGACTAGAGAACGCAGGTAAAGGCGCTGAGAATATGGGCGCTTCATACCGCGCAGGCATTGACGTCATATTCAAGTCTGTGGAGGTGTTCAAAAGTGTCCAGGGTCTTATCACTGATGTCTTCGGGGCATTCGTGACCGCTTCGATGGACCTGCGCAAAGAAAACGACCGTCAGAAGAAAGACATCAAAGCCCTTCAGAACAGCTTCAAAGAATTGCAGGCCCTAATTGGTGACTTTGTTCTTCCTCTAATCCTCGGTGTAGCTGACGCCACTAAGCCGGTCATAAAAAGCTTTAAGACATGGCTCAAGGTCAACAAGCAACTCGTAGGTGGTCAGCTTGTAAAGTATCTAACCGATGTGTCAATGATTCTGGTCAAGGGAGTGGCTGCCTCGGTTATTACCGTGAGCAAAGTCTGGAACGGATGGAAGATGCTCATTTCATCAAGCAAAGCTGTTCTTAGCGGATTCTTTGCAATGACTGTTGACGGCTTTGCTAGCGTGGTATCTGCCGCAGAGACATTCTATCGTGCCATCGGAGACACCACCACCGCGAATGTCCTGAAGGAAAATGTCAAAGCACTCGAAGCATACTCTGATGAGCTTCAAGACTCCTCTGACCTAGCTATCGCAGAAACAGCTAGGACCGCACAGGAGATGGAAAACCTAGAAAAGCAGGTCAAAAAAGTACAGGCAGCAATCGAATCCGGGATAGGAAAAGCCGGAACTGCTGCGATGAAGAGGTTTAAGCAGGACGTCAAAAAGAGAGCTGCAAACTGGGAAGAGCTAGAGAAGAAAAAGAAAGCCCTAGAGGAGAAGGCTAAGAAAGAAAAAGAAACTCGTGACAAGTTGATGGATGCCGCAGATGC
>CETC01070385.1_pt1 | contig 12082 bp, 17 predicted proteins | sample 326911 | NCBI WGS metagenome assembly CETC01 (sample SAMEA2622694, study PRJEB7988) | marine metagenome | isolation source: saline water (ENVO:00002010), including | reverse complement strand
TTGGTATAACCCTCAGTAACATTTTTAATCTCTAATATTTCTCCATATATAACCATAATTTTTTTATCCTTTCGTTTCAATCTTTACATAATATAATAATAATAAATGAGAAAGTCAAGTAAAATCGTAATTTTTTTTTAAAAAAAGGTGAGTGGTTTGCTTATCTACTATCCCATTCACATACTTTAACCGCATCGTAGTTCTTCGATTGTTTCTGCACGCCACACTTCGAATATACCTCCCATAATCAGTCGTATACGGCGGCCGAGTTCGACCTCCTGATTACAGTACCGAAAGTAAATCTCACTCACCAATTTTCAAATACATATTAATATAATACATTAAATTGACAATGTCAAGTGTTTTTTTTTATTTTTTTTAGTTTGTGAACATATCCCAAAACATATCTATCATTAGTGCAATTACACCACCACCAACGATTGTTCTCCATTTGGTAGTTTGTTGTCTATGTTGGGTATTTAATTTGGTTTCAGCCCATAGGCCTGTTTCTGGATTGAATAGATTTTCTTTGATAAATTTGATGTCTGTATGAATATTACCTAATTTCTCATCAAATTCTATATGCAGATTTTTAACACTCTCGTCTTGAGCGTCTAATCGATATTCTATTAGTTTTAGGTCTTGTTTGTCTGTTTTATTCATACACTAATAAATATCACTAATCAGAAAATCAACTTATTTTTTTGATGTCTTTTTCTTCCAATTTCTTCTTTTTCTTGGAGCTGGTTTACCTCTTTTAGTCAATCTGAATATCTCTTTCTTCAATAACTCTCTTTGTAGTCTTAAATCTTGAATCTCTGTCTCTAATGATTTAACTCTACCTGCTTGGAATAATCCTATAACTATAATTCCCATTATAGTTCCAATCACTACCCCTAAGTAAATCCAACCCAATATCTGTAATGCTTCCATTTTAACTCCTTATAATCATCGTACCGTGATTTGTATTCCAAGTATCATCTATTACGAACTCTTGAACTTCACAAATCTCCTTAACTATTTCTTTCATTTTCTCTGAATTACCTGTTATTAATCTAATTGGGAAGTTTCCCATATTATAATGTAGGATTAGTAGATTTGGTAATTTATCCTCTACTTCCTCGTGTTTAAAACCGTGTAGGTCTATTTCCGTCATTTTTACTCTCCACTACCTCAAACAATCTGTTGAAATCATCTCTATCTGGTATTTGTTTTTTCAAATAAAAATATGTCCATGCAAGATTTTTTTCAGTTTGCTCTGTGGTATCTACCACTTCTTTACTTGTTTTGTTTACTAACTTATACTGCACTAATTAACTCCTTTTCATATGTTTTTATTTTATTTATTTCTATTTCAAATATGTCTAATTGAAATTTACCAACTTTTCCACTATCTTGGATTATTTTTGGTAATTGTTGAATTATATTCCAACTATCTTGTGACATACTTTTTGGATTAAACCTTACCTCAATATCAGCGTTGCACCATACACTATTATTTAAATGTAATTTTTCAGTCAAGTCGTAGTCTGTTAACTCTTGCTCTTTCTCAATATATACCCTTATCACATCATCATTTGGAATATACATTGAACTACACCAAGGTTCTATTGCATTCAGTATATCTATTGGACAATCATCTGTTAGATTAAATACTATATCATATTTTGGTGTAATGATTGGTTTCATATATTCATCATGCTCTACCATTTGTCCCCATTTTCTGACAAAGTTTCTCATATTTTTAGTTGTTGTATGTATCCACTCTGGACTATCTTTTCCAACACCACCACCGGCCATCGGGTTAAATCTACTACCTCTACAAGTCATATGATAAACCAACCCTCTCCAAGTCTGAACAAACTTTACTCCATTCAATTGTAGTCTGTTAAATATATCAGAATCTTCTTTTGATTGTGGACGAAATAATTTATCGTGTCCACCAACACTATTAAAATCGTTTCTTGTAATAGCCCAAGGTGCGAACACTCCCTCAGTTGTTTCTTGTGGTGGATTGTAAAATTTTTCATACCAATTTAACATTTCTAATTCTTTTAACTCTTCTGGTTCTACACCAAAATCTTCTGTTATTTTTTCTACTCCACTTGGGTGTAATGGTGGTTCTACTCTCGTTAATGATACCACTATTCCGTCTTTTAAATATTTATCTATTTCTTCAGCAGCATCTGGCATTAGATACATATCTGAGTGGAAAAAGAATAGTCTATCTGTTGTTGCTACATTTTCTACCAAGAAGTCATACAAAATAGTCAATCCTTCCCTTTCGGGCCCTACATTTCTATATATCTTTACTAAGTTATCTTTTTCTGATATTTCTTCTAACCACTCCCAAGTTCCATCTGATGATGCGTCATCTGCAAAACATATTTCGTGTCTGTATCCTGCATTTTTCCTAATACTATTATAACACATTTTCAAATAGGACAAGTTATTTCTACTCGGTATGATAAAACTAATTGGTTCCATTTTGTCTTCTCCAATGATTTAACCATGCTTTTTCTGAATAATGTTTTTCAAACCTTCTTCTCGTCTGCTCTGAACACTCTTGGTAAAAGTCTTCATCTTCAGTTAATTTTACTATGATTTTTTTTGCTCCAACTAAATCTCCAACATCCACGGTAGTTTGTGGGTGTAATAATTCTTGTGTATCTAATCCCTTATATCCAATTACTGGTGTTCCGTGCCAAGACAAATTCATACTGAATGTTCCAGCTGCATGTGTTCTCATCATATGAACTCCAACTTTATATTGTCCGATATGATTTATCCACTCTCTCCAACTCATATAAGGTAGATATTTAATATCTTCAATCATTTTTTCTTGTTCTTGTTTTCTACCCATTGATACACCATACTTTTGTTCATTAACTTCTGATGCCACTAAATAACTATCCATTCCACCATACCAACTAACAAAGTTTCCACCCAATAATGTTCCCTCTTTGTATAAAGAACCTGCTTGACTATCTATCCCATCTGGAATCATCATTGACCTCATTACTCTTACATCTTCACAACCCAATCCTTTGTAATATTTTATATCTGACTTATTATGACAATACACCCAATCTGCTTCTCTTAAACAATTAATATAATGTATTTGTTTATCAACCGAATAGTCTTGGTAATACCAATGTGGGCCCTCTTGCATTACTGAAACTTTATCACAATATTGTTTAATCCTTACTAAATCTACATTCGGATTGTTTTTAGGTATGATAACTATTCCTAAGTCATATTTTTTGTTTGGTAGTTCATTTAATGGACACCACTCCGCGTCCAACATTATTGACCAACCAAACTCTGTTCTGGCATTTTCAAAATCTCTCGGAACTTTACCTCTGATATTTGACTCACTAAAAAATACTACTTTATTCATATAACTCCTCATATGTTCTTTTTATCCAATACTTTGAATCTCTGTTCAATGGATTAGGTGGAATAGCATTAAAATGATATACCCACCCACAATCTTTAAAAATTATATCATCCTTAAACCACATTCTGTCATCGATAAATAGTAATTGTTTCGAGTGTAAATCTTGTAAGTTATATGAAATCGGTAAATAATTTATTTTAATATTTTGTTCTCTTAATAAAAAGTTTATAATTGTTTGGTCTGTTCCTGCTTTAACTTTCTCGATAGAGTTTCTTATCAAATCTTGTTTTGAATTGTAATAGTTTTTTACATAATCAAAAAATGGTTTATGTTTCTTATTTACTATTTGAAATCCACAATTAACATACTCCCATAACTTAAATGGAACTTTATTATCAAACATCAATTCTGAATATTGGTCGACTGACCTTTTCACCCATTCAAAACTTCCATTATTTACAACCGCACTATATTCGTGATTAGTCAATTCAAAAAAATTAGGACAATCAGGATGAACTATTGTATCTGCGTCCACCATTAGTATTTGGTCATAGTCTACATCTTTGAGTAAATCGAATAAATAAAATCTCTGCCAAGTAACTTTCATATGTTCTATTGGAAATAGTAGTTCATCTAATATTAATAGTTTACAATCATACTTATCACAAAAATGTTTCCAACTTTGAATAGAGTAATTGTAAGACTCACTCCTACCATCACCCAAATTAATATTTGGTATAAATACTATATTTTTCATTTACTCAAAATCTGTATATCGTTTTTGACCATTCTCTCTACCATATCATCAAATGAAGTTTTTGGTTTCCAACCTAACTCACTTTTTGCTTTTGATGAATCACCTGCTAAATAAAATACATCAGCCGGTCTCATAAATCTTGGGTCTTGTCCTACATATTTAGACCAATCAGTAATACCAATATGTTGAAATGCACTATCCAAGAACTCTCCTAAACTTCTGACTTCACCTGTTGCTATTACAAAGTCTTTTGGTTTGTCTTGTTGTATCATTAACCACATCGCCTCTACATAGTCTGGTGCATATCCCCAATCTCTTTTGGTATCAAGATTACCTAAATATATTTTATCTTGTAGTCCTAAGTGTATTTTTGCTATTCCGTCTGTAATCTTTCTTGATACAAACTCGTGTCCTCGTCTTTCTGATTCGTGATTGAATAATATTCCACTAACATTAAACATATCATATGACTCTCTATAATTGATGGTAATCCAATGTCCATATAGTTTTGCTACACCATAAGGACTTCTTGGATAAAACATTGTTTTTTCATTGGCAAATTGTTCCATTTTACCAAACATTTCTGATGTGGATGCTTGATAAAACTTTATTCCCTCACCATACTCTCTTATTGCTTCTAATACTCGTAATGCTCCTAAACCAGTGACATCACCAGTTTGTTCTGGTGTGTTCCAACTCTCTCCTACGAAAGATTGAGAACCTAAATTGTATACCTCGTCTGGCTTAGTTTCCCTCAATACTCTAAATATTGAATTTTGGTCTGTCAAGTCTCCATTTACAAACTCAAAGTTTTCATTGTTTTCTAAGTGATAAGTATTATCTCTTCTTGGTGTCGATGAGCGTCTTTCCATACCGAATACTTTGTATCCCTTTTCCAATAAGAAATCTGCCATATGACTTCCGTCCATACCTGTTATACCTGTAATTAATGCTCTTTTCATTTCTTCTCCGTCATCTTTTTAAAATCTTTATACTCAAAAAACTTATCACTTGATGAACTAATCAAAGTCTGTATATTTCTATCCGATAAGCTTTTGAATGTATTGAACTTTTCATTCTTTTTGTCTCCAAATGCATTTGGATTATCTTCTTCCATTACATATAATCTTTTGTTAGGATGTCTTCTGGCGTGGACTTTTAATAAGTTTTTAAATACAAATTGTTTATATTCTTTACCTAATAGTTTTTCTGACATTATTGATAGTCCGTGGTCATCATTATAAATCATACAAGGTGGTATATTAACACCAAACTTTATTAAGTCTGATGATATTACTAAACAACTACCATCTAATTTTGGATATTGAATCATTCCTATATCAAATTCTTCTACTTTTTCATTTATTTTATTCATAGTTTCAATAGGTAATGGTGATTTTGCTTGGTTTAGATTTAAGTGTTGTTTGTCATCATCAACAAATTCTACATCAACATAATCATTATGAACTGTGGCGTCCCAACTACTATCCCACATTTTTCTATCACCGAAACATGCTATATATCTATGAATATTTTGTTGTTCAGTATATTTTGATAATGTCTCCAATCCCCAAAATGCTTCTTTAGGAAAGAAACTATCTGTTTCACCCCACATTACATAGTCCACTTTCTTACAATAATTGTAATTCAAATCTCTTCTGTAATCTGCGTGAAAATAGAACTCATCCCCTCTCACTACATTTGTTATCACTTCAAAACCCAAATCTTCTATCTTACGAACACCATTAAAAAATTGAACCATTAAATATTCTTCATCTACTATATCTTCATCAATTTTTTCAAAATGCTGTAATAAATTAAAACACAAATCTATTGTTACATTTTTTTTATTTTCTATATTTGTATCAAGTAGATTTACAAGACCTTTAATAAAGTCCTCATACATTTCAATTTCAAACCACATCACGTGAGTTCCTATAACATACTTATTGGTTAAGACCATAATTACTTCCTATTCTTTCCCATATTTGTTTCATAACATTAGTTCTTTGTGATTTCTCAAATCCATTAAAATGCCAGACCCAACCTGTTTTCCATAATAAGTCATCTTGTAATACACCCCTTAAATGTAAATGTGAATGATTAAATTTCTCATTGAGTAAATTAACTTTATGTTCACTTTTTCTTATCATATAGTTGATTGGTGTTTGGTCTGAACCTTTCTTCACCGTCTCGTGTTGTCTTTTTCTCAATTCATCTGCATTTTCGTAATAAAAGTCTGTTACTGACTTACACCACTCTTTATGCTTTTTACTCATCACAATGAATCCACAATTAAAGTAGTCTGGCCAATCTAATAAATTTGGAAACATATCTTGATATCCTTCTATACTTTGTTGTATCCAACCAATATTGATAATATCTCTGACTGCACTAAATTGACCATTGGTCTGATTGAAGAAGTTTGGACAATTCCAATGAACCATAGTATCAACATCAACTAATGCCACTTGGTCATACTCAATATTATTAGCTTCTAATACTTCGTGGACATGCCATCTCTGCCAAGTTGGTTTCATACCCATCTCTGTTTTAGAACTTTTCTTTGGTTGTAGTTCGTCTTGCAAAATAAATAATTCTACATCATTTTTTTTACACCAATACTCCCAAGTTTTATAACACCACTCGGTATACTCCAATGTATCTGGCGCATCAACCATTGCTGTCATAAATACTACGTTTTTCATTTTATAACTTCCTTAACATAGTCTTTTAAATTTATCTTTGGTTCATATCCAATATCTCTTTTAGCAAGTGATATATCACAAAGTGTTATTTCTGCTTCGCCTGGCCTTTTAGGTATATATGTGTATCCACAACCAAACATTTCTGCTAACTCATTGATTGAATGATTGTGTCCTCTACCAAGTTCAACATAGTCTAATTCAAAACTTTCTGATTCAGATGTCAATATCAATCCATCAACGATATCATCGACGTGTGTAAAATCTCGTCTTTGTGTTCCATCACCCGTAATTGTTAATTCTACACCCTCTTGATATTGTCTTTCAAATATACCGATTACCGTACAATACTCACCCTCAGTTAATTGATGTGGGCCATATACATTGTAAAATCTACAAATTTTAGAGTTAACTCCAAACATTTCTTTATATGCCATACAAAGTTCATCTCCCATTACTTTAGAAAAAGTGTAAGGGTTTTCGTAATGTCCACTATGAACTGATGATGAACCTGCGTATATTACCATAGGTTCGTAATCTTTGTTTCTTGCCCACTCTAAAATATTCATAGTTCCTAACATACCGATTTCCATAGTCAATGCCGGAAACTCAAATGATGGTTGAATTCTTGGAAGAGCTGCAAGATGATAAATGATATCTGGTTTTTCCATAAAGAAATCAAAGTCAACAGCGTCTCTAATGTCTACATCGTGATATACACAACCCTCTTGTTCATTTTCCTTTTTGCCCGTCGAGTAGTTATCAAGACTTACAACATTATGTCCGTCTTTCAATAACCTCTTGATTAGGTTTGTTCCGATAAAACCTGCTCCACCTGTAACTAATATATTCTTTTTCATAACCATTATTCTCCTTTTTTATAAGTATAACTTTCATCTTCAAGAATACCACTTTTTTCACTATAATCCCAACTTTTTTGTATTCTTAATCGTTCTCTCCAAACATCACCAATAACACCATCAACACAATTAGAAGTTAATACTTTATAGTTTAAACCATAAGCGACCTCATCTTGTGATTCATTTACCCTTTTCAGTTTTTGATTTGATGAAACTGACATATTTGGATATGGGTCTTCCCAAATGTTTTTAAAAAATACTTCTTCTTTTCTAATGAACTCAGGGTCTCTCTTATTTTTTTTATCCCAATCCAAGTCATCAAACATTTCAAAAACTTCTCCTCTTATTATATCAGGATTTCCTCCCATATTAATTTTACCTTTATGTTCTGTCGAAGGTATTCCGTCTGCTCCATTTAAGGTTAATACTTGATAAATATCGTTGTCTAAAAATTCATTTAATTTATCTTTAAACATATCTAAATCTGTGAATTCCCAATCATCTTCTAACCACATAACACAATAATTGTCTTGACTAAGTCGTTGTGATATGATATCATTTCTTACTCCCTTGAATAGAGTTCTAAATGCCAGATAAAAACAAGGTTCATTAGATATGTTAACAAACATTTCTGTTTTATTAAGTTCTTTTAAAATATCGTAAAAGTTCTCTTCAGTATTTCTGTAATCTTCCCACTTATGATTTCCTGCTTTTCCTTCTATCACATCTATATTTATGAACCATCTAATTTGTGTAAACCTATCTAAATTATCTAATTCTTTCATCATAAGTCTAATGCATTTATCGTGTAAATCACTTCTTGGTGTCGCTGGTGTTTGTATGTATAATATCATATGTGTTGTAGTGTTGTGAAGTAATCTTTTACTTCTGGTTTAAATATCTCTAATTCTATATCTTTAAAGTAGTTATCAGTATCTAAATAATCTATTCCACCTTGACCACTAATATACTTTGTTCCTTTTAATTCTTTACATATATTATATAGTAGTTCAGTTTTAGTTCCCTCTACACTCAAATCTGAACTATATATTAGTGTTGGTGGACTAATCCCTAATTTAAGTGCACAATACCCAATACTACTCATATTAATTTTAACTAAGGTATCGTGGTCATATACATGCTCAATATCAATCGTAGGAAATCTATGTGATAATTGTTTTTTAATCTTTTTTCTCCATACACCATCTTGAACTTTAATTTCATTTATCAACATACTATTTGACTTTCTACCAACTGGCACGGTAAACCACTCCTCTTCTCCTCTATGATTCAAAAATTTATTACGATTCTGAAAATTATTCTTTTTGAACTTTACATTATCTAATATTACAAATATATCACACTTAGACATTTTTTGAAAAAAGCCCAAATATGGAAAGTGTTCTGGTTGATGTATTCCAATTACCATTTCATTTTCAAAACATCAAATGCTTCAGCGTGTTTAACACCACATTGATTACCTCGATATCTTGCCATAACTTCTAGTCCATCAATTACATCATAACCTACATCATCATATTTTTTAATTTGAGACTTATGACATTTAGATGCTTCTATTTTTTTATCAAAATGTTTACCCGTAATATCCACATAATAGTTTGCAACTGGATAAACATTAGTAACTCTTGGTAGTGGAACTTGTTCATAGCACAATACATTATCGACACCTCGACAAGCAGATAAAGTTGACTTCAAAGTATTGATGTGGTCTTGATGAGTATCACCTGCCCAATGAGTGTAAACCGTATCAATAGATAGTTTATCAACTAATCTTTCTATCTTAGATATGGACTCAACATTAAAAGGAACTTCAGTATCTTGAAAATTTAATTGAAACCAATCAACTCCCAATACTTTCATAGCACACTTTGTTTCATTAGTGGTGGTTTCTACCTCTCTAATTATCTTATTAGTCACGGTATGTTTTAACAAACCATTAGACATAACAACCACATATACATTGTCTCCATTTTCTTTGTGTTTACTTAGTGTTCCAAAACAACCAAACTCTACATCATCGTGATGTGAACCTATTGCCAATATATTCATACTTTATACTCCGATATTGTGTATGTATCAAATTTATTACCCTCTAATCTTAAATTGATAAATGGATTCAAAGAACATACGACTATGCCTTGATTCTTCAATACCTCTTTTAAAATCATCGTCTCTTGTTCTGCTTTTACTAAAAAGTCCTTCAATCCACTCCAATTACTAGCTGACTTCCAATCTTCTTTAACATAACCTTTATAATATTGTTCTCCATCAATTTCTCCACCATCGTGTCCACACAAGATAATATTCTTTGCACCCATATATGCAGATAAATGTATTGCACTTGTTATTGTTGACCTTGAAACCAATATCTCATCACCCTCTAATTCAGATATTTCATCGATGAAATCTCTTCCCTTTTCTCTTGGGTTATGCTTGAACATATAAGAGTTTGGATTATCTATCTTATTCAGACCCTCTGACCTATGTCCTTTATGATACTCACTATAAATTAAAGGAATATCTTTTTCTTTCAATTCTTCTGTCAGTCTGGTAAATCTTGGTTCTTCCATGCAATCTTTTACAACAACATAATCACATCTAAAGTATCTGAATATATCATTGACACCTATTACAATTTTACCCTCAAAGAAACTCTTATCAATATAGTTTAATGAAGGGCCACCTGTAATTACATATATATCTTGGTCTTCATACTTACAAAATAAATCAGTTAGATTTTTCACTCTTCAACCTTTTGTATAAAAATTCTGCAAAATCGAAATCAATTTGGTTATCAACATCAACACCCTCTACATCATCTATCTCGTAAAAATGTGGTGAATTACCAACTATATTTTTATGCTCTAACATAGCATTTCTTTCAATTATAGAAATACTATAAGTTAATTTGTATATGTCTGGTAAATCTTGGGTATTTGGTGAATTCTTTGGGTCATAGTTCAATGGTTTTCCATTTAACCACATATGATGTTTTAATACATTTACCGTAGTCAAACTGTCGTATCCGTTATCAATACCATTAATAAATCTGTTGATAAAATCATAATAAGTTTTTTCTTTTACCAATGGTGCAGTGCAAGGACTATAAATTAAATAATCCGTATCCGTTGTTTCTGCCATATTTTCAAAAAATTCACTATTAGTGCACTCTGAACTGGCAAAATATGGTTCTCTTTCTTTTTTACTAACACCATACTTATCTGCTATGTCCATAGCCCTTTGTGAATCTGTGTTAACAATAATCTCGTCTATGGTATCTATTTTGGTTAAGGTATCTAACTTAACTTCTAATAAATTCTTTTCTGCAAATGGTTTGAAGTTTTTATTTATTATTCTTTGAGAACCTTTTCTTATAGGAACTACCGCCGTTATCTTTTTTCTATTCATCTAATAATCTCCCTAATAAAAGTAGAGTTCTGTCTCTTGACTCATCATCACCAAACTCTAACGCTTTATCATCAATATAATAGTCTGCAACTATTTTAGGACTTGGACCTGATAACTTTTCTGTAAATGGATTTACTTGAAAAGAATCAAACTTCAGTCCTTGTTCATTACACCAATCTTTTGACTCTTGTAATGCAGGTTCGCCTCTACTTGTCCATAAAATTAGTTTATGTCCTTTTTTCTGTAATTCTTTTAAAACTTTCATTAGTTCTTTCTGCTTTTCAGTCTGTTTGCCTATTTTTGGAAAATCAAACTCAACCAAACAACCATCAAAATCAACTGCGAATACGAGTGTTTTCGACATAACTTTCACCTTTATTTATATTACTATCTACTAAGTTTTGTGCAATCTTGACTGCTTCTTTTATATTATTATCATCATCATAGAATTTATAATCTTCGTATGAATATTTCTCTTTGATGTGATTATAAATTAAGTTTCTTGCAAATGTCCCTACTGCAACTCCTTGAAATCTTACATTACTCTGAACTGCTAAGTCTGAAGTCAATGTATTTGTTCCACCCGACAAAACCACATTTATCTTTCTTCTTCTTTTGTATAATAATTCTTTTGTCTTTTTATGTTTTATCATATTGAAGTTTTTATTTACAACATCTGCTGTCGCAACTGCTTGTAATGTTGTATTATAATCATCTTGACCGCCACTCATTGGATACCCATCAGCTTGTAATATCATCAATCCGTCTTTGGTCATATCTAATGCCTTTTCAATCCTATCTTTTAGTCCAAAGTTTCCAATATGTAATCTATCCAAACACATACTATTATGTCCATTTGGATTTGATTTTACCACGGTTTCCCACTCTTTCATTATGACATCAGTTTCTGCAACTGCAGCATGTAGTTCTA
>CETC01026813.1_pt1 | contig 12122 bp, 15 predicted proteins | sample 326911 | NCBI WGS metagenome assembly CETC01 (sample SAMEA2622694, study PRJEB7988) | marine metagenome | isolation source: saline water (ENVO:00002010), including | reverse complement strand
TTCTAAACGTAGTGTGTGTATTCCTAGAGTCGTACTAATAGGTATATTAGTTACACCTCCTGCATCAACAAACCTTTCTACAACTAATGGGGAATCAACAGTTGTACGATGAGAATTATAATCTGTTAAAGAATTGTTGACTGAACCATCAATCTTTATTGCAAAACTTTTTTGTGTAGTACCACCTAAGTTAATTAAATTTGCACCATTAAAATAGCCAACAATCTCAAAAAAATCTTCGTTGGAATCGGTTGTGCTATTCCAAAACAAATGATGTCCGTATTCATCATTTATTGTTGACCACGCATTTGTTTTATCTGATAAACGCAACCACTCTCTGCCGTCTATAGAATAAACATTATTTCCGTGAGTAGCACTTTCCTGCTCAAGTAATTGTAACGATTTAAACTTGTGCCGTTGACTACCAAAATGCCCACCAATTCGAGGGTCTTTTATGCCTTTTATTGAACTTCCTTTTATATCCGTATAATAGTATTTTCTCCCGTCACTTTGAGTAGTTCCATAGTCTGTGCTTACCGCAGATCCGTCATAAGTACCTGTGCCGTGATCAGTAGTCCCATCAAGTAATTTCCCAGAAATAGCAGGATACAGAATCCCCGGTATAATATGCGGAACGCTTTGGTGCGCTAACTTATCAGAGTTAGTTATTGTTTGATAAGTAGAAGATAAACCACTATTAGTTGCATAAGTACTACTAGCACTACTTTGTGTTAAATAAGTAGATGATATATCACTTATATCACTAACAGTAATACCACCTGTAGCTTCATCACCTAAGTTTGCTAAATCTCTCGATCTACTCACTGAATTCCTTTGTCTTAGATTTTGCTAATGCTTCTTCATTAGTTTCTTCTATCTCAACTAATGCTTGTCTATAGCCAATCAATAGTTCTCTGGCTCTTGTCATAAAGGTTTCTCAGGCCAAGTAATTTTGTCAGGATCAGTCAAATCAATATCCCTTAATTTTTGTCTGTAAGTTTTCCATTTTGATGGGATAGCATCTCCACTTTCTAGTGACTTTATTACTATATAGTCACTTTCTTCTAAAAGCTTGTTCCTCTTAGACCTTACCTCTTCTTCTTCTCCTTTTTTATTTTCCTGTGCTACAAGCTGATCAAGCTTTTCAACAGTAGGATGATCTTTACTTAGCCATTTATATGTTTGTGTTTCATTATCCAGTTCATAATTAACTGTAGGATAATATTTATTTAAAATTGTAATGTGAGTATGTATTAGTCTCATATTTAATTTTTAAGCTTAAAACCATCTATAGACGTAAACTGTATAATTTGAAGGCATTGTTGTTGCCTGAAAGTACAAAACACCATTTCCATATCCAATAGAAACACTATATGTATTAGCATTACTGCCTGATTCAGAGTATGTAAAGCTACCGCTAGTATTAGTGCCTGAATCTGGGTCTATCCACATTATTGTGTAACCTACACCTGCACCACCAGTTGTCCAAAAGGGTATGTAAGTAGTATGTTGAGCAACAACTTTAATAATTCCAGCATAACCATTAATTTGTGTAATACTTGTACTACTATTACTAGTAATTTCAGATGAAGCATAGTGCAAATATAATCCAGAAAGAATGCCACGACTATCTCGCATTTCACCGTTTACATGAAATTTGGATTGAGGTGATTCTGTAGAAATACCAATATTTCCAGCATCATCTATAACAAAATGATCGCTATTGCCACTTCCTGAATTGGTAATTCTTAACTTGTCATCTGCATCAAAAATAATTCCTGCCCAATCTGGACTTGTACTATAGTTATGAGCAAGCCATACGGCTGAAACCGCTGAATCGTTAGTGTCGTTATCAGTCGTTACATATACAGAATTATTTCCTGTAGTTTGGTGGGTGTGCAAAGGCACTGAAGGAATGTTTGTTCCAATCCCAACATTTCCAGAAGAATCCATTGTGATCCCAGAACCAGCAAAACCCCCACCAGTTAAAACTTTTAATTTATCTGAATCATCATCATCAACACCGATAGTATATTTATCTGCTCCATCTAATCGTAATTTAAGCTGAACATCAGTATTACCAGCAGAATTAGCCTCATCACTTTTAATAGTTACAATTGCATCTGAAGCATTACTAAAATCAACATTGCCAGTAAACGTCCCACCACCATCTTTTAAAGTAACTTGTTCGATCTCTACACCGTGATCTGTAGTTTTCTCTTGTATATCATCAGTTTTAAGTGCTGTAGAATCTATAGTTACTTTATCTGTACCACCTACTTTAATATCAATTTGATCATCAGTTGATGCGTGAATACTTGTATCTGCATCTGCATCTAATACTAATTCAGATCCGTTAATATCTAATCCTACACCTGCACCTGACTGTGTAATACTAACTGCATAATCACTAGAATTTGCACCTACTTCTAACTTATCTACACTTTCTACATTTGTGTCTATAGTTGTGGTAGTTCCTTGTATTTCTAAATCACCGGGAATCGTTACTTTACCTGTAGAATCTGCAATAGTTATAGCAGAAGTACCGTCTTGTGCTTTTACCGCTCCTGTCTTTACTCCTGCTTGAAAAGTAACTGCACCTACAAAGTTACCACCGTCTGAGGAACTAACGGCATCTGCTAGGTTCATAGACGTATATACATCTATCTGAATTTCGTCATCATCAGCAGGAGCAGGACTAATAGTTACTGCACTTGTAGTAAAAGTGTAATCAGCAGTAAGTTTCAGTAAAGCACCGTTAAGATAAACTCTTAGTTCATCAGCACCTTTGTTAACAGCAGGAAAAGAAGTAGCACCTGTAGAAGTATCTGTACCCTGCTTATACCTGTAGCTTTTTATATTAGCACCGGGAACGTCACCTGAAGCACCTAAATAAGGCATTACGTCATCTCCATATACGAAATAATAATATCTAAACTACTAGCACCTGAACTTTGTAGTTGTATAACATCACCTGCTTGTAAAACTATTTTGTTACCACTCATAATTTCTAAAGAAGTAGAATCTTGAATAGGTACATCTTTAACTATAAAGCAGTTAGTGTTACTTCCACTTTGTCCTGTATTTACTGTATTAGCTGTACTTGAATTTAGTTTTATAGAAGCATTTACACTAGCACTAGAAGTATTACTACACATAATACCTATAATTACTGCTGTAGTATCAGTAGGACAAGTGTATATAGTGGTTAAGCTAGTACCTACACTAGCTTTGTTTGTCATTCTAAAAGTATTAGCCATTTTATCCTAATGCTATGCTTAAACTAAGTGCTACACCTTCAGCTATATTAACGTTATCTATATCAACATTACTGACTGATGTTACCCTTCCTTTTGCGTCTACTGTAATCTGAGGAGTTTTTGAGGATGTACCGTATGTACCTGCACTTACTCCTGAGTTAGAATGCGTTAACGTTACAGCAGTAGTTCCTGATCCTGTAGCATCACCTGAAAACGTAATAGACTGATTTGCAGTTAAAGAGTCATTTACTTTAGTTAGTAGTGCATCTGTTAAAGCATTTGTATCACTTTCTGCTTCGTATAAAGATTTAATTTCTGCACCTGTTTGATCATCTTTTGCATTTGTTTCTATATTATCTAACTTACTTTTATCAGTAGAAGTCATTAACCCCTGCTGAGTAGTAGTAGCATCCCTTAATTCTGCATTAATAGTGTTTATTGCAGAGTTTAAAGTTGTACCCCAAACACCAGAAGAACCACCGGGAGTAGGTAAGGTTACTGTAGGAGATGCCATAATTAAGTCGCTATGATATAGGAACCGATTACTTGATAAGGTTGAAGATTTGAAAGTGCTGTAGTCCCGTGAGTCTCCACAACTGCACCTGTATCTACATCAGAAGTACTTGCTACACCAGCATTTGAAAACTCAATACGTTTAGACCATTCACCTGCTTGACTCGTTTTGTAATAATAATGATTATTAAGGTTAGTTGTTGAATTAGCATCATAAGCCAGACTTGTTGATGCTTGCCTTTGTATTAATAGGGTATTGTAATCAGGCATATCGTCCCCTGTGAACATGTGAACGTGCGCTGATTCACTTATATCTTGGAAACCACTAAAAGTATGAGTGTGAGCAGATTGGTGGTGAGTGTGGGCAGGTATGTTTGCTGTCCCTATAGTGTTTTCGTGAGATCCACCTGATTCACCTATATGATCCCCAGCAGTAGGAAGTCTAGAAGCATCTGAACCTGTCATAGTATCATCACCTGCTGGAACTCTACCTCGAAGATCTGGAACGTAAAAATTACCTCCTGACTCCCCGAAGATTCCTGCTGATGTACCGTTTTTTATTACCTCATAAAGATCCTTATAAACCGTCTTACTAACTGCTTGCCCGTTACACGCTAACCAAGCATATCTAGTAGCTCCACCGTCTGAAATAGAACCTAGTGCTTGAATAGTTGCTAAAGTCGTAGAAGCAAAAAGTCTTATCTCACCTGTCAAGTGTGAAAATACGTGTCTAGTAAAAGGTTCTCTGACTATTAAAGAAACTACAGAAGCTACACCTGATTCCTCTATAAAGTTTGCATCTGTAGAGGTATCAGATTTTTTCACAACTAAAGCGTTATCTGAAGTAACGCTATGTACGTAAAACTCACCTCTATTTGCATTATTATTAGATGCGTTAGTTATGTATAACCTGTCACCTACAGTATAATTTCTAAACTTTGATGAAGTAGAAGCATCTGTAATAGTATTACTTAAAAAATTTATAGATATAGGTACACCCTTACCGTCACTTTTATCTGTTTTATTATAAAGTTGAGTATCTACTGTTTCTAATGCAGTATTAATCTGTGTACCCCACGTATTATTATCGCTTCCTACAGTAGGTCTACTTAAACCGTAATTAGTTGTTCCGCTTCCCAAATTAACCTCTAATTAAATATATATTTTGTGTAAAGAGAGTCATAAGAACCGTAAGTGTTATCATCATAAATACCTGAACCGTAAAGAGTATCACCACTTTCACTTGCTCTAAAAACTTTAGTATAAGTAGAACTTGCTACACTTTGAGTTGTATAACTTACAGTAGTAGGATTTTGTTTAGTATAAGTATTCTTAGACTGCGTAACGCTTGAATAACTCACTTCCAGTCACCGTAATCTAGGTTGTTCTTTGTCCTCATCACTAAAGTACCTGCATCTGTTTGCGCTCTTTCATCACTAACTCTAAGTTCCTCTAAAGCTTTACTTAATAACGTACCCCAAGTACCTATTCTTTCATCATTACCTAAGAAGGGTTCTGCTTGTACTAACGTGCCGTAAAGGTAAATATCAGGATGACCACTTAATAACCAGTTTGTTGTATTACTTGCTGTAAGTTTTTCTATTTTTGCATAATAAACTATTTCTAAAGTAAAAGTGCTATTAGGTGTAGGTATTAACTCTAGTGAGTTACCCTGAATAGAAAAGTATATAGGTTCACCAGTAGCATTATTTGTTCTCTTTAAATCATCTGCTTTACTTAAACTAACCTGCTCTAATCTTTTAACAGGACTTGTATTTATTTGTACGTTATCTAACTCTAGGTAGTCTGAAGGTAAAGATACATACTGTGTAGTTGCTGATGTTGTTGCTCTTGTTATTTGTTCTTTTGCCCTGATTACTCTGTCAAAGTTAGCTTCTGCTAAAGAAACAAAGTCAGGTACTCTAGGTACTAATTCATCAAAACCTAACCAGTCTGTTACAGAAGTTTTAAGATCAGAGTAAGTAGATAAGCTCATTTATCGTTTGTGTATCTAACGTTCTTTCTTTGACCGTAAAAACCCTGCTCTGACTCCCTCATAACCTCAGTCATAGCAACTTGAGCTAAGTTAGCCCACATTCCTATTCTTTCATCATCTATTAAGTAACTACTGCTGTTTGCTAAACTTAAATAAAGATAAATTTCAGGATGCTTATCTAGAATTATATTACTAGCGTTGTTTGCACCTAAATCATCAAACCCGTAATAAGTAAATTCGAAGTTAGTACTTCCAGTAGGAACAGGTCTTAAGTGTATTTGTTCTACGTCTGAAGTAGTAGAAGCTATAGTGAAATAATTAGGTGTTCCTGTAGTGCTAGAATCTGAATGAGTAAAAAGAGATGAGGGTTGTAAATACTGTAATAAAGTCCTATCAGTATCCGCTAACTGAGCGTGAATTACTTCCACAAAGCCAGTAGCATTACCAAGTGATACAGTAGAAGTACTAGCTGAAGCAGTAAGCGTTACGTTACGTATCATTTCCCTAATACGTAATTTGCGCTTAATCTGCTTCTCTGCCAGTTGAATAAAAACCGGGATAACCGAATCTAAATCACTTCTGTTAGTCCAATCTGCTATCTGTGATTTTAATTCGTCATAAGAAGTAATCACGCTTCTGAACTATTACCGTTTTTCTTCTTTACACCGTTTTTACCAGATGCCCGTTGAACTATTTTAGCTATTAGTGCATATTCCCCGGAACGTTTTGGGAACCTACGTTTCCAAACATTAAAAACCGTTACATCAGGAATACCACCAGAAAGTAAAATATCTATTTGAGCGTTTACGCGTTCTTCCATACTAATACCTCCCGTGAGTTAATCTAAACTTTGCATTATGCGAATCGTTATACCACTTTTTCCACTGATTTTTATCAGAAAACCACCCCTCCTTAATAGCTTCTCCAACTACCTGCATAGGAACTTCTGCAATAGGTCTATATGCACTTTTTCTATTAATAGTAACGTGTTCCCGGAGTGCGTGACACTGCTTTAGAAGGGGTTCTACGTTTTCGTGTTCTAAGAAGGTAGTCCTATCATTTTCAAAGACTACCTCCTTGACTACATTTCCCCTATGATCGTAAATAAATCGACTCATAGTTTGTTATGCAGTTTGACCAGCGTAGACAGGTTTAAGATCGCTGATTACACCGTGCGCTTTCTCGTTATCTACCTGAACGCCCCACTCGCAAATCAGTTGTTTAGTTAAATTGTCTCCTGTTCGCCCACGTTCCTGAATAGTAAACGGTCTTAGCATAGCAAGTTTACAGTAATCAAAGTCTACAAAAAGTACGTCTGTTTCATCAGAAGCAGTACTTCCAGACTTAAAGATATGCCGGGAGATTGCAACTTTTACGTCACCAAAATCTGAAGCGTAAAGTGTCACATTTGAGGTTACGGTATTTTGATCTACAATAACTTGTGTCCCAGACCTACCAGCGAAATCAGAGATTTCACGTTTGTTTGCAGGACCAGCAATTACCGTGTCAAATTCTGCACCGTTATCGTACATACTTTCCATAGCATTAACGAAAATATCTTCCGTTAGTTCTCTGGGAGTACCATTAGTAATAGCGCCTCCGGGAGTGCCAGCGTGAGAACCGCCTGCTCCTCTAAAATCATTAGAGGTTAGAAAGTGTGTAAAACTACGTGTTTGTCGTGCAGTTGATTCACTATTTGAAGAAGCATCTTCAAGGGCATTATGACTTAAAATAGTCTTTTCTAAATCGATCTTGATTGCCTTTGAAATGAGGGATAATTGGTGCGCCATTTCTCCTGAAGCTTTACCGTAGTTACTAAGTGCTTCTTGAGTACCAGTAACGGTTGCGTTACGTGCATTAATTTGACAAAAATTAGACTGCCTTGATGCTAAAGTTCGTTCATCTAGGCTCATCTCATTTCCTTCAACTACTGCCAAGTCACTTGCACTCGCTGGTAAACTTTCAGTCAACCACTCAAATGAAGTATTAGCTACATCTCTACGAGACATAGTAGACAACATCATTGTCTCTAGGGGGTCTATATTAAAAATTGCGTCCTCGACTTGCTCTTTTGCAGTCTTAGAAGCAGAAGCATTACTATCGTATGATGTTAATGCGTTAGTGCTTAAAATTGCCATAATTCAACTCCTCTCTAAGCGTTTAATATTTGCTCAAAAACACTTTGTGCATCTTTGAGACTACCTGTTTTCTTAAGCTGGGCTTGTTGCCTTTGTAATTGAGTTCTTTTTCTAACAGGTGCGTTAATAGCACGTACAGCTTGAGCCGAAGCAGGTGATTTATCTACACGTTGCTTTATCTCAGAACGTTTACTTTGCAAAGCATCATAAAGCATAGCTTTTCTAAGAATACTAACTGCTCTAGAATCTGTTACTTGTCCTAATTCCTGTTCAGAATAACCCTGCGTAGTCCCGTAAACTTTTAACGCTTCACGTTCCCTATTTGCAGTTTCGTTATCTTGCCACTCTGGAATTAATTCTTGCAGTTTTTTTGCTTCACCTTCTAAACGTTGTTGCTGTTCAAACTCTTGCTGTTTTTGAAGTTGCGCTTGAAGATCTGCAACTCTTCTTTCAGCTTGTTCTCGTTCTAAACGCCTTTCCTGAAACTCATTACGCTCAACTAAATACTGTACTGGATTTTCAGCTTTAAGCTGGTTCCAATATTCAGCACTAATTTCTTCGTTATCTACAGAACGAAGGGCATCATACTCTAGCTTAAGTTGCTCAGAAAGTTGGTGGATCGCACCTAGATTTCCTTTTTGTTCCTCTAGCTGTTTTCTCTCCTCGCTTAATGCCTGAGTCTTGCGAGTATAGTCCTGTTGTCTAAGTAGATAGTTATTTAACTCAGAAGCAGAAATTTCTACGTCTTGTCCTTCTTCACCTAAAGGTAAAACGTATTTCTTTTCCTGCTCCTCTTCTACCGGGGCTTCTGCTTCAGGTTCAGCTTGTCCTTCCTCTTCCGGGGTAGGGGCTTCTTCCTGCACTTCATCACCCTCTAAAAAAGCCTCGAATTTCTCGTGTGCTTCTTCTACTGTTAAAGGTTTATTTGTTTCTTCCTGAACTTCTTCTGAAACAGGTTGTTCTTGCGAGTCCTGATTAATTTCTTCTGCCAAGTTCTAATTCTCCTGCATTAATAAATCTGACTAAGTTATCTTTAACTCTGTCAAGTATTTTTAAAGAAAAGTAAACACGTTCACGTTTATCTGTCTCTTCAGGATCAGAGTTTAATAAAGCTTGTAAGTAATCTAACCTACATTCCTCAAATGCGTTTTGAAACGCTTTGCTTTCGAGGATAACTTTTGCTTCTCTTGCCTGTTCGAGATCTTGTTGCGCCAAGTGTTTACGTACCTAAAATGTAAATCGTTTTGTTGCATTATATAAGACGCTGTTTCTAAAATACTTTTTTTAGTTTAACAGTCCTTCACCCTTTTGTTTTTCCTGTTCTTTAAGTAATCCTGCTGTTACTCCTGCACCTGCCATTATAGGCAAGCCTTTTTTAAGTGCTTCCTTAAGTTTAGGTGATAGTTCCAATATAGTAGCTTCATAAAATTCACTACCTTCTGCTTCTTTTCTAAACCTAGTACTTGTAAGATACTGTTCTACAAAGTCTGCTTCTCCTAACTCATAACCGTTAGCCAACATATTATCTATAGACCTTAAAGGATCATCTGCTTCTAGCCTTTCGTAACTACTTGTATACTGTAAAAACTGTTCTTCATAGTCCTCAAAATCCATACGTTTGATAGGCTTATCATCTAAGCTATAATCATATAAATTTACCTCCCTGCGAACAGGATCAAATTGTACTGTAATTTGCATATCTTGATTATTAGGTGTACGGGTAGAATAATCATAATTAATCTTTTCATCTCCTGCGTCTGTAGGTGCGCCTTGTAATTCTAGTGAGGGTTCGTAAGGATCTTTGTAATTAGGAATCGTACTTGTTCCTCTTTTTACTTTTGCGTTAGGGTCTAATTTCTTAACTATTTTTTGTAACTGTTTAGGTAAGATATTATCATAAACAGTTTTTAGCCCCGGTTCCCCAAAAGCATCTACTACAGCTTCACCAGACGTTAATGTTAATCTATCATAACCACCGTCTACTGCTTCTAAAAGTAAACGCTTAAGTGCTAGTTCATTAGTCTTTTCTGTAGAGGAAGTATAAGGTAATTCAGGTGGTTTTTTTCGTTCTTCTCTTGCTTTATGAGCAAGTTCTTCATACGGTTCTTTTAAAGAATCTTGATTAATTTTTGCGTCATAATAGTCACCTAATAATTGTTTATACTCATCATCAATTTGAATACTATTATTTATATTAAATTCTGGTGACTCAGTTTCCTTCATTAAATTGTAATTTAATGCTTTTTCTGTGTAGTGATTTACGTAATCCTCTTTAGATAAATCAAAAGGTGTATGCATTAGTGTAATTGCGTTCTCATCTCTATAATCTTTAAAAATTGCATTAGCAATTCTTTCGTTTTCCCTATCATTTCTAGGTAATTTTTGTCTCAACTTGCCTTCAAGCATTTGCACTTTTTTACCAGCATTTCTTACTTTTTCTTCGACTTCTTTAAAATCCTTATCAGCTTCGTCATATTTTCCCTGATCAAAAAATCCACTTCTACCTTGTTGTGCGGTATCACTTTGTATTTCCTGAACATAAAGATCTTTTGACCTACTTCTATCAGAATATTCTAAGTTAGTATTTACGTACTCGTCACTTGTTCTTATGTGTAGAATTTGATTACTTTCGGGAAAGTGACCTACTTGTGAAACTTCTTTATTAAAGTCTTTTGTTCTTACAGAAGGTTCTACTTTAAAAGTTGTATCTCTAGCTGATTTAGCTAAACCGTGAAAAACCTTACTCATTCCTTCTAAGTCTGATGAAGGTACAGCATTTACGTCAAAATCTTCTTTAGAGTAAGATTCTTGATATACGTTTGATTTAAAATCAGGTCTATTAACTCTTTTTTCTTGAGCTATACGTTCATCTAGTAATTTTGCTAAGTTGTTGTATCTGTTAAACTCTGCTTCTCTCCTGTCAAACATCCTTATTTTATCTTCAGCATCTTGATAAGTAGGAAAGGTTCTACTTTCTAATTTTCCTGTATCTGAATCTGGGTAATAAGACTTAACAACGTAACCTACTTCTGGCTTTTCAGGGTTAGGCATTCTTAACACAAATTCACGTAAATTATCACCGTCATCACTACGTTGAAAATAATCTTCGTATTCTAGTTTAGTGCTAAATTCTTCATATGTAGGATCATAATTAAGACCTCTTTGTTCTGCTATATATTCTAAATGCCTATCTGCACCTTCTGTACTACCTAAATCTTCCTTAATACCTTGTACTAATGAGTCACGTACATTTTGCTCATGTTCTTCAAATAACTCTTGTTGAGTTTCAAAATCGTAAGGATTGGGATCAGCTTCTAATGCTTCGGGCAACATTTCATCTGCCAAGTCTTCTGCTTCCTGTAAATCTAAAGCTTCTGCTTCATTTCTATATTTTTCTTGAAGATCTGAGGGTAAAGGTTCACCTCTTCTAACTTCTTCAAGTTCTACAGCATTTAACTCTGCTGTATTAACAAGTTCATCAGAAGTAAATTTTCTATCAGGATTTTGTTCTAAAAGTGTGCGGATACCTGTTAGTTCTTGCTCCTCTTTTTTAACACCTTTTTTATCTAGTAAGGAAAGAAACTGTTTACCTGTTCCTTTTTTCTGGGGGGATTCTGTTAACGTGTTTGTTAACTTAGAAAAGAAAGGGGTTACACCTTCGACTACAGGTTTAACTAAAGATCTTGCTCCTGTTAATCCTAAACCTATTACGGGACCAGCTATAGGGATCGAGGCTAAAGATTCTGATAAAGCTGTACCTAAGTAACCTGTACCTGAAAAGTAATCACCTTCTCTGAAACTACGTCCCATTTTACCGTAAGCGTCAAATGCTCTTCCTGCGGATCGTGCTTCTGCTGTAGGTGTAACTTGATCGTAAACAAAGTCACTTCCTGCTGTTGGACCCTTGTAGCCAAGAAACTCTAAAATACCGGGACCAGTAGGTTCTACTTGAGGTTGTTGTGCGTCTAATAAACTTTGTTGATACTTTCTAAATCTTCTTGTACTCATTAGACTGACTTCCTCCTATTTAACCTACGTTCTACTTTACTTAAAGTACCGTAAACAAACTTGTCTTTTTGCTTACCTGTTAAGCCTTTTTTAGATGCTTGTCTTTCAAGTTTTCTGTGTAATTTCTTAGGCATTCAAATGTTATCATCACAACAGCAAGGTTTAGCATGACAATCAGGGCAAAAATCAGTATCACTCGTTTTACAA
>CETC01035404.1_pt1 | contig 12139 bp, 11 predicted proteins | sample 326911 | NCBI WGS metagenome assembly CETC01 (sample SAMEA2622694, study PRJEB7988) | marine metagenome | isolation source: saline water (ENVO:00002010), including | reverse complement strand
CCAGCTAATACAAATCTATTGAATATATCTGAATCCTCTTTTGATTGGGGTGCGTATAATGGGTCATGTCCACCGATAGATTGAAAGTCTGATTTCATTATAGCCCATGGAGCAAATATACCTTCAGTTGTTTTATTTCTTTTAAATGATTGATATTCATTTAATAATTTTTGTTCATTAAATTCTTCAGGTTCAATACCATAATCCTCCAATATCTTTTCTGGTCCTGGAGGATGTAATGGTGGTTCAATTCTTGTTAAACTAACCACTTTACCATCTCCGATATATTTATTTACTTCTTCGTCAAGTCCTGGTAAAGCATACATATCGGCATGATATATCATAACTATATCATTTGTGGCATAATCATTAATCAATGTATCATATAGAATTGTGTGCCCTAATCTCGTTGGACCTTCGTTTCTATGTATTTTTACATTTTTATCTTTTTCAGCAATCTCTTGCATCCATTCCCAAGTACCATCATTTGAAAAATCGTCAGCCCAACATATTTCATGTTCAGAACCAAGATTCTTTCTGATAGAATCATAAGACCATTTAAGGTACTTTAGGTTGTTTCTACTTGGTTGTATAAAACTTATTTTCTTCATGTTTTTCTTCCATAACCTTTCTAACTCTGCAAAGTAATAATCTGGTTTTACTACAGCGTTATGTTTACTTATTGTGTATAGTTCATCTAAATCATATACACTTTCTAAATCTATTAAACTTATCTCACCACTCTTCGCCTTAATAATATTTATCGAGACCAAATCGTAAAAGAACATTTTTTTTTCTTCAACTAAAGATAAAACTCTCTGATAGAAGTCAATTGGTATTTTATCAATCATTTCACCAGCTTCCATTATATATCCAACTATCTCACCATCATCTTCTATTAGTGATTGTAAAGCTGGTGCTACCTCATCAAAGAAACCAGCTTCTAAAGCTTTTACAAAGTTTGTTACACGACAATATCCTTTATCAAATATCTTATAGTAAACACCATCACCTTTGTAAACCATTCTTCCTTGATTAACACCTAATGCTATTCTACCACTCTTATTTATTACTATTTCACAAGATGGAAAAATATGTTCTATATCTTTTAAATTTACTCTATTCATAAGCCCAAGGATAATGGCTTTGGTCATTTGCATAACCATCTACATAATGTATGCCAATCTTTTTAAATTCTTTTACAGATGGAAACCCGTTATCTCCTTTTATCATAACTGCACAAATCCAACTACCCGCTGGATGATACTCCTCTGAAATATTTACAACTTCATATCCACATATATCAGCTAACTTCTCAAAGTTACTCATATCATAATAATAACTACAATGTCCTGGCCATGTACCAACTTTTGGTAAAAAGTGTATATTAACACCACCCACTTTGGTCATGTAATCAGTATTGTAAAAAGCCATATATTGATTTTGTACATGTTCTATTGTACCTACATCTAACACTATATCGAAAGTATCTTTTACATAAGCCGGTACTTGTTTTCTTAAATCTAAGTAATGTGAATAATCATATCTATTCATATCTACCGATAGATATTCATAACCTATTCTTTCCCAAAAGTATTTCGATACGATTCCTTTTGTGTGTTGTTCACCACCTATTGGTAAATCACCCATATCATTAGCATCTAACCACTCCACGAAATCATCACCTTTTATGTAGCTATTACCAAGTTCACACATTATTGTCTTTGTCGGATACTCTGACAATATAGGTGATATCTTTTTTATTTCTCTTATAGAATACCCCATTTAAACATCCTCCCAATATGTATCTGTTTCTTCTTTATTTAGTAACTCATTTTGCCAGAACAAAGTAATTATTTCCTCATCATTATGTGGTGTAATGTTATGAGTATAGAAAAGAGGCATATCAATATACTGAGTCTTATTACCTGAAACTCTGTATGTTATAATCTCATCATCACCTAGCTTTCTAAGATTTATTTCCGCCTCTCCCTTTAAAACACAAAACCTCTCTAGCTTTCTCATATGAAAGTGTTGTCCTCTGATATAACCAGGCTTAGTAGTTGAAAAGAAAGATTGACCACCAGCATTTGTTTTTATTGTTTCTGATAAGTAGCCTCTATCATCTAAATGATTGTCCATTGTAACTATTTTGTCCTCTATATCTATATAAGACCTAAATGTATTGAATAAATTAACATCAAAGTCTCTTGGTAATGATGGTATTATATTGTTATCGATATATCTTTTCTTAAAGTCTAACAAAATAGAGTGTATTGATTTCACACTCTGTATGACATCAGATTCTATTTTGTAACTTAATTCATCACCCTTTTCTCTTATGATGTCTAAAATCTGCTTACACAAGTTCTGAACATATATTAGTTCTATATTATTATCGCTAACATTCAAATCTTCATTGTTAATTATCTTATGACAGAATGTAGCAATAAAAGAGTTGTAATTAGGTTTACAAAAGGGCCCGAAAACATTTGGTATTCTCAAAGAAGAAAATGAAAGACTTTCATCTGACTTTGACCAAGCTTCGAACAAACACTTATTTTCCTGTCTGTATTTTCCGAAGATTGTATCATCATCTTCATGTAATGATGATGCATATAACAATCTTTTATTTTTCAAACCACTTAATTGTTTAAATAATTTATTTGCTGATTCTCTATTGTTCTGATATACTTCAGTTTCATCACCTCTATTTTTTTCAGCAAAATGTACTATAACATCACACTCACCCACATTATCAAAATCTCTGTTTATCTTAATCACTTCTAAGTCTCCACAAAGATATTTTATATGTACCCACAAGTGATATCCTATAAAACCTTTATATCCAGTTATACCGATTTTCATTAAAGTACACCTTTATCAATTAAAAATTCATAAGTTTTTTCACTATCTATTACATAAAATTCTGAATTTAATGGTGTATGGTTGTAATCTTCATTATTCCTTTCCCAACCAATAGCCATATACTTTTCTGATGATGTTAGTTCTGTTCTTTGCATTTCTATTGAACTAATCATTTCTTCGTGTAATTTCTCACCATTTCTTATTGGTATTTTATGAAAATTTATATCTTTCTTTCCACAAGATATAGCTATTGCTTTAGCAAAATCTATAATTTTCATTGATTGTAATTTAGGGACTATTATTTTACCATGAGAATCTGATGATTCATAAGACCATTCTATTAAATCAATTGCTTCATCAAGTGTGATTAAGAATCTGGTCATATCAAAATTAGTTATCGGTAAACTTTCAGCTCCTTTATTAATTATATCTCTAAATACAGGTATAAGAGAACCAGTAGAATCTAATACATTACCATATCTACATAAAGCTACTTTTATATCTGTTTGTTCTTTTGCAAAATTAACATACATCTGTTCAGCTATACCTTTACTCATACCATACACATTAACAGGACTGCATGCTTTATCTGTCGATATAAACATTAATGTTTCAATTTTATGTGTACATTCTCTAACACAATCAATTAAATATTGATGACCTACTATATTAGTTAAAATAGTTTCATAGGGATTATCTTGGGCAACCCAAACTGTTTTTAAGGCGGCAGTATTAACAATAACATCTGGTTTAAATTCATACATATTCCTTAATATAGAGCCTTTATCCTTCACATCACCTATTCTATATAAACATCCAGGATAATCTCTTTTCATATCTTCTTGTTTATGTTCATTACGAGAAAATATTAAAATTTCATTAGTAGCACACCATCTATCAGTTAATGATTTACCTAAAGCGCCTGTGCCGCCTATTATCATTATTTTTTTATTATTCATATTAATTATAAAGTTTTACTATTTTATACATTTCAACATCATTTATATTTCTTTTCAAACAACCGTAGTCTGTATGAAAAGCTTTCAAAGGTCCTTTATTAAAAAAGGATTTATTGTTTTGAGATTTAAAATATTCTAAATATTTAGATTTTTTTTTAAGATTTATTTCAACATAAGTATTCGGAATCCAATCTTCTAATGTACTAGGAGTTTTATAATTTATAATACCACATTTACTTCTCCTGACAACAGCGTTTGTTATTCTATTTACAAGTCTATGTTCAAAGTGAGAATCAATTTGTGGTGGACACAATATACAATCGTATTCTTTATTTTGTTTATTTATAAAATCTTCAGTAATGTTAATTAATTCATCCTCACATATATTTTTTAAATGTGTTACAGGTAATATGTATCCATTTAAATTATCAATTTGACTCCAAATGTTTTTACACTCTTGAAATCTTTCACTTGAAGAAGATTTGTCAAAATCGCCGCCACAAGAAAAAACAAGGATATCAAATTTTGTATTATTATGTTTTAAGATATTACCTAACATTCCATATTCAACATCATCAGGGTGTGGTGAAAAACACAACACATTATTTAAATTTAAAAATTTACTCATCAATTACTACCTCATTATAGTACCTTAAAACTTTTATATTTTTCGGTTTATTTATTTTTATTTCCTTTTCTTCAATTAAATCTAAAATTATTTTCATAAAATTTACACCCGCTAATGTTGTAAAATATGTACTACCGCCGAATCTTGGATTTATTTCTATAAATTTAGGAATTCCTTTTTCATCTTCCTTCATTTGTAAACATATTGGCCCTTTTAATTTAAGAAACTTACATATATCAAAACAACCTTTTTCTATAAAATTATTTTTTACTATTTCACCTTTTGATGATATTCCAGCTTTAATTTGTAACCTTTTTCTGACCACAACTGAAATAGGATTTGATTGCATATCACACAAAACATCTATCGTGTATTCTTGTCCTGGTAAATATTCTTGATAAATATAATCACCACTTCGATGCAGAGAACTATCTGTTTCTAAAGATGAAATACAATTTTCATCATAACATAATCTTATACCTCTACTACCACTACCTCTTTTTGGTTTACACAATATAGGATAATTTATATTTTCATAAAGTATATTTGTTTTTGGTAATGAGAATTTATTTTTACATTTATCATAAAATTTAAATTTGTCTTGACAAATATTAATAGATTCATAACTGGACATAAATACAGTAACACCCATTTTATTTAACATTGTTTTATTTTTTGAAAAATGAACGATGTCAGCATCACCTGTCGGTAAGATTAAATTAATTTCTTCTTTTCTTATTATTTTTAATATCTCTTCCCAAAAAATATCTTCAACTGAAAATGGTACAACATAAGATTTATCCACTAAGTGAAATCCGACAGATAATTCATCACAATCAATAGCTACGACTTTTCCGTCAAAATTCATATCTTTTAAAGATTTAATTACACCGACAGCAGCTGGTCCACCTGCACAAGAAACTAATATATTCATTCAGAAACCTTAATTTTATTTTGTTTGTACCATTCTTTATTGTTAATAGCTCTGTCATCTACAAAAATGTCATACATTGGTTTTCCTAATAACAATTCGTGATATTTAACTCCCCAATTATCAACTTGTTTTTTAGTAAAGTCTGACCAATCAGTACCAGAACCACTTCCTCTTGATGTATATAATATAATACTATTTCCTGAATTATACAAGCTGTTTATTTTTTTTATTACATTTTTGTATGGTTTAGCATCTTTATAATGACAATTAGTCGTGCAAATTGTACCATCTATATCAAAACAATATCTCATAAATATTTTACTCCACACACAAAATTACCAGTTCTAAATGGTCTTTTTCTTTCTCCGCTTTTAGAGTGAATTGGACCATATTTTTTATTTCCAAGTACAAATGTTTTTGAATACTTTGTTGTCCACAAATTCATACCAGTTTCATTTCCATAGTTCACCATAGCATTAATTTTTAACATCTGTTGTTGTCTTATAGTTAAATTTAATGGCTTAACCTCAATGACATTTTTTAAAAAACTAAAGTATGATTCACTTAAAGATACTTCACCATAATAATACCAAACCATATCTGCGTCATGTTCTTTTATTTTATCTAACATAATATCAGGTTCAGCAGTATCACCAAATGTAGAGGAAGTAGATATATAACCATACTTATCATAAGTATTAAATTTTTTGAACCACTCTATTTCTTTTTCTGTTGGATAAAAGTCAGGAGTTGTATCAATCATTTCACTATCTTTAAATTGCCAAAACTTCAACATTTGATTTACCAATGGTATTTTATCATTAGTATTATCAAATATTTTATAATGGTCATGGAATATTTCACCGTCAACTGAATCAATGAAATCATCAACATAAGGGTTGTTACTAAAAATATTACTAACGACTTCACTAGCATCAAATGTACCATATCCCCAATTGTTTAACATATCTCCAAATATTTTTTTTAATAATATTTTACTTGGTAGATAAACTTTACACTCTGGATATTTTTTTTTCAACAATCTTGGCATAGCCGACAATATTACCCAATCACCTAAACCATGACAAGTTCTCATCACCACAAATTCTTGTTTTTCTAAATATTCATCAGCTATTCTATAACCATCAGATTCTTGAAAACCTAATGTGTCAACATTACCAGCAGAAAATAATTTATCGTTATTAATTCTAAAAAATACAGCCATAATTTTACAAAATTATTTCTGTGATTTTATTAAAATTTTGTTTAAAAACCTGTTCACTATAATACTTTTCATAATTTTCTTTCGCTTGTATTGAACATCTTTCATAAAGTTGAGGTTCTCTCATTAATCTTCTTGCTTTTGATTTAGCCCATTCAATATTTCCATAATCTACTGATAACATTGGGTGTAATTGTTCCTGTGTATCTAACCCTTTATATCCAATACAAGGTATTCCAAGATAAGCACAATTTAAAGCAAATGTACCTGCTGCATGAGTTGTCATCAAATGTACAGCAAACTTATGTTTTGATAATTCTGTTTGCCATTCTAACCAAGTCATATATGGTAAGTGATTAATTTCTAATTCATCTTCTCTTTCTATTTTTCTACCCATTGATGGTGCATAAATTGGAACATTTATATCTTCAATACAATTAAATTCTTGAGCGACAATATAAGAATCAAAACCACCATACCATCTAACCATGTTACCGCCTATAATTACAGATTCTTTCTTTTCTTCTGATGGTTTTATGTGGTCTGTTATCATTAAAGATGGCATTTTATAAACTTGTTTTTTACCAGTTATACCTCTGAAATAATCTACATCAACATCATTATGACAAAATAACACATCCATTTCCATCAATGTATTATAAAACCAAATTTGTTGTTCCATAGGATAATCTTGAAAGTACCAATGAGGTCCTTCTTGCATGAATCCTATTTTTTTACAAACTCGTTTCATTTGTTCAATCATGGGAAACAACATCAATTCTTCAATGTTCTTTTTTGGTATTATCACAATACCTAAATCATATTGCTTGTCTGACAAAGTTGGTAATTGTCCTATATGATGATGTGTAGAGTCTAAAGCTACATACCATGCATATTCTGTTCTCATATTTTTAAAATTTCTTGGTATTTTACCATCAAATTTTGATTCACTAAAAAACGCTATTTTATTCATATAACTCCTTGTAAGTTCTTTTTATCCAATAGTTGGCGTCTCTACCCATTTGATTCACTAAAAAATGCTATATTCATTTATTTATATATTCCTTAATTTGATTGGCCGCATCTACACAAGTTCCTATTTTTCCTGAAAATAAATTAAAAAATTTATCATTCACTCGTTCAACTAAAGTTGGTCTAGCATCATCTTTGTCTCTATTTGGTAAAACAGTTCTATGAGTAAACATTGAACCAATATGTTTAGCTTTATTTATGTCCTTAAAAAATACACTAGCTGATTTAATAAATTTATTAATATTTGTAATCGCTGGATTTTTAACAATTCCTTTATTTAATAACTTGTCAAACTCTAAATTATATTTTGGAGACTTACCGATATGTGTATTATGAATGGCATGTACGACATTACCCATTACATGATAACCAGTATTTCCTAACGGGTCTATACACATAAATGGTCCATCCATTATTACAATACTAATATTTTTATATTTTTTTGGTAATTGAATCACTGGTTTTTCACAAAGTTCAAACTGATATTTTTTTTGTTTATCATCTGGTAATAATTCATTTAAATTAGTGTATGTAGCATTGATGATATAGTCATAGTTACCACTAATATATTTTGTATTTAATTTTACATTGACATTATAATTATTTAATTTATCCCAACATATTTGTTTTAAACGCATAGAATTAAATAATGATTCTTGTACTTTTATTGTTAAATCTACGACATTTTTATGTATCAAGTCAACCGTTTTTTCTTCATAAAACAAATTTAATTCTTTTAAAAATGATAAGTATTGTCCCGCTGATAACAGACTATCTTTCTTTGCTATACAATAATAATGTTTTATTTTATCACCCATAACAGCATCACCATATTTTTGTAAAAAAGTCCGTTCTCCCTCGATTGACGACTTAGCTGTGTCTTTACTTCTAGGATAGTGATATCCTCTGTGTAATCTATACTGATTTATAAAAGAAGCCTGTGTCATTATATCATTATTTTTTTCAAATAAATCTACATCATGACCTTCTTCAGCTAACATCCAAGCTGTTGTGCATCCGAATATACCACCACCGACAACAGCTATTTTCGGAAATATTTTTTCACTAATTTTATCTAAGATTTTATTTGTAAATAATGTTATCTGTTTATTATAAGTATAATTTACTTGATTGTGTAAAACTTTATATAACATCTCTGACAAAATATCATCATCACCAGTTAAATCACATTTGTTTATTTCATGTTTTTTTATTTTTGAATTAATATCATATAAAAATTCAAATTTTTTATTACCAAAAAATAAACTAAAATGTAATTTATTTGTCTTGTCGTGTAATATTATATCTGTCATTTTATTATTTTTTAAATATGGGTATAACACATAAATATCATGGTAAGATAATCTCATTAAAACATTTTTCATACTACCACTACTATCTTTAAGTCTTTCTATAAAATTGTTTTTAGTTATCTTAAAATTATATTTTCTAAAATTCTGTATGTCATCAACATAAAGTTTTACACCTTTTTTCTTAGCATAATCATATAATATTTTAGATTCAGATAAATTTAATGTTAACGGTTTTTCACAAAATACATTTTTACCTGCAGTAATACAATCATAAACAATAGCATAATGTGTAGCGTCTGGTGTTGCTACAAATACCCATTCTACGCTATTTAGTTTTGATTTATAATCATCTTTACTATTACAAACAAATTGTAAATCACTCATGTTGATTAACTTATCAAAAAGTATTTTTCCCCAATTGCCATATCCAATCAATCCAACTTTAATTCTACAACTCATAAAACTCCTTATATGTTCTTTCCATCCAATATCCCACATGTCTTTCATTTTGTGGTATAGCATTAAAATGAAATACATAACCAGAATTTTTAAATATTAATTCATCTTTCCACCAACTATTTCCTGGTATGTGTAACATATTTTTTCTAAACAAATCAGTTAAATTAAATCTTTCAGGTAGTAAATTGACTTTAACATTATGTTTTTTTACTAAATAATTAATACAAGTCTGACCGACACCCGGTAAAGCTAATCCCTCAAATTTTTCTTGATTTCTAATTTCAAAAAGTCTATCAACATTTTTTGTATAAAAATCTTGTATTAATTTGAAAAATGGTTTGTGAATTTTATTCGCGACTACAAAACCAGTATTGAAATATTCCCAAACTTTAGGTTTTTTAATTTCAGGAAACATTAGAGAACCCCAACCATTAATGCTTCGTGTGACCCATTCAAAACATCCATTGTTAACAACAGCTGAATATTCATGATTTGTCATTTGAAAAAAGTTCGGACAATCAGGGTGAACAATTGTATCAGCATCAACAATTAAAACTTGGTCGTAATCAATATCATTGTATTCTATTATATCAAATACCCACTCTCGTTGATAAATTATCGGAAATTTGTTAGGGTCCATAATTGGTTCAGTCCATTCGACTAATTCACAATCATTTTTTTCACACCAGTTTTTCCAACTCTTAACAGAATAATGATATGGTTCACTTCTACTATTGCCTAAATTTATATTTGGAATAAAAACTACATTTTTCATAAGTATTGCATACCTAATTGTTCATCTGTTAGTTTATTAAATGGATATCCTTTATGAGTTTCTGTATTAAAGAAATTTCTTATACCGTTCCAATCTTCTATATCTTTTTCTCTATCTTTTCGTTTTCTACTAAAATAAAATCTAGGTTCAAGAAAATTATATCCGTTTACTTTAAAACTATAATTATTGATTAAATCATCATCATTTTTAGCACCAAATATTAAAAATTTACTTTTATTTTTATCAAATATTTCTAATTTATCTAATCTAATAAATTCTGACCTATTTTCAAACAGATTTTTTCTAACATAATCTGATATAATAATATCTATGTCATCATTTTGTCTAATTCCCATCAGTGGTAATATACCACTTTGACAAATAGTAAAATGTTCTTTAGGTATGCCAACTCTTTCTGCCTCTTGTAAAGAATTTACATTAGTAATCAACGGCATAATTCTATGTATTCCATCTTTAGTAGTAGGTTCATCAAAAATTTGACTTTTTTTCATATAAAATGGTATATAAGACTTACCATTTATCAATCTACCTATCATTGCAACAGCTCTATGATAACCATGTTTGATAAAACCATTTTCAAAATCAACTGGATTAGATGCTAACATATTTGCTATCTGTTCATCTGTCATATCTTCTAATGATTCAAAATATTCTTTTGTTAAATTTTCCCAACCTAATTCATGATGGTCTGCTACATTATGTTTAAACTCTGCCATCATACAATTAAAATATTGCCAATTAGAGGGAATTAATTCTGACTTAGCATTTTCTAAATTATTTTTATCTGTAAAAAATTCTATTACATCTTTTACATATTTTAATTTACCATTTTGCTTAATTATTTCTTTGCCGCCGCCACCCATAGCTAATTCCATATTCAAAAAATAATTTAATGATATAGGTTCAAATGTTTCTGTTTTACCAGTCATTATTTTACCATATAAATTATTTTGATGTTCTTGTCTTTTTATATCTTTAGGATGATAAAATGCAAATTCTTCTTGTGCTGGTAATTGTGTATATTCCTTGAAACCAATCAACATTTCGTGAACAGGTTTTTCCCATCTAATATTTGGTCTGTTTCTCCATATCCTACCTTGCCAATCAGGCCAATTTACCCAACCTTTTTCATTGACATTCCATCTCCAATGATTTACATGTTCTTGTGTTAGACCTTCAACTGTATTTACTCTCGGTACATAATATAAGTCAATAGTTGGATTTGCTTCCAATATTGGTTTTAAATTATTCATCATATATTTGTGAGGGATTTCATCCGCATCTAAATTAAAAATATAGTCACCAGAACACATATTTTTTAAATAATTTTTCTGTTGAGCAAAATCACCCAATAAATGTCTTTGTTCAAATTTAATTTCATGCACTGAAACATAAAAATCAAGTAATTCTTTTGTTCGTTCATTATCTGAATAATCATCGAGAATTACAATTTCATCCTCTTCATCTTTGTGTTTAATTAAAAAATCAAGTAAATTTTGCAATGAATCTGTTTCATTATGTGTAAGTATAGCGTAACTAACTTTCATCTTCTGCTTCCTGTGTAAATACTCTTATTGGTTCTAAGTAAACTGCTGATGTTTTAGCCTTTTTCCAATCGTAAGTTCTATATTGACCCGCTATATCTAAACTTCTTGATATTTTATCATAAGCTTCTTTTTTGATTCCTTTTTTATCATTTACGACATATATAGGTTTTATTTGAAGTTCATATAACTTATTTTTCAAATCTATTGGTCTAAATTCACCAATAGTTTCTAATATTTTTATTTGTTTTTGGTTTAATCTTAAACTAATCTTATTACTTTCTTCTAATTTTATACCTATCAAATGGAATGTTGAACTACCATCTTTTCTCTGAAAAGGTAATTTTGGATTTAAAACCAATACAGAATTTACCAAAGTTCTAC
>CETC01022337.1_pt1 | contig 12143 bp, 14 predicted proteins | sample 326911 | NCBI WGS metagenome assembly CETC01 (sample SAMEA2622694, study PRJEB7988) | marine metagenome | isolation source: saline water (ENVO:00002010), including | reverse complement strand
TATAAATTAACGGAATCAAGAAAACTTACATTACTAATTCTTCTATGGATATTAGATAAAATTATAATGTTACTAATGCTATATATAATGAGATAATTTTGATAAACCCCGAATTTAATTTGGGGTTTTTATTTTAATAATTCAATATTTATATATGGATAAGTCATTTTATTGGAGATTTTTTATGCAAGTAAATATGAGAGGTTTGAGAGTTAGAGATATCAATGAAACATGAGACAGATTCAATCAAACCGGTCGGGTTGTTAGAGCAACAAACAAAAAAGTATATTGGATAAGTGATGTGGATGGTGAAATGATTATTGATACACTATCTGATTTAGAAATTATTTCTAAGGTGAAAGATAAATGAGAAAAATAAGAAGTCGTGATAACATGTGGTTTAAAGTCGGTGAATATTATTGCAAAGATAGAGCAGTTATGACCGATAAATGTGTGCATCGTGATGAGGTTAATAATAGATTTAAACTTAATCCTGATATAGATGTTAGTAAAGGTTGTATGGGTCTGGGTGTAATTAGTGGGGTTTCTCCTGAAAAGGGTTTTCCTGTTGATAATGGTTATTGGAAACCAAATGTAACTTCATCTTGGTGTTGGAATAAAAAGAATCACTATTGTCAATGTGATTGTTCAGAATATACAGACAAAGAAACTTGTAATTCTGGTGATTTAAGTCATCTTACTGATGACATGGGAACCCCATATTGTTGGGGATGTAATTGGGTATAATTGAATGGCAAAAAGAATACTTTATAAACAAACAAAAAATTCATATCTATATGATAGAAGAACTTATTTGCAAAATACAAAAACATCTACACCTGAAGTTAAAAGTTCAGATTCGTTGAATCAATTGATGAAAAATTGGATTATTTCCAATTCAAAATCTGGTGAATCAATACCTATTATGAAAATGAAAAATACTAATTCACAAGATTTTATTAAATTTATTAAACTTTTAAAAACTGATAGAAGAATTTATGAAAATGTGAATCAAATTTTGGATTCAAATTATATTACTTGGGTTGGTAAGGCTAGAAAAGTAGAAAGATTAATTAACACTAAAAGGAACTTAAAAGCATCTTATGATAAATTAATGTCATTGTATTTGAAACGAGAGAATATGTATTTTAAATCTAGTTGTAATGATGATTCAAATTCTTGTTCTATGATGGTTGCAATATTAAGTTTGTTTGGGAGTGTATAATATGAATAGGGATAAAGTGATAAAAAATCAATTAAGAAGACTGAAAAAGAACCATAGAAAGTATTGGCATCATATAAGTCACAAAGAAAATGACTATATATGTCCAAATAAATTCTTTGATAATAATTGTATTAACATTTTTAAATCAGAGTTTTTGAATAAAAATAATAAATCAAATATTTATATTAGAACACGAAAAACATTAAAAGAATCTTCGGGAAGATAAAATTATGGGTATTGTTAGGAAAAAAGTTGTACAAGGTGGTGGTGTTGGTAAATCTTTTGACCTTAAAAAGCAAAAGAAAACTAAATCTATGAGTCATGTCAAATCTGATTTTCGTAGAGAAGATAGTGGTGGGAAAAATCCAAAATTAAATAAAATTCCATTGTTTATGAATTTGCAATTTAATAAAGGTAGAGTGAAAAGGGCTACTGGATGGCAGAAAAGTGAAGGTAAAATGTTTAAAATATTTAATCTGATGGAGGAATCTCATGTATCCAGAATATCATCTGAATTAAATTCTCTACGAGTCCACACATCACATAATCGTTCCATACAGGAAATAGTAAATCATTTTTTTATTTATTTTAGTAAATTTGTTGAGAATGGTTATACAAATGGATTTATTTATTGGATTGAAGAAATGCATAATGAAGTTCCTTACGGATTCTGTAATGGTTATCATGATAAGAATTGGTCTGGGTTGGGTGACCCTGAATTATTTTGTGTGTCTTCTGTTTTTGATAATTCCACAGAAACAGAAGAACCATATAAAATTAAAATAACCTTATTTAGTGGGGGAATATAAATTATGAAAATAAATAGAAATCATAGGCCAAGAACTAGAAAAAATCTTACAAGAAGTCGTACATCAACATCTAATTTAAATAAAGTTAATGGGATGTATGATATGAAAAATGGTTGGTTGTGTCCTACACCTGTACAAAATTCAGAATGTAAATATACAGGTAATAGTAGTAGTAATCAGATAGTTAATAAACCTAACAAAACTCATCCAATATTACCTTATACACCTGGTGTACCTGGTCAACAAAATCCTAATACCGGTATGTGGTCAAATAGACCATATCATAATCCTATTTATGATGAAGTTTATAATCCCTGGTGGACTGAGGGTGATATGCCTATGGAAGTTTTTCCATGGGAAATTAGAGTAAGAAGAAAAAGACCTTCAGAAGAATGTTTTGTTGCAGGAACTAAAGTTATAATGGGTGATGGTAATAATAAAAATATTGAGGATATAAAAGTTGGTGATGTAGTTTTATCTTATAATCTTGAAAACTTGATATTTGAAAATAAATCTGTTGTTGAATTATTAAATGATGTTCATGATGGCAAAGATGGTGACCATACAATGATAATGAAATTTTCAGATGGTTCTCAAAATCATAATACCACAACAAATCCTTATTGGGTTAAAGATAAAGGTTGGGCTACACTTGATGTGGAAAGACATAAGAGATTATATAAATGGGATTGTGTAGAAATTGAAGTTGGTGATATATGTTATAAATACATAGATGGTAAACTTGAAGAAATAGAATTAGTTAGTATAGAAGAAATATTTGAAGAAATAAAAACATTTAACATAATCGTTGAAGATAACCATAACTTTTTTGCAACTGATATTTTAGTTCATAATAAACATGGAGGCCAGCATCCTCCTGGAGCTCCTCCACCTCCACCTGGTCCACCACCTGGTGGTAATACGACAACATATACTTGTTATAATGGAGGTTGTGTTGCTGTTGATGGTGGTTGGGGTGAATTTGGTAGTATGAGTAGTTGCAATCAAGCTTGTCAAAATGGACAATATAAATGTACAGGTATGGGTCATTGTTATAGTTGTCTTAATTCTGAATATAATGGTTATCCTATGTTAGAAACATGTGGTATGGAATATAATAATAATCAACATTGTGGTAATTTTGATTGTGGTGGTTCTAGTTATTGTCACAAACCTAATTATGGTATATGTGGTTTATTTAGAACACAACAAAATTGTGAAGCTGGAAAATTAGTAAATCCATACGCAAATCAAACAGGTGAAGAAATACAAACAGGAATATGGTCAGATGTTAGTAGTTATGATGCTACTATGTATTTAATAAGTTCACCATTTGGTAATAGTGGTAATAAATATTTATTACCAGCTCCATTAGGAAATCAAGATTGGGCAGATGGTATAGGTCCTCACCCACCAACTTGGTATTTAGATATGACATCTGGTCAAGGTTATGCATTTGGAGGTGATTGGGATTGGGGCTTTGATAATATAAACCAGCATACAGATTTATTTTGGGAAACTAATCAAGCTGCTTATGGATGTGTTTGGACATATTGGGCAGGAGGAACATAAATGAAAAGAACTAGAAGAAATAATTTAAGACCACAAGTCGGTAAATCCAATAATAAACTTGACAATACAGGCAGACGTCTCGGTAAAACTCATGATGGTTGGTATGATATGGGTGATGGTTGGAAATGTCCAACTCTTCATAGATCTGCTAATTGTAAATTTATAGGACATGATAGTATAGATGAAAACGGTATAACTGGTATTAAAGGTAGAAATGAAAAAGAAAATCAAATACCTAGAATTGATCCAAGTTTAAGAAATTATGAAAATGGATTCCCTATATGGGATGAAGATGGTTCGGTTATGCATCCTGGTTGGTGGACTTTTAGACCTTCTCGTATGAGAGGAACAGTTGAATGTTTCGTCGCAGGTACTAAAGTTATTATGAAAAATGGACCTGATAAAAATATAGAAGACATTGATGTTGGTGAAGAAGTCATTTCTTATAATGTACATACAAAACAATTAGAACCTAAAATAGTTTCAGAAATATTTACTCAAACACATGATTTAAAAGATGGTGATATTACTGTAAAAATTACTTTTGAAAATGGTCAAGTATTACATAACACTATAGCAAACCCATTCTGGTCTAAAGATAAGGGGTTTGTTGCTGTGGATGAGGAAAGATGCAACAGAGTTCATGCATGGGTTAAAGAAACAAATAGTGGCAGTGATATAAATTCATTGGAAATAAATGATATTTTATTTAAATATAACGAAGATTCAGGTGAAATAGAAGAAATAAAAGTTACAGATATTGAATATATAATGGAAGAAGGAATTAGGACTTATGATATACACGTGGAAGATAACCATACATTTTTTGTTGATGGTATATTGACACATAATAGTAGTGGGCTTCCTGGTCCTCCTCCTCCTCCACCTCCACCACCTCCGGGAGGAGTTTCATACAATTGTAGTAATGGAAATTGTTATCAAGTTGGTGGTAATAGTGGTACATATTCTACTTTAGGTCAGTGTCAAAATAATTGTCATCAATCTGGAACATGGGCATGTTATGGGGCAGTTTATTGTTATCATTGTGATCAATCACTTGAAGGTGGTTTAGAGGGATATCCATATGTTCCAAGCTGTACAATGGCCAATGGTGATTCTGCAGGTCAACCTGGAACTTGTGGATCTATTAATATGAATTATGATCCATATTGGCTTTATGAAAATGGTTGGGGTGGTGGTTATCATATATGTGATTTATTCAGAACAAGAGAAAATTGTGAAGCTGGTAAATTGTTAGATCCTAATGCAAATATGAATGCACCGGATAATCATCCTTTTAGTTCTTGGGATAATTATCAGGCAACCAATATATTGAATCACTCACCATTTGGACAAAATTCCGGTGATAGATATGGTATGACTATATCATTGGGTGGTCATAGACAAGCTGGTGAAAGACCTCATACTCCTTCTTGGTGGTTTGATTTTGATTCTTGGGGAACTCCATCATCACCATTATATGAATGGAATTACGGTCAAACTAATTGGGGTTCAACGATAAATCAACATCATGATATATGGCATGATACTTTAGAAGGTGGATATGGTTGTGTTTGGGCATTCTGGCCAAATAATTAATAAAAATTAAGGATAGATGAATGGCATATAATAGAAGAAAAATAGGTAGAAAAACTTTTAAGGTAAAATCTAATAAGTCTAGTAAACCTAATAGTAATAAACAATACTTAATAGACGGTTGGAGATGCCCAACTCCTGTAAAAAATAGTGATTGCGTATATGACAATGTGAATGTGGGAATCAATCCTGTTCCAGGAAGTGGAGAAGTAATGGCCGTACATCCATCACAAATGAGACCACAAAGAAGAAGGCCAGCTCCAGAATGTTTCGTTGCAGGTACTAAAGTTATAATGGAAAATGGTCCTGATAAAAATATTGAGGATGTAGAGATAGGAGATAAAGTTTTATCATATGATGTTCATACAGAAAAATTTGAGATTAAAAAGGTTTCGGAAATATTCAATCAGATTCATAATCTAAAAGATGGTGATATTACAATTAAAATAAAATATAGTAATGGTGTAACTACACATAATACTATAGCAAATCCATTCTGGTCTAAAGATAAAGGATTTATTGCAGTTGATGAGACTAGATGTAATAGAGTTCATCCATGGGTTATCATTAGTAATGGTGATATGTTTGTTGAATCTTTAAATATCGGTGATACACTTTATTCTTATGGTGAAGATGGTTTATTGGAAGAAATAATAGTTGAAGATATTGAATATGTTATGGAAAAGGGTGTGGAAACATTTGATATATATGTTGAAGATACTCATACATTTTTTGCAAATGGAATACTAACACACAATAGTGGACCGGGTGGACCAGGCGGACCAGGCGGACCAGGCGGACCAGGCGGACCGGGCGGACCAGGCGGACCCGGACCAGGCGGTGGTCAAGTTTGGTGGTATTGTTTTGGTGGAGAATGTTGGTCGACTAATGATTATGAACCTGGTGATTATGAATCGGCGTCTCAATGTCAGGCAAATTGTCAAAGTGGAACTTGGAGATGTCATGGTGTACAAAAATGTTATGATTGTGCATCGACAATGGCTGAACAATGGGATGGTGCTCCTGAATCTATAGCACAATATCCATGGCCTCCTTCTTGTACAATGACTCCAGATGAAGACCAAGCGGGTAGATGTGGTAGTATTAGTCTATGGTATGATCCATATTGGTTTCAAGATACTGGTTATGGTGGATATACAAAAACATGTGATTTATTCAGAACAAAAGAAAATTGTGAAATAGGTAAGCTGGTGAACAGTTCTGCGAATATGACAGGTGATGAAAATCCAAATAGTCAATACGACAACATAATGGCTACTCAAATTTTAATGAGTTCACCATTTGGTTTGGGAGGATCATATTATGGTTTACCAACAGGAGTACAGAATATTAATGAAGCTGGAATCCAACCTCATACTCCTTCTTGGTTTTTGGATGGGTTTGGTCACGGACCTTACCCATATCCATATCAATGGGAATATGGTACAGATGATTTTGGTAATCCTATAGATCAACATACAGATTTATATTATGATATAACACCAGGACAAGGTAATGGTGGTGTAACTGGATGTGTTTGGGCTTGGTGGCCTTATTAAAATGGGAGTAAAAGATGAAATATAGAATTGGTAATTATATATGTCCCAGAAAAGTGATGTCTTCTGATTGTGTCTATGACGGAAAAAGTTCAAGACTCAATTATGTTAGTGATACTCAAGAAACACCAATTCCCAAAAATAATATAACACCTTTCAAAGGAATAACTTCTGATAATGCAGGACATCATCATACATATAAAGTTAATAGGAGTGGGCATGTTACAATTGATTATGCATATCATCCTGATTTACCGGAAATAAAACATAAACATCATTATGTAGGTAAATGGCCAACAGGTTATGTTACTAGAGATAAAAGTAGTTGTTATCCTTGTAATATGAGAAATCCAAAAACTAAAAAAAGAGAAAATGGTGTATATGAACATTCACATAATTTAACAGAACAGATAAATCAAGGTACAGGTAGAATGGGTTCAATAGTAGAGGCTTTGGGGTCTAATAATAGGGCTTCTTCAAGAGTCATACAGGATAAGATTAGTAAAATGAGTCCACAACAAAAACACGACTTTCTCATGAAAGAATTTGGAACAACTGATGAAAATCAAATAAGGATTGATTTAGCGGCTATATTTGGTAATAAGGCGTGGCAGATGACCAGACCTTGTTCTAATGGAACACAAGCGGATTGTATGTGTAGTGCATCATGTGGTTCATTTTGTAATTGTGGATCTTATTGTTTTGGTGGTGGTAATTGTAGTTGTTATATGTTAAATCCAAATGATGGAATAAACCCGGCCGGCTGTGTACAGGGAACTCCGTGTAATGCTCCGTGTTGGGAATTTGCATTTTTTGAATAAAATGGTAAAAAAATGAAACCAAATTATAAATCATCTCATTTAAATAAACCTATAAAAACTCCACAGGAAACTTATATTTTCCACGATGGTTGGGAATGTCCTACTCCTCGCAAATCACCAAAATGTAAACATATAAGAAAACCAGATAGGATAAATAAATTACCTTCTAGAACAACCGGTAGAGGTTCTCATGGAATATCTAAAAGAAAAAGTTGTTTCTGTGAAACACATGGTGGATGTCAGGCCTTTTGTGCAGGATCCGAATTATGTAGTCCTAATATGTGTACTAATGTATTGTCGGATATGGGTGAACCATTGGTTTGGTGTGATGAACTTGGTGGTAATCCACCACCCCCACCACCTCCAGGAGGTGGACCAAATCCTGAAACAGATGAATGTACAGCTCGTTGTGCTGATAGGTTAAATTACTTATGTAATCAGTTGTATAATTATGCTGTTATGTATCATGAAGATGCTGGTGGATATAGTTGGACAGAATATATAGCTAATAATGTATGTCTTCCTACCAATCATCCCCATTGGGAACACGGATCTTTTTATAGTTGGGATGCTTATTGTGATATAGCTCCAAGATCAAAGTCGATGCACGATACACCTATATAATAGAATTGTTGAGTTAGAAATAAAAAAGCTGTTTTAATGGTAATGTGTTATATTTATATATGATTGTATTTATAGGATTTCTTACCTTATTAATGGAGAATTTATAATGAAAAAAAGATTGACTAATAAACAAGTTATGGAAAAAATAGAAGTTATAGAGAAGAAACTACCTAATGGTGAATTAAAAAAAATTCAAGACAATACAAAAGAAATTAAAGATAAATTAAGGATGTTCTATTAAAAGATTGGGAGAAATGTTTTGAGTTGTTTCGGAAGACCACATAAAAATTGTTTGACCATTCCATCTTGTGAATGGTGTAATGGTGAATGTACACCTATAAATGAATGTAATAGCGTTCAACCACACGGTCCCTCACCGGGAACCAGATTTCAATCACATCAAAAAAGAAAACCACCTGTACCAGGTCCAGGTCCTGTACCAGGTCCTCCAAATGATAATACTCGTGTTCAGAGCCGATTTGTACCATCTACAAATAGAGATGGTTGTGAATGTTTTGATATGGAATGGTATCAATCAGAAGGACATTTAATTGATCTTTTCCCAAATTCTGGCCAGGGAGCTCCGGGTACATGTGTTATGACACATGTAGCACCTTGTTCTTTGTCGGCACATTCGTGGAGCAATGGTGGTGTGTGTTGTGCAAATTATATGTTTTGGCCTCATATGCCAAATATGCCAGATGAAGGACAATGGTGTCCAGAATATCCTGTATGGTATGATTGGATGGGTGAGTCTTGTGCACCTCCTCCTCCACCAGGTCCAGATCCTAATGTTCATCCATTAAGAAAAAATATGAAACCTCCAAGTGTTAGAAGTGGTGGTGGTAATAATAGATTGTTACCATCAGTAAAAAGATCTTCAAATAGGGGAATACAAAAACCACCTGTCCCTGGAGGAGGCCCTGTACCAGGTCCTCCACATGTTCCTAATCTTATGAGTGGTGGTGCACCTGATGGTGGAATGGTAGATCCAAACGCACCTAAAAGATTAACACCAGAACAAATGGCTATGGGTCAGTTTGGTCCACAAGTAAGAGGATGTAACTGTCGATGGAGTCCATGGTGGGGTAATTGGTATTGTACAGGGAGTAATTGTAATAATCCAGGTGCACAATGTTGGAATAATCATGCAGTTTGTTCAGAAAGACCACCAGATCCAAAAGACAAACATCCTAAACATGGACATTATTAATAGGAGATAACTAATGAATTATAGTAGAGGACCAAAATCAAATACTAATAGGAAAATAAGAAAAAGGAGAGGTAAATCTTCTCCAGCTTCAATAAAGTCTACTAATAGAGGACAAGGACCAGGAGTTTGGGGTGGAGATGGTACTATGATGCCTTTTCTGGATGAATTATCTGTTAGAAATGGAAGAGATAGAACTAATAGAATGAATAGTGCTAATGTTGTTGGAACTATTGGAAATACATCATATAAAAATAGGTCATTTAATATAAATCGTCATCCAGAAGGAAGATATCCTATGGGTAGTAGTAATAGTTATCCTTATCAAGAACGTATTCCTATGAATAATAATTCAGGTGGTGGTCGTAGAAAAAACAATCATAGTGTCAATTGGCAACATCCTGCTGACCCTACTCCACTTCTTTATCCCGGATTACCAATAACTGGTAATAATAATCAACCTACTCCAGGTAACAATTTACATCAACAGGTAATGAATTGGATAAGTCAACATAATACAGGTAATGCATTACCTAATTGGTCTATGTGGTCTGGTGTCACACAGAGACATATACAACCTTTAATTAATTCTATTACTATGAATGTAGGATTGAAACAAAATATTATTAATGAGACTATGAGAGGTGATTGGAGACAAATAACTAGATCGGTTGAAAATATGATAAAAAGAGATAGTGCAGTTTCTCGTGTTTATGAGAATGTAATGACTACTGTATCATCTTCATCTAGTCAGAATAACGATAGTAATAGAGGTAGTTGGTCTTTTGGTATTAAATGTAGAGGTTGTGCTTGGGATGAGTCTTGTTGTTGGTTAGTGGCGGCGGCGATAGTGTTGTTGATTTTATTATAGTATGTGAGAAAAAATTTTTGGAAATAAAGTGGTGTGGAAGCAAGTCGCGACGCGGTAATGGGGAAACACCAATAACAATATAAAGAGGTTATAAATGAGAATAATGGTTACAGGCGGTTCCGGCTTCATAGGAACAAATTTCATAATTGAACAATTAGAACATACAGGCAATAAAGTATTGAATTACGATAAATTGACTTATGCGAGTAATACACTATATGGAGAGGATTACTTGTCAACTAAATATAAAGATGATAAGAGATACTCATTCATTAGGGGCGATATCACTAACGGAGACACATTTGATGAAGCCCTCAAAACATTCAAACCCGATGCAATCGTCAATTTTGCGGCGGAGTCACATGTTGATAATAGTATTGAGAAACCAGACGAGTTTATCCAAACGAATATAGTGGGGACTTTCATGATCCTCCAGAGGGCCCTTTCGTATTGGGAAGGTAGTGGTAAACCCGAGCGTTTTAGGTTTCATCACGTATCTACCGATGAGGTATATGGTGCATTAGGAGAGAGTGGAACGTTTGTTGAGAGTACACCATACGATCCAAGATCACCTTATTCGGCGAGTAAGTCTGCAAGTGATCATTTAGTTAAAGCATATTTTCACACATATGGATTGCCGGTGGTAATAACTAATTGTTCTAATAACTATGGACCATTCCAACATCGGGAAAAATTGATTCCTAAAATTATTACTAATGTAATGAATGGAGATAAGATACCAGTATATGGTAAGGGAGAGAATATCAGAGATTGGTTATATGTTACAGATCATTGTGATGCCATTTATACTGTACTAACAAAGGGTAGAGTAGGTGAGACATATAATATAGGCGGTAACCATGAGATGAGGAACATAGATATAGTAGAGTATATATTAGACGAGTTAGGGGGGAGTACTAATTTAATAGAGTATGTAGAGGATAGAAAAGGTCACGACTTTAGGTATGCAATAGACTTTAGTAAGTTAACTAATGAGTTGGGATGGACACCTAAAGAGACATTTCGTAGTGGTATAAGAAAGACTATATCGTGGTATAAAAAAAATTTCCTTTATAAATAAAACGTTGTAGCGTATAGGCTATCTGTAGTATATTATAATATGAATATAAAGACAATAAAGGCATTTGGAATATTACAAATCATATTGAGTGGTATGTTATTTGCATATCTGTATCATATGGGATTCCCTAATACCGGCATCCTAATAGTGGGTGTCTTGTTCACTGCGTTCACATTAGTTACACATATTAGAGCGTCCTCTTTAGGGATGGTATATCTAATAAAAAATAAGATGTTGAGGGATGCATTGACTAAGGAATTATGGAAAAAAGGTGATATTACAGACAAAGATATTGACTAAACACTAATAACATATAACAGACACTATAATGGGTAGTAGTGGAGTGATATGGGTAAAAGTGGTGATTTGATAGATACACTCATTTACCGTAGGAATTTAGTGAATAGTACAGTACATGAACTATATAGTGTGTGTATGTCGCGGAAAATTTTTTCCTGTGGGCGATTATTTGACATTCGGACAAGAAAAACGTTGACTCGTATATCAAAATCGCCGTATATTGTAGTATGACATTTGATACTATATGTGCAATATTACTGAATCCATTCGGCGTAGTCATACTATTCTGGGTTGGAATGGCGATTTATTCGTGGTGGGATAATCGCAAAAAAAGTTAAAAAAAACGTTGACTCATATAGTATAAAAGCCGTATATTGTAGTATAAGAGATTGAGGTTATTCTCTGATTGCGGATAGTTTTCCTCACTAAACAAAAAACTAAAGTTGCAGACTCTTTGATGATTTAAGTCTAGAAACCG
>CETC01048002.1_pt1 | contig 12155 bp, 21 predicted proteins | sample 326911 | NCBI WGS metagenome assembly CETC01 (sample SAMEA2622694, study PRJEB7988) | marine metagenome | isolation source: saline water (ENVO:00002010), including | reverse complement strand
AGACGACGGTTGGGGCCCAATATTATATGATGTAGCAATTGAGTGGGCTAGTTCAAAAGGTGGTGGTTTAATACCGGATCGCAGATCTGTCTCGAAAGACGCTAGAAAAGTATGGAAATATTATTTAAGTAATCGACCAGATGTAAAATCTCACCAGCTTGATGATATGAAAAATACCTTGACTCCCGATGATGAAGATAATTGTAACCAAGCTGTAGCTTCAAAATCTACTATACCTGTTATTGGAGGTCTGTTTAGTCGCAATTTTGCTTCTGAAGATAATCCTATGAGTAAGAGATACACCAAAGAACCTGAGACACTACAAAAACTTTCAGATGCTGGGAGATTAAGACAAACATGAAACACTTACTTGAAAATTGGAAAAGGTATTTAATTGAAACAATTGGACTGGATAATAATCCTGATTTATCACAAGATGGATTCCAAACAGCAAAAAAACCTATTCCGCTAGAATTTAGATATGCTGAATCTGACGAAACTATCCAAACTAAGGAAGGCCCAGTTCAAGCTAAAGCTGGTGATGCGATTATGACCGGTACTGAAGGTGAGAATTGGCCTATCCCAGCAGAGAAGTTTGCGGAAACATATGACGACTTAGGAAACGGCACAGCAGCTAAAAAGAATATACCAGTGTTTGCTAAAGAAATGTCGGAACCATTTCAAGTGAAAGTATCTTGGTCTAATGATTTACTTCAAGGTGAGCCTGGAGATTATTTAGTACAATACGGCCCTGGTGATTATGGGGTTGTCGGTAGGGAGATATTTGGAAAAACTTATGAAACACTTACTTGAAAATTGGCGAAAACACTTAAACGAGCAACGAGACCAAAGGCCTCGTAAAGAACCAACACCATTTAAAAGCAAAGCTCAAAAAAGATATAAGAAGAAAAGAAAACAAAACGATATCTACTCAACTGTATCAGGTCATAAAAATTTAAAATCTGGTGCACCATTTAATACTACACCTCAACGTTCCGGGACAGATAGATTACGATTCGAGAACACACTTCTTGAAAATATAGGAAGAGCCACGCGTTTATCCATTTTTGATTTTGATGAGACAATTGCTTTCACTACTGGTGTTATAAACGTTATCAATAAGGAAACAGGTGAGACATTTCAAACAAAATCTCAAGAAGAGTTTGATGCCATCAAAGATGATGATAGGTATGAATTTGACTTCTCGCCTCTCGATCAAGTAAACGACGCAACTGAAAACCCTAACGTTACCTCTATTATGAGAGAGCGATTGTCGGACCCCGATACTCAGGTGATGGTATTAACGGCCCGGGCTCCAATATCAATTGATGATATTCACAGAACACTACGCACATTTGATAAACCAATTGAGACCAGCGATATTATTATGATCGGAGTAGAGGGTAAAAATAAGGGTAATTATTTAGCAAATGTCGTTCTCTCAAAATACGATAATATTCAAGAAATAGAATTTTATGATGATTCACAAGGCAACATAGACGATATGATTCAAATAAAAAAAGAGCTTGAATCAATCGATCGTCAGATAAAATTCAACATATATTTGGTGAAACACGGCACACCCGAATTAGTGAGCGGTTAATACTACTATTTACTACGTGGAGGCATAGCAAATGAGCGATGCAAATGGATGGGAAACCTACTCAAAGTTAGTATTACAACAACTTGAAACCATGTCAAGTGGTATTGAGGCGTTGCGAACTGAATTGCAAGATATGAAAGGACAGTTAACTGAACTCAAAGCAAGAGAAGATCGAGTACAAGACTTGAAGGCTTGGAAAGAAAAAATGGATGACGTAGCTTCCCCACCTCAAATTAAAGCTGCCATGGCGGAAATAGAAGAATTAAAAGAGTTTAAAACTAAATCTGTCACGGCTTTTATGGTAATCCAAGCTTTAATGGCATCAGCATTGGCCCTAACAAATATGTTTTAGATGGCTAAAAAATTAACCGAATCACTTATAACACGAATTAAATTAGCAGCAGCTCAACTTAATGGAAAAATACCATACAAAGAGCAAGAAGAAATTGATAAAATAGAATTAATACCTGAAATTGCTATAAGGGGTACTGGATATATTTTCTGTTATCAACCCGATAGCAGGTCATTTGTAAAAATAGAAAGAGGCCAAAAAGCTTTAATTATACAAGAACGTAAAGATACGTATTTGGTATATACTTTTGATGGTTTTTTGGTGCAAATTGATAAACAGGAAATTATATATACTGGGTTTGATTGATGTTATTTGAAATTAATTTATTTTGGAAATTAATTTTTACATTATGTTTTTTTTGGTTTTTATATTTTATAATTGGATTTGAATTATGCGTTGTAACAATATTATCACTTTTGCTGGTATTTCAAAACAATAACAGCGAGTAGTTATTATGGGGAACTACTTACGCGCATGCCGTCTAAAAAAAGCAATAAACTTTTTGCATTTGATGAAAATGCTAAAATGTCTAAACCTACCAAACAAATGTTTACTTTAAAAGTTTTATCCGCAAATAATATTGAAGATATAGCAATTTATAAAACATTTGAAGAAGCCGAATCAAATTTAATTGAATATTTAAAAAAAGGCACTTGTGGTTGGATAGTTAGCAATAATGAATGAAAAAGAACAGTTTGGTGAGTTAACAGCAGAAAATTTTAATGTTGGTGACATAGTGCAATGGACCACCTGGAATACCATGTCTGAACAGTGGGATATAAATTATGGTGTTTTAATGAAACTTGAAAACATGATAAGATCAAATAGAATGGTTTCCATCGCAACTGTAAAGCCTTTAAACGAACAGTTTGAGGAAAAAGAATTGTTTACTCTTAGTCTCAAGCTAGTTAAGCCACATAGTTTTGATAGTGAAATGAACAGTTAAACACTATTTATAGTGGGTTTTATGAATACTGAACTATTAAAAAATATTATTAAGCAATTCATGCCATTTGCGCAGAAGCACATTGGGTTCAAAGATCCGCCTAGGTTATTTCTAAGAAATGATTTAGAAAATGCTAAAAATCCGTTTGGAAGCACTGCTTTTTATGATCCTAATCAAAAATCTGTGACCTTATATATTACAGGGCGTCATCCGAAAGATATCCTTCGCTCTTTGGGTCATGAACTAGTGCATCATAAACAAAATTGTGCCGGAAAATTTAGTGATACTGATGATATGGGAGAAGGATACGCCCAACGAGACCCACATTTACGACAAATGGAAATGGAAGCGAATAGGGACGGTAGCATGTGTCTTCGTGATTTTGAAGACATGTTAAAGAAAGAAAACACTATTTATTACGAACATCTACAAAAAGGAGATAATAAGATGTCTACAAAAGATTGGAAAAACAAAGAGATTACCCAACTTCTTTCAGAAGCTTGGGGTTTTAAATTTAACAACCTCGAAGAGTTTGAAGAATTTAATGGAACAGGAGAACTTCAAACAGAGGACGACGGTGAAATTGAAGAATTAGCACAAGCCAGACAAACTAAAGACCGTCGCAAGCCACATAGAAGAACTCCAGTAGAAGACGATGACGATGAAAAAGAATTAGATGAATCCGCCGAAGAAGTCAACGAAGACGAAATTGAAGAAGGCGCGCTTGGTACAATTGGTGGCGCAATGTTAGGTGGAATACCTGGAGCAATTGCTGGTCATTACGCACAAAAGGCCTTAGACAAGGAATTAGAGACTCCTGGTAAAAGGGATGACAAAGAGGACGAAGAGGATGAAGAAAAGGATGAAATTGAAGAAAGCGAAGAGCCTATTGAAGAAATCGCACCAATGGTTGCAGCAGGATTAGGCGGCGCCGCTGGCCTAATGATGGGTAAGCGTGATGAAGAAGACGACGAAGATGAAGACGAAGATGAAAAAAATGAATCTGTAGATTCTGACTCTCTCCAAGAGGCAATTGCTAATTTACTTAGAAAGCACATTAAGGGCTAAGACAATGAACGGTAAATATAAAAGTTGCACTTAAAAAATGTAGAAGCCGTTTTATTCAAAAACTATTATTAAACTTAAAAGAGGACGAAGACATGTCATTAAATTCAGACTGGCAAAAATTTCTTACCGAGAGTCTAGATGAAAAAAACATCTTTACCTATATTCAAGGTCTCCAAGAAATAATTTCCAATCTTAAACCTAGAACTATGACTGAAAAGCGCAGATTGCAGATTGCTAAAACTCATTTGCGTGAAGTTAAGAGATTTGCCAGACGAATGGAAAATGAAATGTCTGTTCTTCAAGAAAAGCTTAATATATTAGAAGAGTCGAAGGGAGATGAATAATGGGTGGTGTCGCAGGGCACATGGCCCATTTGTCAGAAGACCTTGATTTAAAATTTAGTGAAATTATAAGTATTCTCGGCAAAGTCGCAAATGCCGAGATTACTAATGCTACCGAAAAGGTCGACGGCCAAAACTTGTTTTTGACCGTTGATGGTTCTGGAGAGGTTCGAACTGCCAGGAACAGCGGAGATGTTAAGAAAGGTGGTATGTCAACAGATGAATACATTAGTAAGTGGTTGGGTCATCCAGCTGAAAATGCGTTTACAAACGGTTTTAAGGCTGTCTCAGCGGCTTTGCGTAAGCTAAGCCCTGACGACCTACAGGCAATCTTTGCGGACGGCCAGAGATACGTTAATATGGAAATAATGTATCCTAATAATCCTAATATTATTTTGTATTCTTCTCCAAATATTGTATTACACGGTCTTCAATACTTTGGTGACGAAGAAGAAACACCTGAAATGCGACAATTAACAAAGCAAAAGTTTTCGAAACTTGCCGGACTAATTGATGGTGCATCTGAAACTGTTGGTGAGGAGCAGTGGTCTGTAAACGGTCCCAAACTTGTCGCTCTCAAGAAACTAGCTGACGGATCAGCATTAGAACAGGTAACATCAAAAATTAAATCATTTGCTTCACCGGTTGGTGTAGACGCTACTTTGGGAGATTATATCGAACAAGTTGTAAAAGGTTACACAGAGCAGGCAGGTATGCCGGCAGATGTTACTGAAAAGCTTACAACCTTAATGTTAAGACCTGACGAAGCTAAACAACAAGGAATCACCGTTGTTAATCTCAAAAAGGGCCTACCTAAAGAATTACAAACTATGGTTTCAAATTTAGGAGCCAAAACAAAATCCAGAAAATATATTGCTAGTATTTTAAAACCCATTGAAGTAGCTATTAGCGATTTTGCTATTGAAGTGCTTCGCGGAGTTAAGAGCTACTTTGTATCCGACAACGATCAAGAAGTTGCTCGCATGAGAGCAGAATTAGAACAGTCCATTGCCTACCTCAAAAACCTACAAGCTTCCGGTGATGAAAAGATGGGCGAACTGGTCGACCAGCAACTCGCTAAGCTTGGCGATGTTGAAAATCTTGCGTCATCAATGGAAGGTGTGGTATTTGAATATCCACCGGGCTCCGATAAGATATATAAATTAACCGGTGCCTTTGCTATGGCTAACCAAATTATTGGACGTGCTCGACGTTCAGGTATGACCGAAGATGAATCAGACGATCCGGTAGTAGATGCTGACTATCCCAAAACTGTAGCTGTAGTTCCCGGGGCGTATAAACCACCTCACAAGGGACATCTAGATATGGTGCGCTCATATGCTAATATAGCAGACGAGGTTGTGGTATTAATCTCTCGACCTACAAAAAGCGGTAGAAAACTCCCAAACGGTCGCGAGGTTACTGCTGAAGATTCTCTAAAAATATGGAACGTGTTAATCGCCGGCATGCCTAATGTACGTGTTGAAATTTCCACACATGCATCGCCAATCAATGCCGCATATGAATATGTAGGTGATGAAGGTCCACTCAACGTTGGTGATAAAGTTGTACTAGGATGTAGCAACAAAGGTGGCGATTGTAAAAGATGGACTGGAGCTGAAAAATACATCAAACAAGGAGTTGAGCTTGTACCAGTTACAGGTGTAGAACCCACTGCTCGCGCGGGTGGTGAACCATATAGCGCAACTGATTTTCGAAATGCTCTTGGTGGTGCTCTAGAAAACAGGGCAGAAATAGCTGATTTTGTCGGAGAAAGGAATGTCGACGCTGTGTTAGATATACTTGGGCTTGGAAACATTGAAGAAATGTCTGGTGCCGGCGGAGGCGCTGTAGCGGGATATGCTGCCCCTTTGGGATATGGGTCGGTTAGACCCAAGAAAAAAAGAAGTAAACAAAACGAATATATTGATTTAAGCTTGATAGATGAAGTTATTGAACTAATTATGAAAAGAGGCATTACAAAATGAACCAAGAAGAAAAAATTCTCAGAGAGAACATAAGACAAATCATTCGACTTGTCAAACAAAAGAAGAATATTGAAGAAGACACACTTCGTCAGATTGTACGTGAATTTATTGATATTGAAATGCAAACGTTAACGGAAGCTGGTCCCGATGTTGATCCTACCCCAAACAAATCCACTGGTATTAATGTTCTTGAAGAACTCCTTAAAAAGATTATACCAATTATTGAAACAGATTACAAGTCTTTGACAACAAATAATTCACAAAGAGAATCATACCGTTCACATATTATTAATGCCGTAATTAACTCTCTCACACCAGCAAAAATCAATACAGCTGCAGGCGGAGATGGAGTTCAAGATGATTTAGAAGAGGAAATAGAAATTAATGTTGGTGATGACCCTGTTGATGATAAGTTTATTGATATTCGCACAGATGCCGAGAAATCAGCAGATGATGAAGAAGAGGAAGAAGATCCGAGAGATGCGTTCGGAGCAGATGTCGAAGGTGACGAGACTGGGCGCAACATGGCGTATCAATCGTACAAAAAAATAGAAACAAGTATTATTGATTCTTATGAACTTTTGGGTGATCCTGAAGATCAAGAGTTGTTTTATGATTATCTTGTTGCAAATCTCAAATTGTATTTTGATAAATTTGAAGAAGAATTGGCCGGTACCCTTGATGAACCTACAAATCAGGCCTATACTGATGCCGCGGCGCAAGCCGATGTTGGCACTGAGCCGGCTGGTGACGAGTTAGAGTTGGAGTTATAATGTCAGAATCAGCCGACGATAAAATAAAAAACAAATTAAATGAATACTTTGGTACTAGCGGTACCGGCTGGGTCGACCGAATAAATTCCGCGACCTTACAGGCCGCGCTTTTCATGGTTTTTTCAATTGCAGACTCAGATCTTGAGGGAGGTCTTCCTGTAGACGATCCGGATGACGTAGTAATAAAAGCTAAGGGCGATGAACCTGCAAAAACAGGACATGATATTATGGATGATATTCAAGCTCCATATAAATATTTAGCGTTGGTGATATCAGCATTTGTGCAAGACGAAATTGCCCGGGCCATGGATGAATAATAATTAAATTTGTTAAAAAAAACTTGACAAGTTTAAAAAATCACGTTACAATTAAATTGTGATTGTTTGTTTGCATATAAAAGCATGACAAATTATAGTATTATAAATAAATTAAAAGATCAAAATAAATTAAACGATCAAGTTTTAACATGTATTAATAATTTAAGTTTAGAAGATGTAATAGCTGTCAAATTAGAACTTTCAACTAACTTACTAAACCACAGATTATATGGTTTTGATATTTGGAATCGAATGGCTAGCATTACAAAAGAAGCCGTTTTAAAATTCTCATTGTCAGTCACTAAAAATAAAACTGATGCAGCGCGATTCCTAGGAATCACCCAACAAAATTTTAGAAGAGCACTTAAAAATTATAATATTAAATAGGAAAAATAATGATTAATATTTTATCACTTACTCTTATGGGGTGCCCGGCGCCTCTAAAAGTTGACAACACACCTGCCAGAGACTCAACAGCGGCCGCTCCGGAGGTGCCAGAACAATTCGGCATAATTAATACTGATGCATGCGATCAAGAAGCAATTGGTTCATCAGTTTGCAATATGGTGTTTTACGATCAAAATAAAGAAGTATGGGAATTATACGATCATGAGGGCAAGGTTGTAATATTAGACTTTTCTACAGTTTGGTGTGCTCCCTGTCAAAACGCAGGTCACTATATACAACCGATTCAAGATGACTATGCTGGTAATTTAGAATTTGTGACTGTATTGGTTGATGGCGCGCTAGGAAACCCTCCAACTGAGGCCGAAGTTAATGATTGGGTAACCTCTCACAATATTACTACTGCACCAGTATTGTATGCAGACAGAAGTGTTTTAGATCCAACTGGTAAAACTGGATATCTTGTAGGCGGTTTTCCAACTTATGTGTTTTTAGACAAAGAATTAAAAATTCACATCGGCGCCGTTGGATTTAACGAACAATACGTACGTTCAGTGATTGATGGATTGCAATAATGTTTAAAGTTTACAAATATAACGGACACTATATTCAGGGTGAATTAATTAGTAAACACACTACAGAAAGTGCTGCTATGAAATCTGCTAAAAAGAACATTTTTTTTAAAAAAGCTATAAAAAGCAAATTATTAAAGCCAAAAGTTATTTGGCTTGATGGTGAGAATAATACTCCAGTTGGAGTAATTACTACGAAATAAGGGGGCGCCATGGCTTCGACAGAGTAATGAAGAGAAATAGTGCAAGTAGGCAAGATACAGCCTTAATAGTTCAAATTAATTTAGTTGCAAACAACAACTTACACTTCGAACAGCGCTTAGCTGCTTAATCGACGGGGCTTTTTAGAGCCTTGATACCCAATCTAAAATAACAGGTAGAGATCCTGCGAAATAAAAAAATCAAGATGGATGCCTTGGTCTGAAGAAGACAAGTGGAGCGCAACAGGGTAGTAAGCGCGGTTGAGTTATCTACCTATCTTTTTTGATTTGTGATAGTAAATCAGATAAACTTGTGAATGACTACTATTGAATTTATTCTGGACGCGGGTTCGACTCCCGCCGCCTCCACCATCAAAGGAGAAAATATGTCAATATTTATTTTAGACTGGTTTAAAAAACAAAAAACCAAAGAAGAAAAACCAAATTTTGATTTTCAAGACGGTATTGAAGATGCCCTGTGGGATATCAAAAAACAATATGATCTTGAAACTGAAGAAGTTGAAAGAACAGTATTTGAAAAAAGACACAATTTAAATTACATGAATGATTGCCTAAAAAACAATACGCCTGATAAGTAATAATATGAAGGTATGGATTGCTTTATACAAAGGTGAAGGAAATTGGGTAAATAAAGTAGTCCGTAAGTGGACCAAAAGTATCTACAGTCATGCTGAATTAGTTTTAGATGATAAGCAAACTTGGATTGGAATTAGCCCTTTCATAAAAGCAAAATTAGTATTAAGAAGAGTATCAAATTACGACCCTAATAATTGGGATTTTTATGAAATTAACATAAACCAAGAACAACACAACTTAATTATTGATTTTTACAACCTAACAAAAGACAGCAAATATGATTGGATAGGAATGCTTTTTTCTCAATGTTTACCTTTTCATATTAAAGAAAAAAATAAATGGTATTGTAGTGAATGGATAATGTATGCACTAAGAATTTCGAATATAATTGATTGGAAGATAATTAAAATATTCGATCAAGCAGATTTATCACCTGCTAAATTACATGATATACTTGTTTTATGTAATTTCAAAAAAGTTACACTGGAGTAAAAATGACAGAAGAAGATGAGAGAAAACCCACCGTAATGGTATCGGGCGGCTTTGACCCAGTCCATGCCGGCCACATCAGAATGATTCGACATGCTGCTGAGTTTGGCGATGTTATTGTGATAGCTAATTCAGATGATTGGCTGTATCGCAAAAAAGGTTTTATATTTATGGAATGGGAAAAAAGAGTTGAAATTCTAAATGCCATTAAAGGAGTTATACTGGTAGATTCTGTAGATGACTCCGATGGTACTGTTTGTGAAGCGATTAGGCGCCTTAAACCAAATTATTTTGCCAACGGTGGTGATCGAGGTCGCTCAAACACACCAGAACAAACAGTATGCGAAGATTTAGGCATTGAATTGCTATGGGCTATTGGCGGTGAAGAAAAGCTTGATAGTTCATCAGAATTAGCCAAAAAAGTGCGAGATTTTGAAATACCTCCACAAAGGTCCAAATCAAAACCCTCAAGTAGATAGTTTTTTAATGTATATACTATAATGAGTGATACAAAAACTTTAAAACTTGATTCCTCATTTCGTCCTATTGAGGTTATTGATGCTGTTGAAGCATTGGTATTATGCTTAGTTGGTAAAGCACAGACCATTGAGACTTATGAAAAAGTTATTAATTCTGTAAATGAAAGTTTCAAACTTCCATGTGTGATTGCTCTCAAAAGAATAGTTAAATTTAGATATCAAGTATTGCCATGCCATAGACGAAATGTTATTTGGAGAGATCAAAGTCAGTGCCAATATTGTGCTAGCTATTTTATGGCAGATAAGCTAACAATAGATCATATCTTACCTCGCTCTAGAGGTGGTAAAAACGAATGGCTTAATTTAGTTGCTGCATGTAAAAAATGTAATCAGAAAAAGGGAGATAAAACACCTTCTGAGGCATGCATGCCATTAATTAAAAAACCATCAATTCCAAAATCAGATATTTTTAAAAATATCAGCAAAAATCAAATAATCCCAAGATGGAAATATTATTTATGGTAATCTCTTGACAAGAGATTATTACAGTGTTATTATTTATATATGAATTACACAAAATGCTACCTTTCAGAAAAAGGACATAAAAACTTCTTATACCCAAGCAACTCTGCTGCATTGGTAGTTGAAGGCTGCAGCTATGATATTTTGCCATGGCTCGGAGGTCAAAGTCAAAAATTGACTCCAATTAAAGTTAAAAAATCATGTGTTGTACCGTTAGATATGAGTAAGCCCGGGAGCGTAAAGGGCACAATGGTAGTATGGGTAGAAACTAATTTATTGCCTCTTAGCTCAGCTGGTTAGAGCAGCTGACTGTTAATCAGCGGGTCCGCGGTTCGAGTCCGCGAGGGGCAGCCATCTTAACATAGGAGAAAACATGTCTGTTGTAAAAAGACTACAATCATTAAACTTGGCCGATGACGCTATGATTACCCTTACACGTGAAGAGGGTACTGACGTCTTCGTTCACAACGAAACGGAGGTAGACGACGCTATAAATGAAACTAGTGTTATCTATGACTTTGCTTCGCTTATTGCGGATACCAAACTTGATGCTCGCAATCGATGGAACGGAAACATTATCCAACATCTGCGCGATAACGATTTTCTAGAAGATTATGAGCGCGGAAGCTTTGCTTTCGAAGATTTTCTTACTGAAACACTCACAGAAAATTTTTATGATACTGAACTAATTGAGTATTCAACTGAAAAGTACGATCACAAACGTGGATTCTGCACCCTTACAGCACAAGTTGAAGTACCATTCGCTAATTTTGTCGAAGTTAATCCATTTGTTTCTGGTTGGACTGTTTCAGTAGAAACTGACAACGGAACTTTAACCTTTGATGCATAATAATCCTATTTATTAATGGAGGATTTAATTATGAAAAAATGTGATTGCTGTGACTGTGAATGTTGTTAACTAAATGCGCTGTTCTGCTCGCTTTATAAGCAGGACGTGGTTGCCGATCGTCACGTAGGCAGAGGTTTCCGGTTATCCTAGTTCTAGACAGAAAACCGGCCCCTTGGGGTGAAGCGCCACAGGCAGGTGCACCAGGTTGTTACCCTGGCCGTTGTTGGTTCGAGTCCAACCGCCCCAGCCATTTTTTATCTTAAGCCATAGTTACTAATGTGGAAACGGTGGCGGAATTAGCTATATTGGCGATGAGTATGTTTTTAGCAGCTTTCTTTTGTTTGAAAGTTTTGTTTATACCAGACTCTGCCATAAAAACCATAGACAAAATTCATGAAGTCGAAGAAGAGATATACCGAGAACGATAGAGTCTTGGTCAAATCATTTGCTGGTCCAAGCGTTTGCGTGGTTTTGAAAAAAAGATACGTTGTTTCACAATCAAAACATAAGCTGGGTGTTGACGGATGGGAAGCGCAAATTACTAACCAAAAAGAGGTTGAAAAACTTCGGAAAAAAAGTGTCCCTTATAAACGAGGTGAAAAGCCGAAAGTTTGGGTATTTGATTGGGAAATCATCAAAAAGTGTTGACAGTC
>CETC01069900.1_pt1 | contig 12213 bp, 21 predicted proteins | sample 326911 | NCBI WGS metagenome assembly CETC01 (sample SAMEA2622694, study PRJEB7988) | marine metagenome | isolation source: saline water (ENVO:00002010), including | reverse complement strand
GCATGAACCTGAACTGCCTGATGTATTACCAGTTACATTTCCTGTAATATTCCCCGAAAAAGTGCCTGACAATACATCAGTATTAGAGTTAAAGGTTAATCCACTAGCAGTTTTAGGTCCTAAATCACCTGTCGCTGCTGTAACAAACAGTGGAAAACATGAGGTATCTGTTGATTCATCTGCTATCGTAATGGTTGTAGGCACAAAACTTGTTGATGCTTTGCCATCTAATTGAGCTTGTATTCCTGAAGATACACCATCTAAGTAGCCAATTTCTGTTGATGTAACTGCTGATACTGATACATCGCCATTAGTATCTGATACCAATGCTCTTGATGCAGTCAAGTTTTCCATCTTAGAAAATGCTATTGCTGCACTTGCATTGACATCATCGTTTACAATAACTCCACTACCTATAGATGCTACGCCTGTAACATTACCTGTACCATCAAAAGATGCTGATGTGTAAGTAACATCTCCTGTTAGAGCAATAGTACGACCTGTTGCTAAAGCCGTAGCACTTGCAGCAAGAGTCGCAGCAGATGCTGTACCAGTTAAATCTCCTGTAACATTACCTGTAAGGTTTCCTACAAAACCACTACTAGCGGTTATAGTGCTTGATGAGGTCAGCTTTGTTGCTGTTACATCAGGCATGTTTGCTGCAATATTTGATAGTGTTACTGAAAAGTTATCGCTTGATTGTACGATAGGAAATAACGCATTACTCGATGGTGTTGTGGTAGTTGATAATTCTGAAATCTTTTTAGTTGCCATTTATTGTACTGTCCAAGTTGTTGTAGGATTAGTTGTATCTTGATAATCGAGTTCTGATATATCTGTTAAATCTTCTTGTTGTATTAATTCGTTGTTTTCTGTTGCAAGAACAAATTTATTATCTTCTGTTTCAATGTACCCTCTAGCTGTTTCAGGTACTGTAGTCCATGTTGTAGAACTGTTTGTTTGAACTGACCAAGTTGTCATTAATACAATCCATAATCAATTCTTGTTGTAGGAGCTACACCTGAGTGTCTGTCTCTTTCATTCGAGGATATTATATCTTGTTTTGTTCTATCGTAATATCCTGCCCAAACTTGTATTCTTTTATCATTTTGTAAATAAGGCTCTGCTTCTACTAATGCTCCATATAGGTAAGCATCAGGGTGGTGTGTTAGCATATCATTTGTTGTGTTTGAATCTGATAAAGCTGTGAAGTGTTTAAAATATAATATTTCTATCTGATATGCACTATCAGGAATTGGTCTAAGCTGTAGATTGTTACCTATGATGCTAAAAGCTTTAGGTTTACCTTTCGAGCTACCGCCTTTGACTCTATCCATCTGTTCAGGTGTTAAATATTCTAATGATGTTTTAGGGTCTGTATTTAGTTGTATGTTACGCATAGCAACATAATTATCAGGCAGACTGTAAAACTCAGAATCTGCTACTGTATTTGCAGTAACCCTTGTCTCCATTCTTCTTATTTTAAAATCTCTTTTATGTCTTGCTTCAGCTAATGTTATAAAATCAGGTATAACGTCTGTTAAATCTTCTCTATCTAACCAAGAAGCTATTGCTAATTTTAATTCTGAATAGTTTGTGATTGCCATTATATTCGCCTATTTGTTGTCTTTAGATATCTGTATTCAGGGCTGTTAATTAATTTTCTTACGCCATCTTTGTGATTAGGGTTAAATAAATCAACCCCAAATTTATTCTTCCATTCGTAATAAACAGTCATAGGAATCCTAGCAGACAGCCTAAAGTCGTCTTTTATGTGATGGTCCTCTTGTTGTAACTTTTTGTTAGAATCTATAAGGGGTTGTATGTCTTCGATGTGTTCGATAGCCATTTCTTTTGTTGGCTCATGCCAATGAAAGATTTGATTATCTGCAAGTTTTTTGCTCATTCGCTCAACTCATCTATGTAAAGATTGGCTGTCGAACTTGCAACTATAGCAGCAACCTTCATACCACCATCAATCTTAAAAATTTCAGGGTCATTGGCACCAAGATACGTTGAACTAGTTGTTGCAGTTGGGTTAGCTCCAAAAGCAATATGAACACCATCGGTATCCGCTATCACCCTTACATATTCAGTGCTAGCATCAGTCTCTGCTGTTTGTGCCGAACTAGTGCTGACAGTTCTCTTTATTGTATTAGTTACTCGCAATCCGTAGTTTGCTCCCATATTTATCTCCTAATTATAAATGTTACTAATAATTTGTTAGCTCCAGTAGAACCACCATCAGTAATCATTTCTATAGTTCCATCTTCTTCGACTCTGTTTGCTGCTGTTGGTAATGATGAATCAACTGTCCCTGCTGCTGAACCTGAGTGTGCAACTGTTATTCCACCACCTGTAACAGCAGTACCACCGATTTCAAAACTAATCGCAGCGTTACCACCACTTATAGCTCCTTGTAGAGAAGTAATAATTTTTATGATATTACCTCCGTCAGGTACGGCAACAAATGTGCTTGATGCAGTAGAGATATCTTCTATCTCTGCTGTTAAAAAATAATCGTTTAATGTTCTCATTAAAGTCTCCTTGTTAATAACCCTCGTTCCGAAGAGATACCTTCTTCAAGGTCATTATTAATTTGGTATCAAAGCGGGGGCAGAAAAGTACGAGTAAAACTACCCCCTTCTAACTAACTAACAGATGTTAGAATTTTATGATGTTGTCAAGTCTGCAATAGTTGCTGAACTTGCTTCATTCTTAGCACATAGTGTCCATTCTACAACTAATAGTCGTTTCATAGCATCACCAGTTTTTGCTAATTCTTGTGTTTCAAAAGGTCTTAAGTAATGTGTAGCAAACATTTCTGTATCCACCAACAGTGCACTTCTTCCTGAAGAACGAAGCACTCTATCAGCAACTACTCTAACTTCGCCAAAGTCTGATACATAAACATCAATAGTTGCTACTAGGCTTCTATCTTCTGCCATGTCCATTCTTGTTGAATTTCCAGTAAAACCTGAAACTTTTTGTTTGTTGAAAGAGCCAACTAATAGTAGGTCAGGGTCTCCACCATTATCAAAACAGTTTTTCATTTCTGTTTTTAGGATGGATTCTGTCAATGCCCTTTGTGTTCCGTCTGTGACAGAACCACTAGAGTTAGAACCACCTGAACCATAAGAGTTGTTTGTAGTAGTCCAAGATTCAAAACCTCTCGATGTACGTGCCGAAGCTCCGTTACCACTACCAGCCCCTGCTCCTACTTTACCAGTCAAAGCAAGTTCCATGTCTCTTTTTAGTTCTTTCCCAGCCTTAGCTATTTGATAAGCTAGTTCTGAGTTTACGCCTGCATGAATCACAGCCTCTTGTGTTCCTGATACCATAACAGGTTTGTATGAAATCTGAGTATAGTTGAACACACGTGAGGTCGCAGATAATGCAGCACTTGGAGAATCATCTCCTTCGTCTTGAGCGTTTGCTGCTGCGGCTGCTAGAGAATCTGTTTGCCATTCATATTTTGTAAATGATGCATCTCCTGTACCGATACTTGACATAAATGGAGTATCTGTTGGAGTAATATTATAAATAATATTCTGCAAATCTTCTCTGTTTCCCACAGCATCATAGGTTTCAAATGTATTTGTTAATTGTGCCATTTGTATTACACCTCTGTGTTAAAGTTTAGTATTAGATTAATCCTTCAAGCAATTTGGCAGCGTCATCTACCTTACCTGTGCGTTTTAATCTTGCTCGTTGTTGCTTTATCTTTTCACTGTTAACTTCACCTTTTGTAACTCCTGCACCAGGTTTGGTTACTTTAGGAACAACTTTGGCTTTCTTCTTAGAAATCTTCGAATTCAAAAGATTTTCATATAGCATAGCTTTATGGAGCACATCTACTGACCTCGCATCAATCAAGCTATCGACTTCTTGCTCAGAAAAGCCTTTGTTCATAGCAAAGGTTTTTATGTCTTGTTTTAATTTAGGTCCTTTTTCAGGGTGTACTAAATCAGGAAGACGCTGTGCAATAATGTCTTGCTGTCTTGCGAGTTCTTCGTTCCATGCTCTTTCGTCATCTTGTTGTTGTTTGTATTGTTCTTTTTGCTTTTCTTCAGCAATCAGTCTTTTACTTTCTTGAAGTTCCCTGTACTGGTCTCTTTTTAGAGCGTACTCCATTGGGTCTTCTTCCTTGAGTTTCGTCCAGTCTACGTTTTTAAATTCACCTATTTTGGTGTCTGCGTCTGTACTGAATTGTTCAAGTTGTGAAACATAACGCTGTCTTTCTTGTCGAGTGGCTGCTAATTCTTCCTCAGCTTTTTGCCTTTGTTCTGCCAATACTTGACTTTTTCTAGTGTAATCAGCTTGTCTGCTATAACCAGCACGAAGCTCATCAAGGGTGACCTCACTATCTTTACCATCAACTTTGACAGTATATGTTTGAGGTTCCTCTATTTCTTCTGCTTGATTATCCTCAACTAAATCATCGACAGTCAGTCCATCAGGATTGTCTGTCTGTGTTTCAACTGATTCGGCAATTTCCGTTGCCTGTTCAGAAGTATTATCCTCTACTTCTGCTTGCACTTCTTCCTCAACAGGTTGTTCCGAAGCTGGAGCCTGTAATCTTTGAATAAGTGCTTCTTGTGCACCTGCTACAGTGCCGTCCCCTAAGGGAATTCCTTTATGCGTACTTTCTTTTGTTGGTATGTTGTCTTGTGGAGTAGTTTTATTTGGTATTTTAGCCATTTGCCTTCTCCTTTCTTTCTTCTTCTAACAACTGTCCGTTCTCTTGTGTTGTCATTAGAACTTGTTTGAATTTGAGTGCTGCTATCAACTGATGATATAAGTCTTCTCTTTTTTCTTTTTCTTCAGGTTTTGTCGATATCCACGCTTGATATGTGTCGTTTAAAACTATGTTAAAAGTTTTGATAATAATTGGATTTTCAAGAAGATTTTTTGCTTCTTGTCCTTCTTTTATCTGCTGTTGTTTTTCTGTCATGTTATCTCCTTTGATTCTATCTGCGTGTGCAGGTGTAGTTATTCGCTAGGTTATAGCTTTTCTTGTAAAGATTCCTCAGTCCAATACTCAGGTATCTTCTTTTTGCCTGACAAATATCCACGAATGTCATTAGGCTTGTGCCCAGTCATTCTAAATAGTTGCTCGACAGAAAGTCGGTTTTTCAAACAAAATGTCTGTAGTTCTGTGTTGGTCAATTATTTTTTTCTACGTTTTTTAGCTGTCTTTGCGGCACGCTTGAAATTTGCATCTGTAGGTGCACCTTTGCTACCAGGTTTTCTTATTTTTTCGCTTGAGCCAGCTTTTATTCTTTTACGTTTTGCATGTATGTTTGCATACAATCCTTTTTTAGCCATTAACGCCTCCCTTTAATTTTTTCTTTTTTAAAAGTTGAGACATTAGTTGGTTTTCCCCCTACCCCTTGTGGTTTTGCTCTTTTACGAGCAACAGCAGATTTAATTTGAGATTTGGTCATCCTTGCAGCTTTTGCAGCAGGAACACACTTAGGGTATGCTCGTTTTGAGCCTTTGGCTCTGCCACATTTTTGAAACTTTCCGTTTTTTTTAGGAGCTCCAATATCAACCCAGTTCTCTTTAAACCATTTGGTAAGTCCATTAGCCACGTCTATAACCCCCACCTCTTTTTTTATACTCTCTTACAAGCCAAGCATTAGCATAAGCTGAAGGATAAACCTTAAATTTTTTCTTAGCTGCTGCTTTTACTCTTGAATATAAAGCAGGGTTGGTTGGAATATTACGACTTTTTTTTGCCATTTTTTTTCTTAAATACTTTTCTGCCTATTAAGATATCAGCTTTTGTTATTTTTCCGTCTTTATTTAAATCAGGAAACTTTTTTTTCTTTTTCTTTTTCATCATTTTTTAGCTACCTTCTTTGCTCTTGCAGACAAGTCTTTAAAATGCACTACAGGTTTTGATGTTTTAGAATGTGTCTTTCCTGTATGTATACTTCCATTAGGCATTTTGTGCACTGCACCTTTAAACTCTTTGCCTGTTTTAAAATAATGTTTGGTTTTAGCACCCATAACATCTACCTTTTTTCTTTTTCTTTTTCATTGGTTTGCCGTACATAGTTATCTCCTATATTAAGTTTAATAATTTTTGAACATTGTCGCTTAAAAAAGCAAATACAATTAAAGCTCCATAAACGATATACTTAAATCTAAATACTTCTATTTTAACTTCTGTCATATCTCTTTCGATATGGCATAAATGATTATTCTTAATATCATGTATATCTTTTTTAATTAACTCTATTTCAATATTGAGCTCGTTATTATCTTTCATGTCAAAGGTAGCCTTTTTCTTTTAGGGTACATGTTAAGTGCCATAGCTACTGCTTGTTTCTGAGGCTTGCCTTCTTTTTTCAAAACCTTTATTTTTTTTGATACAAGTTTTTGTCTTTGTATTTTTCCATAACCTGAATATTTATTGTATGACATTACTTAGGTCCTATACCGACAGGTCTTCCCTGCACTGCTTCTAACGCTAGTTCTGCTTCATTGAGTGCAAGCTGTGATTTTTTAATTTTTAATTCTTCTTGTTTTAACGCTAAATCAATTACCGCTTCATCTTCTTTTAATTTAAGTTCTTGAGCTTTTATAGCTGTATCTATTTCTGTTTCTTTTGCTTGCAGCTGTAGTTTTTGTACTTCTATTTCTGCTTTTTGTGTAGCAATTTTTTCTTCAGGTGTAGGCTGTGGCGGTTGTGGTGGTGGCATCATTTGTGGGTTAGATATAAACTGGTCTGCGTTCTTATAACCTGATTGTGCCATGAATTCGCTTACAGCATTGTATATGTTTTGCGGTGTAACAAGCGTACCCATACCGCCATTTTGCACAAGCTGTTGTATAATTTGCATTATCCCATTCATTGTTTGCATTTTGCTTTGCTGACTACCGCTACCTATACCAACATTAATGGTGCAATTTAATTTATCTCTCCATCTCGATACATCAATAGGTACAAATTTGTTATTGAGATAAACAATCTTTTCTCTGTCTTCGTATCTTTGTATTAACTGATAGATACATTTAAACACATCTTTGATGCCAGTTTCAGCAAATATGCGAGCTATGAGCTCAATCCTTTGCATAGATGACTCTGTTGCTGCTGATATTGCACCGCTAGTTACATGAGATGTTAGTACATCAGGGTTTAATCCTTGTGTCATTTTAGATACACCACTTCGCTCTTCTCTAATTTGGTCTAGATACTTGACCATGTTAAACGCATCACCTGATATTTGTGGCGTAGGCAGTGGTGTTACCGCACCTGGTGCACGCATCCTAACAATTCCCCCAGGTCTAGATGTAAGCAAATCATCTAGTTCAACTTGCCCAGCTAATACAGCGTATCGAGCATTGTTAGTCAAATACATGTTGTCAAGAATATTTCTGACAATCGTGGATTTGATTAGCTGTATATCTTTAACTGTATCTGCTACCGACATGCCGTAAAACTTATGCGGTATCGGTAGTGGGCATATAGCAGAAAACGGAATGTAGTCTATTTCTACATTCTCTAGTATCTGATTTCCACCTTTAGTAATCTTTCTAAGTTCTGCTACACCATCGCCATCTAGGTCGATGTGTGTGTAACATTCGTCTAACCAAACTTGTCTACTTGCTCCTTCGCCTTCGTCAGGTGGTATAGAGTCATCATCGTAGCTAAATCTAGCTAGTCTTTCCTCGTTATATTCAGCTTGTGATTGCGAATATGTGGGCAAATCTTCTACAACTGCTTTGTCATATCCCTCTAAAACTAAATCACTAACTGTTTTTTTTACTCTGTGACAAATAAATGGTGCTGATTCTATATCGACTGCTCTGCGTGATATTAAGAATTCTTCAGGTGGCACTGATACAACTTTGACCTGTCCGCCTGTTTTAGTTCTTTTAGCTTTAACATCATGGGTTATTACCTCAGGCGTTATCATCATGCCGTTTTCATCGACTTGTGCCTCTTGCAATTTAGTTTCTGTGTGTTGCAATACTTCTAAATCGTCATTTGCTAATATAGATTGATATTCAATCTCAGTCAAATTAGCATAGCTTTCTGTAGAAACTTCTGTTTTTTCTTCCCAATAATGCTTGATAATGCCTGTTTTGCTGATTAATGCGTCTTTGAAGGCATCATAGAGGACTTTGAAGCCGTTATTTTGCTTGTTAAAAACATAATTAACGTAATCGGTAGCCTGCTCTGCCATTTCGATATCTTCAGGTCCCTGAGGCTCGAATTCAGCAACGTTGTTGTGCGTGGTAAAAATACGCATCAACGATGGCATAATGTATTCGACTGTATCTCTTACATCAGTGGTTACTATTTCAGAGCGTCCATCAATCTCATTACCAAACTTTTCACCAAGATAATATTTCATAGAGTCCTCTCTTTGACTAGAGAGTTCGCTATTCATGTGTCCTGTCGCTTGTTCTATTTCAGCTGATAGATGCGAGGCGAGCTCGTTATCAGACATTCTATTGCTTTTATATGCCATTTATTTTCCGTATCTTTCCTTAAATTTTCTAGCTGCTGACCCACCCTCTTTCATAAGTTTTTTACGAGCTTTTTTCTCGATATCTCTGCCTATGACCTCTGAAGCTCCATAAAGCCCTGCTGTACCTAATCCTATACCACCCAACATTTTTGCTGTTTCTTTTGCTGCTTTTCTAGCTGCTTTTCTAGCTGCTAATCCTACTAATGGTCCTGGCATTATTATCTCCTAAACTATTGAGACATCTGGTCCTAATCTGCTTTTAGTATTCCACTTAGATGTCTCGGTTGTGCTGTGTCTTAAACTCATAACTGCATATCGTGTAGCAGACATGATGTCATCTTTAATCTTTACTATTTTGCCATCTTTGCGATGATATAACCTGTATTCTTCAAACCAGTCATAACAGGTGTTAAATACTTTAAATTTTCCCTGCTCCATACGAGATAACATATCCATAATCCCTGCTTCAACTGAGTTACCACCTTTTTTCTCACCTAGTGCAGGTGGGTTTTCAAAGTGAAAAGGTAGCATATTGACATGATTAGCACGATATTGTTCTGCTAATGTAATGCCAGAGCCCTTATCATGTTGGTAGCCATCATGAGGAAAAGCTATTGGAATGTAATGACTTCCCTCTCTTTGGTTGATATGCCCTGCATGATAATCAGGTGTTTGTTTTGACATCTTGTAAGTATCATAGATATATACAATGTCTTTATCTCTATCCCATGCCACCCATACGACTGCTGTAGGGTGGTCATAGCCAAAATCGAGACCTGCAATCCGTGCAAAATGGGTAGGTAGCAAAAATGGTTCACAGGTCAAATTATCTTCTGATATAGGAAATACCAATCCACTACCTATCATTGGTATGCCCTTAGAACGCAATTCACGCTCATGGGGTGGCAAAGCTTGTAGGATTTGTTCTTTCATTGATGCTGTTAAATGGTCTGCATCTTCCCAGCCTGCCGTTATAAGAGCCTGTAATGGCTTTAAATCGGTCGTAAAATTCTGTACAACCTCTGTCATGCCATTTTCAGGGGTAAAGGTTAGATAAACCTGTCCTTTTCTATCCAATGTTCTTGTAATACATTGTGAATAGATATCTTGGGGTGGTTCTTCATCGAGCCATATAATATCTATGCTCTCCCCCATAAATTTTTCAGCACCCATCTCATAGGCTTTAAAGGCAACCCTAGACCACCCACCTGAGATGTGTTTAACAATTACCGAGGAATGTGCGTTAGGTACTCCAGGCTTTCTAGTCGTATCTCCTATTAAATGTTTTGGAATACTTCCTTTGCCTTTGTCTCTAGGGTTGTCGGGTTGCCCAAATAATTCTTTTTGGCATATATCGCGGGTAGTTTCATTTGATGCCCCGCAAACCCATGCTCTTATGGGTTTTTTAAATTTTTTTCCCTCCCACCAGTCAGGGTATTCACCTGATAGGTGCATAGCCATTTCCATAGCTCCCACATAGGATTTGCCGACTCGGTTTGCCGCCATCAATAATCTTTGATTGGCGTTTTTTCCTGCCTTGTGAAAATCTTTTTGAAATTTGTAGGGTTTGTAGTACTTAAGTTTATATTCTACTTGCCGTTTTTTTAATGTTGATACAATCTCTTGTATTCTTTCTTTGTCATTCATTAGGCGTAGTAATCCAAATTCATTATAACTGCTTTTTTTTTAGCTATCAACATATTGTGTTAATTAATCAACTTAAGCACAACATCTTGTGTTGCCTCTTAAAACAGCCGTAGGCTTAAATTTTTTTTAGTAGAGTGTTATTATGTTAATACCTTTTATTTTTACCCACCGCTGTGTGGAATAGAGATATATATATATAAACATATGCGTATGGGGGTGCAGGGTAGGCGTAAAAATAGGCGGATAGATTTGTAGTTCTACCCGCCTTGCTGGTTAGTGTTAGATGTTAGATAGTGTTATCTCTAAGTCTTTAAGAGATACATTAGTATCTAGGACTTGTCGTCCATAGAATAATCTAAGCTTGGCTACAAGCATTGGTATGTCATCATCTGTATCTAGATTATGATATTGATTTGTAGCTAGCATTGTTATCTTATCATCATACTTTTGTAATAGATTAATTATTTTATCTATTAGTTTTTGTTCTTCTTTTTGTGTTCTCATTTGTTAGTCCTTGTTAGTGACTGCTAGCCAGTAAATATACCAGCTAGCAATCTGTTAGTTATAGTTTAAGCAGCCATGCTAAATAGCGGATGGCTCAAGCTATTGGCTACCGCTAGTTCTCTATTGTACTTAACGTTATGTCTAGCACCTACTAAGTCTGCCTTTACTACATCACCATTTTGATTGACTGTAGTACCAGTCCAATCTTGATTGTCTACATGTGTAGAGTAATTGGTAAGTGTATTGTAAACAGACCATAGGTTAGAACCACCGCATAGATTAACTTCTTTAGTATATCTATTCATAAGATTAGTAAGCTTATCTTTAGAATGATACACAAAGCCGTCAATCTTATTGCCTGTAGGTTTTGATAACTTAGCTATAGTATCTTTAAAAAACTGAGCTACTTTATCATCTGTAACGCTGGTAGCTAACATTCTATCAAACATCTGTTTGTTATTTTCGAAGTTATCTAGAGCGGTTACTGAGTTATTAGCTAGCCATTTAGTGTTTAGTCCTAAAGTTTGTTTAAAATGTCTAGCTACATTATAATCAGATGTAACACATCCATTTAAACACCAAAGACGTATAGCACCGAAGATAGATGATATCTTACGAGATAAATCTAATGAGCTATGTATGTTAAGTTCTAGTTTTATGATATCGTCCTTCTTAGCTAGTGACTTTTCAATTCTGTTAAATTGAATTTTCCTATGTGCCTTCGCCCCATTGTCATACACATTGTCTATAACTGTAATGTCTTTTAAATCTATATTAGATTGTCTAAGGCTATTACTTACCATATCAAAAACATCATAGTACGCTGTAGGTTTGTAATTCTTACCGCACGTACCTACAACACGTCCGTTAGTCTTATCTACTACCGCACGCCTAGTCTGATAGTCTACTGTTAAACCATTAGCTGTTTGTAGTGGTTCTAGTGCTATATCAAATTTAACGCCAGCTGGGACTTCTAAGGCGTCCGCATTTCCTGTTTGTGTTATTTCCATTGTTATTACCTTCTGTTAGTTAAAGTTATATAAATTTCCATTGTGTTTTATAGATTTAAGCGTATCTAAGCTTACTCTTCTAAAACGTGGAACCCTAAGCATTTCCTTTACTGTGAGTATTCGGTCATGCTCACCGCTTGCTAGCTCGCCTTTATCAGCTACGAACCTACAAACTATTTTACGTTCGCTACCATCTTTTTTAATGAAGATGGCAGTAAAGATATCATTACCTACAGCATTGATAATCGTATCCTTGCACCAGGTAAAGTTAAGTTGTTTTTGCATATCTATATCCTATTGTTAGTTAGATATCTAATATTAACATAGCCAATAGCTAGTGTACACATATTAATATAGTAAATTAATTTAATATCCTACTAGCTAGCAATACATTGGACAAGGCGTTCCAATTAACAACATCTAATCTTGAATGGGAAGGGAAGGGAACAAACAAAAAAAAGGGAAGGAAAGGGAAGCTGACAAAGATTACACTGCTACTCTGACGCTAGTAACCTAACCTCGCCCGATACATCGATACATCTTACTTCTAATGATTTATCCTCTAC
>CETC01038923.1_pt1 | contig 12215 bp, 10 predicted proteins | sample 326911 | NCBI WGS metagenome assembly CETC01 (sample SAMEA2622694, study PRJEB7988) | marine metagenome | isolation source: saline water (ENVO:00002010), including | reverse complement strand
TTCTTAGGGCGAATCTTGTATTCATTTATCTTAGCCATAAGCTGTTGTTTTTCTTTCTCCTGAATACCAAGTTCCATCTTCATTATTCTCTCTTGAGGAGTTACACTTGAAGCTCCTTGAATTTGAGGGTATCTTAAATTATAAGCCATACTATTCTCTTTCTAATCTATATTAATAACACCGAGAGTGCCCGGTAATTGATTTTCTTCTAAATTTTGATTATCAGCTATCTTCCAATTTCTTTGGTCTCTATCAAGCCCTGTAAAGGCTGATTGAAGCCAGTCTATGCCTTCATCTGCTACATTAGGTACAAAACCTTGACCACTATACTGTCCTTGCCCTTCTTGATTTCCTGCAATATTCCAAACATTTGTAGGTTCATGAGTATATCCTCCTTCAACAGTAGGGAATAATATATTTCCAAAAGGACCAAGATTTTGCCAAGGTTTTCCAAATAATCCTGCTTCAATCATCTTTTGTGTATACTCTGGTCCATATTTCTTTGCAAAATCATTTACTTGTAACTGAAATTGTGCAGCTTTTTCCTGTTGCCAAGGTCTTAACTTTTGTTCAAATCTTGCTTGACTAAACATAGGGCTTTGCTGCACTATTTTATTTGCTTCTGACAAAGAAATGCCTTTATCAGCTGCTATTTTCTCAGCTAACATATTCTGATAACCTGCATACTCCATAGGAATATTATCTCCAGTCCAATCTATATCTTGACCTGCAAGGTAACTATCAAGCTGTTGCCCTCTAAAAACCTCTTCATCACCTATAGCTTGGGTTATTAAATCATCAGTAACATATTTATCAGAAGCCCCTTGATAGTAAGGCATATGACCCATCTGTTCTCTAACAGTACTTGCAACATTTGCTCTTACTTCATTGGGGTTAATGTTTTCATGGTCACCATATTTAGCAAGTTCATTCTTCATAGCTGTATCAAAAGCACTCTCTACTGCTGTAGAAGTATCTTGCTCTTGAGCATATCTTGCTGATTGCATTCCACCTTGTAAAGCTTTACCGAACATATCAAACATATCGGCAGTATCATTTGCTGTTGTACTTTGAAATCTTTTAGGGTCAAATTGAACTACTGCCATTACTTGTTACTCCCGGGATATTGATAGCCTCTTGCCCAAGCTTGTTGCCAGCTAAGAGGGTCTCCTACATCATTCATGCCACCTTGGAAAGCATTCATAGCTAAACCACCTAACCCCGGCATAACTAAATTACCAAGAAGCCCTAAACCACCTTTCCACATTGCTGCTCTATTAGCATTTTGAGCTTGTTGATTAGATAAGTCTTGCTGTAATCCTGCTTGATAAGCATTTGTAGTTAAGCCACCATACTGATTCATAGCACTATCACTACGAGTATCATATGTTCCAGCTAACTGCTGACCTCTCTGCCATGTATTAAAAAGATTATTTTGGAGCTGTCTTGCTTGGTCTGCTTGAATTTTATTTATTTGTTGATTTCTTTGAGCTAAACCTATACCACTCCTTGGGTCTATACCCATTGAAGCCATGTTTTGTCTACCCATTCTATTAGAAGTAGCCATTTGGTCTGCACCAAGCTGGGATGCGTTTCTTCTAAAAAACTCTTCTGTTCTATCATAAAAATCAGAATTTACATCTCTATAATCATCTGCTATATTAGAATATTTTCCTGCTCTATTTTTCCATGCTTGAATCATAGGGTCTTTAAGCATTTCATTTCTAACAGTATCACCTGATGTGTATTGTTGTCCAAACATATATATTTAGCTCCAATTCTTCATTGTAATCTATTAACATTATTTCGTATGAACCAATCCATATTACTCTCCAGTTGTTATAATTCCAGGCAATGCTGTAGCTTTTACAATTATAGGCGGAGCATGTTTAACACCACTTCTATCACATCCATGATATATATATGCAGATGCAGATGAAGCTTTAGCTCCTATATAGTAAGTATAACTTGTACCAGCTGTTAATCCTGTTACAACAAATCTAACAGTTATAGTGTCATGGTCTGTTTCATCAGATTTCCAATTCCAATCATCATAAGTATGTATTTGGTTTAATTCATTGTAAGTAGAATTATCAGATAAAGCAAAGTTTACTTCTCTTGAAGAGGCTGAAACACAAGCACTAAAAGCTATCTCTACATTGCCACTTGGAGGAGCTTTAAATACTATTGAAACATCTGTACCTTGATAAGTTTGTAATGTAGCAAAAGAATTACCTATTGTTATATAATTATGATAACTTGCACCTGTAGCATTTCTTATACAAGTATATCCAAGTATCATACCTGCATAAGATGAATTAGCAGCACTAAACTCTGTACCAGCCTTTTTAGCTATAAAATTACCTGAAGCTGAATCTAATGTTATATCTCCATCTATGTCAAAAGTAAGATGAGCAGCAGTAGCAGAATTATCAAGAGTATGTATTTTAGTTGCACCATTAGCTAAACACTCAATACCAAAATAATCATCATTAGATGCCCCACCATTTTCATACATATATAGCCAAGTAGCTGAATGATGTATTTGAAAATCTGCAAATTTATTTGATGCATCTTTAAATTGAATACCATTACCTGCTGCCATTGCATCTGCATTAAGCTCTATACTTCCAGCTACATCTAATGCAAAATCTCCAGCATGAGAAATATTCCCTGTTAAAGTACCACCTGCAAGAGGGAGATAATCTTGTGCCAATGATAATGTATAACATGGCTTTAATCTTCTATCAGGATATTCATTTGAAAAAGGTTTTTCTACCAAGTGAGGCTTGAGTATTGCTCCTGAACCACTTCCACCACCATTAATCACAACAGTAGGCTCTGAGGTGTAAGTTAAACCTCCTGAAGATGTATCTAATCCACCTCTATTATGAATAGTAACTGAATCTATTACTCCACTTCCATCAACTGTAAATGAGCCTTTAAAGCCACCAGAAGGACTTGCTCCTGCTCCTCCTCCTCCAGTAGTTAATGTACCTGCTGTATACCCACTACCACCATCCACTATTTCAATTTCAGCAATCTCTAATCCTACATCATTTGAAATTGTAATATCATCTGATTTTAATGATATAGAAGGGTATTTATCATTAAATTGATTATCTATTCTGTCAGGACTTTCAAGCTGAGAGTAATCTGTATAGTAAGACTTATTAGCTACTAAGTATTTTACTTCAAGTATATCAGAACCTCTTTTAGCACGAGGCATTTTATCTTTATCACCTACTACAGAATTAGTTTCCTGTGTGCCAGTAATATCAGCATAAGGAATATATGAATATAGATATTTAGGTTTAGATATAATCCTCATTAAGTTGGAACATCTCCTGTAATATTCATTCCACTATTCCACTCAGCATCTACATTTAAATGTCTTAGGGTACTATTTCCTGCTGAATCATAGCATCCATTAGAAGTTCCTGCTGTAAAATTATCAGAAGTATGGTCACCCATTCTATACCAACAGAATAAATCAGAAGCCTGTGAATGTGTAGTAATATCAAATGGATGTCCATCATTGTATAATTCTTCTACTTGTGCATCTGTAAATATATTATTCTTAAATAGACAAAATTCATCAATCTGATGATTATTGTAATGGTTATTAGCATTAACACCACTCCAACTGTTGCTACCAATTGTAGTAGCAACCCATGCTGATGTATCACTATTTGAGTCATAAGATAATTCTGTTTTAAAATTAGGATAATATACTATAGTGTCTTTTTTAATACCATTTTGATATATTTCAACAGTAGTATCTTTAATAACAATAGTATAATGCCTCCAAACACTCAAATAATCTTTTAAATCATTAGCTGATAAATCATAAATGGAATATCTAATTCCCCATATATCACTATCTGCATTCGTACCATCTACCCTTAAACTTAATGTGTAACTGTCTACAATCCATGAAATGGAAAAATATATTTTAACAATTATTTTGTATTTTTGAACATTCAATATAGTTGAGTAATTATAACTTTCAAGGCTGTTAGTATCAATATCTGCTTTAAACCAAAAACCTACTGTCCCAGTTGTATTACTTACAGAACCAGATGCTCCTGCAACATCAAATGGAATATTACTTGAAGAACCTGCATTGCCATTTACACCACTACCATCAGTTATTGTTTTGGATAAAGCTGTTCGTGTAGTATTAAATTCTACACAATGATTATTTACAAAATTACCCGTAGATTCATCATACTCAGTAGTTAATAATGCTTGTCTACATCTATCTGCTAACATTAAAACTTATATCCTGTTTGCATACCAAATATTTCTGAACCATCAGGGCTAAAGAATGTGTAAATACAAGCCTTGTTTGCTGTTGTATCAACTGTAGGAACTTCCCCATTATTCCATTTAATTGTTTCTCCATTGAAATTATTTTCAGGGAATGCATGACCACCAGAACCATCCATTCTTAAAATTACAGTCCATGATTGCCCTGCACTAATGTTTTGAAAATCAATACCATCTACATCACCTGTGACAGTATAATTAAATATATTCCCATCATTTAAATTAAAAACAAGAGTACCATCTACATTGGTATCTGTCTTTACTGTCTCTGTATAGTCTTTAAGATTAATGTTATTTAAAGTTGTGCCTGTACTGGTTGCTTCTACAATAGTAGTAGAACCTATATTTAATTTAATCTTAGATGATGCTCTAAGTGTAAGTTCACCACCTGAATTAGAATGTATATAAGTATTAGAATTATTAAATTGGAGCTGATTTGTAGAGTTTAATAATAGACCTGTATCATGTACATGGGTTAAGCTAACTTCATTATCTGCACCAAACTTTAATATAGAGGCATCATGGTCCATCATAATATCACCACCTGCCCATATGTCGCCTCCTATACCTAATCCTCCACCTATTGTCAATGCCCCTGTAGTAGTTGAAGAACTTGCAGTAGTAAGAGGAATACCCACAACTCCTGCACTTGTAACTTCTAAACAGGTAGTACCATCTGATTTTTCTATAGATGCAATATCAACAGATTGACTATCATGACCTTGAACTCTTAATTGAATATGTCCTGCTGTTCCACCATCTATAAGTTGACCTGCTGTCCAAGTATTTGCAGTTGATACTGAAACACCACTTCCTGAAACATCTACTTCGCCTAAATCATTTGAATTAAAATATAACTTCCCATCAGTTTTTGCATATAAATATCCATAATCAGCATCTATAGTGGGTGCAGAGCCAACTTCATCTAATTTCAAAGGAAGAGAAACTTCTATTTCTCCACTACCTCCTACATTTGTTATTTTGTTTACTTTTAATGTACTCATTATTGTGAATCCTCGTATATTGTATAATTATCATCTTCAATATCTGATGATGCATCTATAAAGTTAGAAGAATCTACTATTATTTCTCTTAATCTATTATGTGCTTCTCCTAAAGCATCTATATTATCAAGTATTTGCTGGTTTTCCAATTGAACATCTTCTGAAATTATTTTAACATTATTTATTTCATTAGTATTTGCAATAATAGAAGCTGAATTAGATGAAATATTTGAAGTATTAGTGCTTATGTTAGCTGTATTATTTTCTATTGATTTTTCAATACTTGCAACATCTATCTTGATATTGTCTATAATTAATTCTTTAGTATCAGAAATAGTAATAGTGTCTCCAGATGAAATTATAAATTCATCATCTTGAACATACTTATGATTTCCATCTAAAGTTTCATTACCATCTGTTTGTGTATTTAAAGCAAGAACACCAGTTAACTCTTTATAAGTAGTAGCACCACCACCTCCTCCTCCTGTGATAGTTTTATAATCAAGCTTATTAGTTTTAGAATTAAATACTAAGGATTTACCATCGGCTTTATCTGAATCATTAATCTCTACACCTTTAACTTTATCAGTATTCTTTGCTTTTTCTACTGTCTTAGGCTGTACTACTTTATTATTAATATCATTTAAATCATCATATACCTGACCAAAGGCTCTATCTAAATCAGGGTTTCCTGTAGATACATGTATTCTATTTCTTGTTTTCTTATTTGGCACCTCTTCTCCTAAATATCAAGCCAAAAGAATCCAATTCTCCTGTTTGGTTAGAAAAAGCTACAGAGCATTTCTTTCCTTTTTTAATATCAGTATCAAGATTCCAAGAACCATCTTCTCTTTTAGTTAAAGGTGATAGAACTCCATCTATAAGTATTCTTATATCATCATTAGAAGATACAGTTCCATTAGTACCTGTATTAATATTTTCATTTATAGAAGTACCTTCTACTTTAATTCTTCTAAATATTTTGTCTTGAGTTGCTTGACCTAATACAAAGTCTTTACTATTCCAACTCCAAGTTCTTCTATTATCTTCATCTTTTAAATAGTTTATTATCTTATATTCATCAGGATTAGATGTATCAGGAACACCTGATAAGAGTATCTCTCCATATTTTGATGTAACTACAGAATTTACTTTAGGACAATCCCATCTATCCCATCTTTTCCTTGCAACATCGTAAGACCAAACTCTACCTACAACCCCTGGTACATTTCCATATTCATCAGGAGTAGCTATATAGTCAGAAAGAAATATTAAAAAACAATTCCTTTTAGGATAAAATGCAACATTTATATCATCACCATTATTAATTGTCTGCTCTACTGCAGATTGATAGCTATGAGACCAAGAAGGATTCTTTGAACTTCTTAGTATAGGGTCTCCTATTGGCTGAACTTGAGTTCCATTATGAAGATATACATTATTTCTCGAAGCAAAACACATTCCATAATCTGTTACAGATATAGCTTCTGGACCAACACAGCCTATTCCTTCATATATATCTTCTACACTTAAAGTAGAAGGGTTGATTTTATAGGTATTATTATCATCCCAAACATAAATTCTACCTTGAAATGAAGCCATTGAAGTAGGTATAGTAGGTAATATTAGAAAATCATTAGTCCAATCAAACTGATTATAGTTACCTACTTTAGATTTAAACATATATGTAGGGGCAGAAAAATTTGTTTCTACTATATAACATTTAGCTACAAAAAGCTGATTATTTAGTTCTGCAGATAATGCATAATTAACCATAGATTTTATATTAGTTTCAGATATTCCAGTCCTTGATTCATAACTTTCCTGAGAGTCTCCTAAATCTTCAAACTCAAAAATATGCAAATCTTTTTCAGAATCAAAACTATATTCTGAATCTGCCTCACCTATGCTTCTTACTATTCTATATTCGCCTAAACCATCTTTTCTATAAACATTTAAATGAGTAACTCTTTTAGGAATGTCTCTTAATGCAATAGATATTTTTAAGCTATCATTACCATAATTCTGACCATCTGATTCAGAGTTCATTGATGCATTCCAATCTAAAGACACTATAGATAGAGGAGATTCTTGATAGCCATCATAAATAAAAGATACTTTATACTTATAATCAGTAGTACTATCAAAAAATCCTTCACTACTACTTGAGCCAAGAGTTGCTAAATTAGGAGATATTGAGGTGCTTGATTCAGATGTTGATACTAAAACAGGAGTCATAGTAACAGTTTCATGAGGTAATTGTTCATGATACTCATCTGCAGTAGGAGTTAAATGTAGACCAACACAATCAAGGTCTGTAATACCCATAGCATAATCATCTGCGAAAGTGTGATAGACTCTCTTATATAAATCAACTTGATAAATACTAAGTATACCTGTTCCTGCAAAAAGAGCCCCTATATACCATTCAAATTGGGCTGAAGCACTTGGTGTAGGCTGGTCAATATTTCTTAATGTAAATACAGGTCTTTGTGCATTAATAGTATTTCCTGATGAATCTAAACCATCAAGTTTAAGTGTAGTAATTTTTTTATTAATAACCCTATCTGATACACTTTGAGCAGTTTTTGCAGGATAGTTTCCGTTATTATAAGTATCAAGACTATCATTATGATGACCATTTATAAATCTAAGCTCTTTACTATTAGCTGATGATATACTAACAGTACCATTATTACTTTCATTAGTAGTTTGTTGAGCTATTGAATGGGTATAAATATAAGGGATTCCATCTTTTTCATAAGTTATAATAACTCTACTATCATCCGGGTCTTTAGTTACTGAATATATATTACCACCATTAGCTATACCATTATTATGTTCGGTATTAACAAAAAGTAGTTTTAAAGCTTTATTATTAACAGTACTATTAGGAGAAGGAAAATTTAAACAACCAGTAGGAATTTCATCTGTTGTTGTATGTGTTTCACTCCAAATACCATCTTTATTGGAATCAGACTCTAACCCAGTATGATGTCCATTGCCATATAATGGGAATCTTTGATATATACCTCTATTGTGTTCAAAAGATTGAACCCATAAAACATTATGGTCTTCAAGATTAATATATCTCATTCTTATATCTCCTTGATTTATACCAGTATCAACACCCTCATAAATACTACCACTTGTTCCATAATGTTTTTCGCACCAACCTACAGTAGAATCTGCATAAGGAGCAAGATTGCTTTTATGAACTTTACAATAAAACCCTACAACATGATTTACTTCTGATATAGGCATTCCTTCTGCACCTGACTTGTAATTAGCACTCATATCTATAAGGCTAAATTTTACAGGAGCTAACTTAGGAAGTTTGAATATAGGTAAATCTCCATCATGGCTAATTTCATACCCTGCATTAGTATAACTATTAAAAAACCCTCCTTGCATATTTATAGTAAAAACAGGAGAAGAATTATTGTAAGAAGAAAATTCAGTTGTAACAGCTTCTTTAGTATAACTATGACCAGTATACCCTTTATTACTTGAGCCGTCAAAATCTTTCTCTTCTTTGCAATATTGATATGTAGTAGCTTGATATCCTCCTATTCCATTAGCCCTTACATCTCCCCAAGGAAAAGAACCGTAACCATGTGTATATGCATTTGCTCCTGCTAATCCAAAAGATGGACTTTTATCATCAAGATATATAGTCCCCCCACTTGTAGTTGGAAGGTCACCTGCATAAAGACATCTATCTGCACACTCAGATTCAGTTTCTTCTACATCATAATAACGCATCATATTATCTTGACTTGTTCCATCAGGAGTCCACAATACCCATATCTTTGAACCTGTAGAAGAATTAGTTTCTATAATATCAGTAGGAATAAGTCTATTACTTATTTTCCAATCATAATCTGCAGTTCCATTAAAATCTAAAGACCAGCTACTTTGAGGAGAAATTGTATCCCAGCTTGCATTATCAATGTTTAAATTAACTTCATATAAAGTAGCAACTCTATTATCTATAGTATCTACTGCTAATACCAACAATGTATCTATCTTAGACCTTGAGGGTGCTATAGATACTATTTTTTTACCCTCTACATCAAAAGAGCCTCTATTGAATACACCTGCAGTTGAATGAATAGAGCTATCTCCATTTAAATCTATTTGCTCTTGTGGTCCATTATTTCCATGTGTTCCTGTAGATGCATTTGCTTCTAAACCCATAGATATTCTATAAATATGTATACCTGAGCTGGAAATTCCATAAACATAATCATCAGGATGAGTTGTATCAGTATGGTCTAAAGTTGCTCCACTACCATTCTTTTTATTTAAAGTAACTACTTTAATTAAAGCATCATACTCATCTCCTTCATTATTTTCTTCATATACAGAAGTAGTACTTTTTAATTCTGCATCCTCAAATTCAAACTGACTATTTTGTTGAGGTTTAGAAAAAGATGGATAATTTATAATGCCTGCCCATTTAGTTTTATCAGTACTACTCATCCCAGAACCTATATGAGCCTTTGAACTATTCTCTATAATATTAACTTCATTTGCAGATGATGTCATTTCATGAGAAGTGCTATCTAAAGAAGGGTTTTCTTCAGGGTCTTTTATTATACTTATAGTGCTTTTGTCATTACTGTTTAAGTCTGAATCATACCCTACTATAGCAGAAACATTTCCATGGCTAATCCTTTTCATAACATCTGCTTTAAAAGATATATTCCCACCCTTTGTTTTAATATTATCAATATCAAAATAGAAAGAATCAGAAGATATATTAGAATCAGAACTTGGTACTCCAAAAGTAAGTTCAAATTTAATACTTGATATACTTAAAGTACTAAATGCAGCATTAGATTCAGTATATATATAATTATTACTATCAGTATCTAATATAGTTTTACCTGAAGAGCCAGATTGTAATTTTGAATATTTAAAAGATAATTCAGACCATAAGCCCGGCTTTAATAATGTTTTATCATTAAAAGTAAGTGTAGCAGTATGGCTACTTGAATCTGTAAAAGTAATTGTAAATGTAGATAATAAATTGTAATTAGCTGTGTTTAATCTTATATAAGAATAGAACAAGTCATCCGAACTATTTGACAAAGGTACATTAAAAGTTGCATAAACAGGGCTTGAGTCAAAACCATTAGAAGTAACTCTTAAATATGAAAAACCTTCTTTCGGATTATCTTCTCTTATTTCAGTATTAGTAAGAGCATCTACAGTAACAAGAGAAACATTTTCACCTGAATAATGAACAGAATTATTCTTCAATAGTTCATCTGAAGGTATTCCTTTCAAAACACCATCTTCAGAAGAAGGGTCTATATTCAAAGACATACTCGCAGCATCTACAGATATATCAGTAGTAGATACTGTAGATATAGTACCTGTTTGAAAATTCTTTACTTCAAGTAGTTCTTTTGGCATAGCTAATACTTAAAAAGATATTTGATAAGGAGCACTTGTATCAATTTCATCAATAGAAACATTCTTATCAGTAATTTCTTTATTTTTAGTCAAATTCTTTTCAGGAGATTCTTTATCAGGATTATTATTCTGAGCATAGTTCATTAGAGAAGGGTTTTTATATTTATCATAGTCATCTGCCAATCCTTGTATTTCTCTAAGTTTAGCATGTGATTTTGGTCCAAATATACCATCTACTTTTAATCCTGCAGCTTTCTGAAAAGCCCTTACAGATTCAGGGTCACTAACATCAATAGTTCTTGCCATTTGTCTTAAGTTAGGTGAAGCTCCTTGGTCTAAATCTGAAAATTTATTTTCACCAACCTTTGGGTCTATTGTTTTTGCTAAAGCACTGCCTTGTTGGCTCCATTTATCAAAGCCTTTATCTATAATACCCTTAACATAATCAGTAGAACCTGCCAAGTCTGTAGGTAAACTTTTTCTTTTAGGAACTTTTTCAACCATATCCATAAGATTTTCAGCAGGAGGTCTTCTAAATTCCATATTAGAGAATGGGCTTTGATTCATCATATCATCTCTAATACCAGCATATTTTTGTTGAATAGCTGTATTATCAGCAACAGGCATACCTGCTCTTGCTCCCGTCCCGGGGGCTTCTCCAATATAATCTATTAAAGAATCAGGACCAAATCCACCCATGTCATCATCAATACCAACTTGAGGTGGTACAGGCGGAGCTTCTCCTCTATTAGCTCTAAAATAGCTATTATATATCATAGGATTGCGTATAGGTAATTGCTCTCCTATATCTACTTTTTGTGGAGAAAATCCACTTTCATAGCCACCTCTTATATTAAGATTAGGCATTTGAGTATTTCTTATTTTTGCCATATTAAGTAACCCTAACATTTCTGAAGGGTCATAATTTCCATACCTTGCCATCTTACTTCTCCTTTTTTAACACAGCTCCCTCAATAGCTTCTTGCATAGCATCATACATAGATTCCATTAATTCTGCTTCAGTTTTCTCTGAAATCATAGGTAAATTAACCTTTTTATTCAGATTACTTATAACACTTTTTTTGATTTCATCATTTAAAATCATCTCTAAAGCCATTTTCTTTAGTACTTCAACTAACTTATTCATCATTTTCCTTTATATATTGCTCTAATGCACTTATTTTTAACTCAAGGTCTTTAACTTTCTTCTCTAAAACCTGTTGCTCTTGAAATAAGTCTGTAAGTTTATCTATCATTGGAAACTTCTTTCCTATAGTTTTATCTATCAAATCTAAAACTATCTTTGCTATCTTTTTTTCAAAACCTAATGACATCATAATTATCTATCTCTGTTTTTCTGCAGTAAGGGTAGGGCTCGAACCTACACGAGCATTTCTCCCATTAAATGCTCACTACCTAAACAGGGTAGCGTGTCTGCCAATTCCACCACCTTAC
>CETC01006205.1_pt1 | contig 12216 bp, 20 predicted proteins | sample 326911 | NCBI WGS metagenome assembly CETC01 (sample SAMEA2622694, study PRJEB7988) | marine metagenome | isolation source: saline water (ENVO:00002010), including | reverse complement strand
GCAGAAAGAAGTTGTTGGAATTTTTGTTGGAAGAATAATTTCAAATGAAAAAAAAACCAAAAGTAGGCTATAACAAAAAAAAAGAGCTCCCCAGTTTCCCAGGGAGCTCCGAGCATCGGCATTAGGCGGCCGTAGCCCCGTCACTCAACGGAGCCGCTAGGATTATTAGCCTTAGCGTGTAACTCCATCAAGTGCTCCTTAATATCTTGCAAGCCATTCAGCTCGCCGCAATAGAACGACCTCTCGTTATCTTTTTGCTGGGGCATTGTCGCGTAATTGTTCGCCGCATTAATGTGAGCGTTCATCACGGTTATAACCTTGTCCCAGAGAGGGTTCTCACCAACCCATCGGAACATAGTCAGGTCTTCATGTAGGTCTATATCGTCTGTATTGTCTCTGTCCATATTATTGTCCGGTCACTGGGCTCATGCCCATCTTGCCGATTTGAGCGTTCTCCTGTTGCTGCACACTGAATTGCAGATTCTGCTGGTATGCCTCCAACATTTTTTGCAGCAACTGATCTCCCTGGAGCTGCTCTTGCAGCTTGGGATTATTTTGAACAATATTTTCAAGCATCCCCAGCTTGTTGCCGGCGGCAGGGTCAACCTCTTGATTATATTCGGGCTCAATGCCGTTCATCATCTGGCTCACCGCTGTCTTGACTTGATCCTTCATCTTCACAGTCGCCTGTTCCTGGGGAACGATCAGATCATCGGCGTACTCCGGCGCTATAGCTCGCGTCTGAAATTCGATTAATTTCGCACGGTCAATCACACCGGCCATATCCTGGGGAACCACATACTGTGCGATAGCACTCAACCGCTTCTCAACCCCCTCAGCGTCCAGTGCCTCTGCCACATCAAATCTCAAGATTATGTCATAGTCGTTTACGTTCATGTCCAGCGGCATCTGGGAGCCGGTGACCCTATGGATCTCTTCGGGGCTCATATACTGCACCGCCAAACACAGAATCTGTTGGTAGGCTTCTTGCCATACATTCAACCATGAATTCACTACACGTTGCTGTTTCACCTGGCTGACTGCCGGCGGCAACTGAACATTCGGGAAACCGAAATATTTGTCTGCCTGGGCCTTGACCTCTTCGATCAACTTGAACGCTACAGCCGGATCTTTTTTCGGACCGTCAAGGTGCTGAACATCGTCCGGCCTAGTCACCATGATCTGAGCCCCAGGACCGTACTTCTTAATCTGTCCCATGCGACGATTCACCGCGAGCGGCGGGATCGTGCTAAACGAGGTAAAATCATAGACTGAGTCATGTTGACTTTTAAGTTCGCTTTGCTGCGTCTTGGAGATCTCCGGTATCCCGCGAGACTCCGTAATTTGTCGCCGGACATTTTCTCTTTTGTATAAGACAAAAGGGTACTTGTTGTGTGCATAGTCCACATGAAGGTGCTTAGCAAAAAGAGGGTCAGTCCCAGCATTATGAGAAAGCAGAGGACTAAAAACTGTGCAGTAAATCCCAATATTATTATTTTCATCAATACTCTTTGTGTATGCATAAACAATCTCCACCAGATTGTCGCGAACGATCAAACCATCGCTCACTTTCAGTCCGCTGATGCTCGTCTGCACATCGTTGTAGTTCGTTGAGCTGCCCTGCGTTTTCAGAACCGCTTCAACAAAATCCTCGTTCCACTCCTCGCTCTTAATCTTTTCGCGAACCTGGACGGCGGTCAAAAACACTCGCCTAAATATGCACCGTGCATCTTGTATGTTCACCGTCTCCGGCGGGAACGAAACATCCTCAAGCGGTTTAAGGGAGGTACACACTGGCCGATTCTTCGCCAGGTACGGGACAGGTATCTTTGTTGCACCCGTATCTCTCAATTCGCGAATCATATCGCGAGCCTTGGGCCGGCTAATATTCTCAAGCTGCCCCGTTATAATATCGATGGCGCCATCCTCGCGCTCTGGGTCTTGGATCATCTCAGGCAGCTCAGCCAAAATCGATTGGCCCTCCACCTGTTCTGCCATTGCCACAATTTCCTCCATCGTAATCTCCATCTGTCGGAGACCGTTTTCCTGTTCCCAGCCAACAAACAAAATACCGTAACCGTATTGCTGGCCAAACTGGGCCAGTAGCTCAGACTCACTCAACAGATCGTGACGCATCTTCGTGCCAATGAGCCATTTCATCAGAGTTGTCGCCGTTTGAGCTACCGGCAAATCGTTCACCTCGGAGCCGCCGAGTTTTAATTGCGCTCGCTTGAACGCCGTCTGCAAAATATCGACCTGGGTGTTTATCAGATCGTCAGTGTGAAAGATCCGGCCATCGTTCGCGCCCTCAAAAGGAAACGCCTGTTTGCCCTGGTCCAGGTTGGAGCTGTGCTTCTTACCGTCACTGCTCTGGGAATTCCAACGAGCAAACCGCACATCGTCGTTGTCGCTCATTCGTTGCATCGAATACCCGTCATCGATTGAACGGTGGTACTCGCGTTGCAGTTCGCCAATGTCAGGCGTCTCCACCGCATCAGCTAGTTTGTCATATTCATTCATTTTTCATCTAAACCAAAATGCCTCAACAGTTCATCCCGATAAAACATATACCGCGAACCGTTCACAAACTGGTACGTCTTCACGGCCCCACACAATCGGAGCTTGTCAATGTAACGAGCGCGAACTCCTGTCATCTTGCTTGCCTGACCCCTACTCAAAAGTGGGGGCCAATTAGTAACTTCCACCGCCATATACCTTCTCTCCTTTTGGGTCCAAATAGACCGGATTCATCACCGCCAAATATCGCAGCGTATCAATCGGATCTTTTGTGGCCCCGTCCTTCTCTTTATTCCCCCAGGTTCTGAGGCAATAAATCAAATTCTCGCACCTATCACTCACATAAAGCTTGGGCTCGTTATCAATCGAAATCGGCCGGTCCTCATCGTAGGCCAGCCAATCGTTTATAATTCCGACACCTTGCTCTATACGCAAACCAGCCGCCGGCAATACGTCCATGCCTTCATCGCCCAGCAAGTCAATGTAACTCGTCCCGCCAAGCTTTCCGGCAGCTTGCGTCGCGCCCATTCTAGGATCTATGTAGCGCTCCTCAATAGCTTCTTTGTCCTCCAAGTCACCTATGTGCTCCACAATGTCCGCTATCCCCAGGATCACATCCTGAGTCTGGGCCAGACCCTTCTTCCCATCACCTGGCCCAGGCACGGCCCACTCCCCGCAAGAGGCATCTGGGAATTCGCGATAAATATATCGCCTCCCGTGCTCATCACAGGCCAGCCATAGCATGAACCAATTTTTCTGGCCCCCTGGGTCCGTAGCGAAATATCGACTGACCCCCTCCGTTGGGATCTTGTCATGCGGGATGATGTTGTGGCTCTTGAATTGCGGAAATTGAGTCGTCGTCGCGTCATCAGCAAATCCATAGGCTCGGATCTTGATCTCCTGTTTCGGCCGGCCTTTGAGCTGCTTCACCATGCTCTGCCAATCCTGGTAGGGGTTCATCACCGTGTGAAACCACATCACGGCGCTGTTTCCTCGCCCCGATTTTGCGATATAAGGCATCTCGGCTATTTTGCAGCCCTTCACATTCTGGCCAGGTAAAAGCTCGCTAGGGCGGCTCTCAAGCGTCTCAAACCCAGCCAGGTACTCCCTGCACACCGGAGAGAACCCAGTGATCGGAGTGAATGTCATCAGCAGTTTCCCCCGTCCATCACCCAATCCTCGCCTGGTAATAAGCCGATACCTGAGCGTCTCAATCCAATCCAACTCGTCAAAGCCCTCATCGATCCACACCATGTCCACCTCTCCACCCTCAATCACCCGTTTTTCCTGAGCAAAATTAAGGAAGGTAACCTGGCTCCCATTCGGCCCCACAAAGGTGTTGTTCCCGAACCCGTTTTTCTGGCTGTACAGAATGCTGGTCACCTTGTTTTTCTTCGCCGCTTTCCACGCCAAAGGCAGATACTTGTAAACCAAGGGATGCTGCATCTGGACCGAGCTCATGCTCGTTGTGTGAATGCACCAAATTCGGGCATTCGGGATTCTCACCGCCATCTGGGCCACTCGCTTGGCGGCATATTCCGACTTTCCAGCCCGATTGCCCCCGTTGATGAGCACCTCATCGAATTTCTCCAGTAACTCATCCGCATCCCTCCAGTTGTCCGGCTCATATCCAAAACTAAAGGGATCATCGCGCTCCCGCTGAATCTGGCCCTCTCGCTCCACCAAATAACTAGCCAGCTTCTCATCTCCACCAGGCTGAGCCAACACAGCCCTCACCATCTCCTCGTCCGGCACGGGTAACACCGGATGCGGCGTGATATTAAGATCCTTTAAGCCAGCTACCATCGTCCAACATCATGCCAATTAAGCCATAATTCGCCATGTCCATGTAGGTGTCCCGCTTGGCCTCATGGTTGGCCTCGCCGCCCTTACCTAAAATATGCCTCAAGCGGCAGACCTTGTCCTGTGTTCTGACAGCAATTCCAAGCTCTCCAGAAAAGGAAATGTTGTTTGGACCGTAATCCTGTTGCTTGGTGTCCAAGAGTCGGACGCACTCAAGCGCGAGTGCCAACGCTCTCTTGCCCTGCGCTGTCTCCAACCCCAGTTGCTCTGATACAGTAGCCACAATTTGCTCATAATTTACCTCTCTGCCTTGGTACTCGTTGCTCATAAAAATTCTCTCCCTCCAGGCGAACAGGAAACTCCATCCCCTGGCAATACAGCGAGTTGTCCCTCACAATCACATCCGCGATCTCGCCGTCATCCAACTCAACCCTCACCAACCTGGGGTTAAGGTAGTTTTTCCTCCAAAACGCCAGCCGGTCCCTAGTAGGTCTCTTCTTCTTCGCCGTCATCCTCGTCTAATCCATGCATTTCGCACAAAAGCCCGAACTTGATGCTCTCCAATACTCCCAGAATGCCCAAGAAACTGAGGTCCAGCTCCTCTCGGCCCCAATTGAGAGCGGATTCTAGCTTTTCCTCTAGGATATGGAGCTGTTCTGCCTCGTTCATGCTCTTTTTGGGCGAAAAATCTATATCGCATAACCCGTTGCCAACTGACCGGAATAGCCCATTTTGACCCCCTCCCCCCCTCTTTTTGCGTCATCCTCACGCATATGATCAAAACAGGCCAAAATAGGCGTATTTTCACCCAAGTGTGAGCTATTTGCGTACCTGGATGCGTACCTGGGGAGTCTAGCCATCGATTTGCTTGGTTTCATCATCCTGTTGGACATCAATGACTTGAGTTGCTTGTTTCATGTCCTTAAATGAACCTAAGAGCGATTGATGGGTGATTGTATGCTCATGGGTTACTTTATTTGTGGGCATGGTGTTGGTTAGTTCCTGAATCTTTGTCAGGATTATGCCGAGGCTCAACGCCTTACTCTGCCAGGGTATGTTCTCATGGCCCTCTACCAGAGACTGAGCTAGCCCTTCGCTGGCTTCACTAAGAGCTTTAACCGTTCTCCTCTTCCAATTGGGTAGCTCATCCCTGTGATCTTCTCGGATTAGCTGGACGGTACTCGGTGCGACTCCCATATCGCTGGCCAATTGCACCATGCCTTTCCCTCGCTTGAGCCCGTCCACGATAGCCTTGTACTTGGCAGGGTCTCGGTTAATGAGGTGGTTCTTCGATACCTTCTTGGGGTCAGGTGCTGGCATACTTGGCTCGCCTTGCGCGGTTGCTCATCGACTTCAGGTAGGATTTTAGCTGGTCCTTTTCTGTCCTCAATAGTCTTTTTTTTGCTCTCTCAGCCTCAGCTTTCTTTCTGGCTCTGTAAGAGGATAAGCTCGGATTGTTAGCCCAGACGGGATCATCACCTACCGACCAATCGACCACATCTAGGATGGCTGGGTGGATGTAGTCCTTCGGCCCCACTTCATGGACGATCTTGCCGCCGAATTTCTCACATAACGCTTGACAGAACTTGTCCATGTCTCCTTATAATTCCTTACCTCTCTTAACCTAGCTTAAACCTAGGTATACCTAGCTTAACCTATATTTATTATCCTAGAGGATTACCTAGGATAGCCTAGGTATACCTAGCGTAATTCTCCTCCGCAGTCCCTGTGTTGCCCAGTTCATACCGGAGGAAGGCGGTGTCTCGCGTTGTTGCGAGGTTGTCCCGCCCAAATTCATTCGTCTATCTCCCCTTCAAGGATCTTGGCGGGGATGGCGCTCAGTAATCCGGCGGTTTCCTCCTCAAGCCCCTTCATGTCGGTTAGCCAGCTACACTCTAGGACAGACTCGCGTATCCACCAGGCTCTCTCCTTGGTGTACGCCTCCAGGGAAGCGTTGCGGATGATGAGGTTGGTGTTGCCGTCTGCGTCCAATTGCAGAGCCTGGACGAAGGTTCTCCCGTCACTCAAGCTCTGAGTGTAGATCCATGTCCTCGGTGTTATCTCAAGCTCTTTCAAACGCTCATGCTTCGGCCCAGCAGATTCCTGTCGATCCATGCCTTACTTTTACCATGTCACTGGGGAAGCCTCCAGAGGCACATAGCTTGGCGCGAGTCCCTCGCTTGGCAGCTCTGAGGTTGAACACACCGTAGTTCTCCTCATCGTCAGGCATCAGCACCATCACTGCTCTGGCCCAGTTGGTGAGCTGGCTAGATCCATTGCCTATGTAGGACCAATCCAGTGCAGTCCTGTTGCCGGTGATTGACTTGCCTGTGTGGTGGATTAGCTGGACAGCTACTCCCGTCTCAAGAGCCAACGCTCGGAGGGGGTTGAGGAACGCCATCACCTGTTGCTGGCTACATACATCACCGTCCAGGTAGGCTTGGACGTTGTCTATCCAGAGCAGATCTGGCTGCACTGCCTTGACCATGCTCTCGGCATAGGCGAGGAACTTGGTCCCAGTACAGTCAGCCTTACTGACGATGCTCACTCGTTGCTTCAAATCGGGCCACTGAGCGCTTAGATGAGGCAGACCCCTACGAACACCCTGGACAGCCTCTCTAACGTCACCAGCGTCATTCTCCGCTTGAATAATGAGGCTTCTGAGCGGCCTTACCGGAGTCATACCGAACAGGTCAAACCCAGCGGCCCAGGTGAGTGCTGCCTGGAGGGTCAGCGAGCTCTTGCCAACGCCACTCGGACCTACCCAGAGACATGAGCCGGCCTTGCACATCCAGCGGTCACCGATGAGGGTGTCAGGGTCAGGCGTTGACTCGTCCAGGTCGTCCCAGCTCATAATATCCTTCTCAGGGCCGGCCTTGATCACTGAGGCCGAGCCTATGCACCTGAGCAAGTCCTCCATTGTCGCTCCATCCTTGAGCCAATCATTGAGGTCATTGTGCGGGGCCGGAGGCCGAGCGGTGCATACCCTGACATCATCGATGTAGTCACAGCATTGGTGAGCCCACTTCTCGCCGGCTTCATCGTTCTGTAGGAACAGGATCACCGGACCTACCGTCTTGCCTTGCAGCTTGGCGGCATTGGCGGCTCCGCGAGTCACAACGATGCGCTGATGCTCCGGCCAGCCGGCCAGGTCGATGTATGCGAAGGCATCCCACTGGGACTCAAATACGATTGTGCTGGCAGCATCCCTGACAGGTTCGATGATCAGCGGCAGGGCTGGCGTTCCCTTCGGGGAGTACATCCATCGGCCGTCGCTGAATCGTTTATGATAGCCCATCATCTCGCGCCCAGCTTTCACCGGAATAGCGACCTGGCCATCGATGTTAACGAGCAGCCCTCGGTCAGATAGCAGCTCCACCGTCAGGGGCTTGTACCCTCGCCAGAGCGAGATCTCGTCGATCTTCGATTGGTCCAGCTTCTTAACGGTGATTGACTTGGTTGCTTCGCGAGCCCCTACGAGCTCACGGTAGAACTCTATAGCCTGTCGCTTGTCGAAGCCCTTGGCCTCCATGATGAGGCTGATCTCGTCGCCACTCTTGTTCACGCCGTGGTCCTTCCAGAACCATCGGCCGTCATGCTCAAAGATGCCAAAGCTGGGCTTTCGTTCCTCCCGAAACGGTGACCTACATGAGCGCCTTTGAAACTCCTCACCAATGCCTAGGCGGTCCATTAACTGGGGCATAGGGAGCCTGTCCTTCATTTCTTCAATTTCCATGCAACTCTCCTTTCGTTTCTTCAGTTTCCATAATCTTTTTAATAGCCGGCCCTATAGTGTCTGGGATAGCGGACCAGGTACAATACCCCTCTCGCAACCATGCGTGATTGAAGTTGATATACTTAATAAAAGACAGATACTCCCTCACCATCAGCATCGCAATGTAACCGTCTAGCACCTCTTCGCGGATACCTTGCCGGCCTCTGAAGACACGGTGATAATAAATAAGCCAAAACAGGAGCAAAGCATCTTCCTCTCCCTTTTCTTCTGCCTCCCGCAGATGCCTGAGCACATGGTAATCGGTTATGCAACCTGGCCCTCTCCCTGAAATGCACAACTCACTCGTCCCGTCACGGGCGATAGTCCAACACGCCCTCTTGCTGAACTTCGCCCCTTCTTTGACGATGGCCTTAGTTGAATCAACCTCGCGAAGTATTGTTCTTGGGTTGGGCAGTCGCTCTCCCAGGGCTCGGCACTCAATGCTGTGCCATACAAGACCTTTCTTGTAGATGCCCCACAAAGGCGTCAACGATGCCGCCTCTTCTAATTCTTCCCGAATGGGTTCGATGAACAGTTCCTTGGCCACGGTGAGGTCCATAACTTGTTTTATTTCCATATCACTTGTTTCTTTCCTAAAATCGCCTGTTCCGCGAATTCTCTCACTAAGTTTGGGTCTTGCTCTGGTGCTAAAGCTTCCAACAACATTTCTAAACCTCCCTCATGCATGAATTGCCATGAGGTGCGGATCTCAACTCGGTTGCAACCGAGCATGGCTTTATAAGCCACTGACCTTGAGACGCCCTTCGCTGTCAATTTGCGCTCGCACTTGGCAATTGCTGTCTCATTGAACCGGCCCTCAGCGCAAATGAGATTGCGGGTGCGAGACACCACATAGTCCTTGACTGCCCTTCCAACGATGGCAGCCAGAAGTCTGTCCTCAAAAGTGTCATATACTAGAGCACTATCCACCGTGCTGCCTCCTTCGGTATGGAGTAGGCCATGTATGAGTAACCTCGCTCATTGTCACGCACCGACTCTTCGTACCACTGCTCCCTGGTCTGCTTAACGTCGATAAGCGCTGCATGAGTCAGGGGGCCGTTGCACACAAAGTAGAACTTGGGCTGGCAAGCCTGGGAGTCGAACGATTCCTTGGCACAGACTATTATAGTGTCGAAAGGGAAGTCCTCCGCACTGGTGAAGTTGAGGCTGGGCCTATGCTTAACCTCAGTGCGAAAATGGAGGTACATATCGCCGCCATCTTTGTACAGCTCTGGATCTGCTCCTTTAGGAGCCATGAGGCTAGGATTAAGCGAGCACGGCATCCCCATGCTGTTGACATAGTGAGCTACCGCCAGTTTAGCTGCCTCTGATTTATGTAATCTTGCTTCAAAATTATTGCGGTACTCCTCGCGCATGACCTCAACCAATTGACGCGACACTTGGCCTATCAGTAGCCGCTTTAAATTCCACCAGTTCAAATCTCATGCCCCAGTAGGACTAAATTTATATAGCGCACGTTTCTCTCGTAACCTCGGTCTCTGTAAGTAGAGTATCGGTCACACAACGCCTTCAACCTCCGCTGATTTCCTAGCACCCTATAGGTCTCTTGATACTTCGTATCCGGCCCACTAGCACCGCAAGTCTCAGGGACATATGTTTGGTGGTAGACCTTTAACTTCAAACACATCCCAGACTCGTCCTGGTACATCACTCACGTTCCTCCGCTGACAACTTATTTATTTCAAATTCCTCTAAACGCTGAAGCCTTTCTAAGTCACAAAACAATGCCTGTTTCTTTTGCTGTATCAGCTCTAAGGCTGACATTTTATTATCTAACAACATCCTAAGTACTTCAGTATTGGAGCAGTCATTAGTCGCAGCCAACCTTTCCAGTGTATCCAGATGTTTGCGTCCTAATCTGAAATTAATAAGTCTTGTTCTTTCTTTCATAAATCCTCCTCCTTAACCATTCTTGTCACTCACGTTCCTCCATGCCAGCGAGCTGCTGCCGGAGTAACCTTGCCAGGTACACGTTGAGTCGGAGCCCATGACTCCTGGCTAGGCGTTTGATCTTTGAGTGGATGTGGTCTGGAACCATCATCGCACGGTACTTCTTTACTCTTTTATCTGATTTTTGTTTTGTCTTACTCATCTCCTTAAATCCTTCTCCTAAACAGTTAGGGCATCCGTACTTGCCGCAATCGTCGGCAAATTCGTAGCCACAAAATTCACAAGTCATGCTTGTTTAAAATAAGGCCAGCGCGAGGTGTTTCATGCGGCGGCATACTACAGCGCCTGTTGCAGGGTCTCCCTGCACACCATGCCTCACGCTGACCCAACCCTTACCACTATGACTTGGCTAACTTTACCAAGGTCAGCCAATCTTCGGCCAACATTGTAACCGTCCACGGCTTGCGGTCCTTGTGTGCCGCAACTACCGGCAGTTCCTCCTGGCCCTTGTCTCGCCATGCTTGGTCCAATGCCGACCAAATGTTTATGCGTTTCCCGCTCTTCACCTCAAAGTGGAACAGGGATAGCTGCTCGCAAATAACGTCAGGCGAATCCTCGGAGCCTCTGAATTGTTGGCCGCGCCTTGCGTCCTTGAATCCGGCGTCTCGGAGGATGTGAGCCCATGCGAGCTCGTTAGCCTTCCCTTTCCTCTTTGAATTAATGGGCATGACTAGCTCATCTTATCGTAAACGAATTGAGTCAGCTCCAAGTCCTTGTCCAGGTACTTGAGAGCCGCCTCACGGTCAGCCAGCAATAGCTCATGGAACTTCTCGCCGGTCTGACCCTCCTTGCCCGTTGTATGGCCTAGAAATCTGGCCAGACGATCCAAGCTGATGGTGTCCTTCCACTTGCCTAGCCCGAACATTTTCATGGTGTCCACAAACCAACTGTTCCAGTAGTTCCCACTCCTCCAGCCCAGTGGCATGGTCATGCCGTTGGCCCAGAAACGGCGAACAAGAAACGGTAAGTCGAAGTCGTGGATGTTATGGCCAATCCATTGACGGTGATTGCTCACCTGAGCTAGACGTTCTACTCCGGTCAGTATTGCTACCTCAATCTCAGGGAGGTCTTCAAACTCGTCCATGATGTAGTTGACTCCCTTGTAGCGGAACCCGAACGAGACAACCTCGCCTGACACCGGATCTAATGCAGCCTTGTCCCAGAACTCTTGCTCCTTTTTCAAAATGTACGCTTCGATCTTTTCGGGATCGTTGTAGTTGGAGGGAGCTTTGTACTTAGGGACCAAGTGCTGTGCCATGACCGTCTTCTCAGACGGCCCCGTTTCGATGTCAAAGAAGATTGGATCAGAATCGTGCGGATCAAATCCGATGTCCTTGAGCTCTGCAATTTTGATGCTGTTCAAAACGGCGCGTCCTCCTTGCTGCCCTCGCTCTTGGACTTGATGTCGCTATAGTCTAGCGGATCTTTACGCTCGTAATTGCCGGACACCTCAAAGCTGCCTTCTCCAGGGAGGCAAGCAGCTATGTTGACATACTTCTCACCTGGTTTGTTCTTCTTCTTCTTGAGGTTGACCGTGAGCTTGGCCGGCTTGTTGATGAAGTCCTCAAGCATGAGCTTGTCATTGGTTTCCATCTCGCGTCCAAGCCACTCCTCAAGGAACGGCTTTAGCGCTCCCATGCTGTGCAGCGTTAGCGTCATGCTAGTGGACCACACCTGGTAGCGTGAGTCGTCCGGCTCGCCGTCCTTGCGCTTTCGCAACTCGTTCAACTCAAAAACGAATATCACACACTGGCGCGGCTTCTCGTTTTGATACTGTTTAACCACCGGATAGATGGCATCGATACAGATGGCTTCATACGTCCCGCCAGCCAACTCTTCATAGTCGTTGCGTGACCCTTTTGTTTCGTTTGGTACAGTTAGTTCCATTTCAAATAGGTGTTTTACACCCCTCAGTTGTTTGCTGGATTTTCGTTATGTTTGTTTCTCAGCCAGGTGTCCAGCATATCTGGGCAGAAACGTATTAGTCTCGGTCCAAGCTTGATGAACGGGATCTGCTTTAGCTTCACCAGCCTATCAAGTGTCCGAATTCCTACATTCACTCGCTCGGCCGCTTGTGGCCTTTTGAGCAATGCCTTCCCTCCGTAAACGTATGGTTCACTCATGTCCAAAACATCATCGCAACGATGGCT
>CETC01005578.1_pt1 | contig 12216 bp, 6 predicted proteins | sample 326911 | NCBI WGS metagenome assembly CETC01 (sample SAMEA2622694, study PRJEB7988) | marine metagenome | isolation source: saline water (ENVO:00002010), including | reverse complement strand
GTCAATGGATCATTTGGATTCCGAGCCATAAAGGTTGCGTCCTTTGGCCTCCATTCAGCAGTTGAACCAATTGTTTTATCCAAACCAAACATATCAATCGCATTGATTTGATCTAAATACTTAATCCTTTCAACCGGAACACCTGAGATGATCGCAGCGTCCCTTATTGCCACTGCCATTTCACGCCCCAATTCTTTACTCTGAGCGATCCTGCCCATAACATCTTGAGATATATGTCGGCCATACTCAGCTAAAATATTTCCTTGTCTTTTTGGTTCACTATCAGACACCCATTGCAAATAAGAACGCGTTAAACGTTCGTCGTATTCACCAGCAGAAAAATCCATATCAGGACCGATATTGCTCATTTGAATATTCTTTTCGTTGAAACCTTGATCTGGAATCTTGACATCTAATCCTGAAGTATTGTCAAAAGATGCTTTTGCGCTGCCAGTTAATCTTTTTACTTCATCTTTTACAGCTTGATGAACTTTTACTCCATGTGCTTTTACCTGATTTTTTGATAAACCAAAACTCTCTATTACTGCAACGTAATCATCCTCTCTTTTTGATTTCGTCTTATTACTTCTTATCGAATAAGCAACCGCGTCAATCTCTGATTCAAATTCAGGAACAGCACCTCCATAACGAGGCTTAAGCCTTTTTAAATCATTTGGCAGCCTAAAGATTCCTGAAAAATCTACGTCAGGAAATTTTTCTTTCAGCACGTCTGGCTCTATTTTTTGGGCTGCTCTTCTTACCTCACGAAGTAATTCAGGTTTTGATAGTCCTTCCAAAGGACCGTTTGGTAACTTTTTCTTCTCCTCGTAAGTTAAATCGTTATATCCACTAGCGTCTCTCTCTGCCTTTAATTTATCTGCCTTCATTGCATCATCAATCTTGCCATGCTGTTCCATTAAACGAAGTTCATCATCCAATAATTGAGTAGAGTCTTTTGTCATTTTTCCTGCCGTTAAATCATCAATTGCTTTATCTAAATCAAGATCATTTGCTTTAGGTGTTGTTGGTAAAGCTGTAGAAGGCGGCCTTAATTCTCCTTTCTTTAACCCATCTGCAATAACATCAGTTAACAACTGCTCAGAACTTGGAGGCAATGGTTCTTGCTTTGCAACCTGAGGTGGAACAATTGTCTCGCTTCCTTTTAAGGCTTCAAGATATTGACGACGTATTCTATTTTTAACAACACTTATTTTTGCTCCATTAGAAATTTCTATAGCGCCTTCATTTAATAATTCACTTAAATCTGATTCTGTATATTTCTCAGCATCAAATCTAGCTAGAGCAGTTTGAGCTTCTGAAGCAACTTGACCACTGCCAGCAGTATCAATAACATTACCGCCTTTCTTTAATTGTTCTGCATTTTGCCCAACGCGAGTAAATAGGTTCTTATCTTTCAAAAGATCAGATCGAATTGCAGCAGCAAGACGACCCTTCTCAACCATTAAATTTAAAGATTCCTTATTGCCAAATAAATCAATTTGTTTGCCTTCTATGGTTGGTGAACTCTTTGCTTGCTGAATAACCTCATTAAAAGTCGCATCAGACATATCCTTTTTAATTAACGTTTTATAAGCCTTCTGCATTCCAAGCTTGTCAAGACCACTATCTCCAAGAGCCATTGCTTTAACTCTCGAAAATTTCCCATCAATTAAATCTTGGAAAATATTATGTGGAAGTCTGGAAAGAGAAAGTCCTTCCGCCGCTAAACCAGACTTCATAGGAAGACCAAGGGATTCCCAGTTGGTATTGGCATTAGCTCCAACACCTCTAAAGAATTTCGCAGCATCAACACCCGTACCCGTACCCTGTCCAATATTTGAAACTGCTCCTTGAAAACGAGCGTCAGCAGCAGTTTTGCCTGTTAAATACTCAACTCGAATTGAATTAATGCCAAGCTCCTTTGCTTTCTTTAATCGATTATGACCATTTACTACATACGTTTTCCCGTCTAAAGGATCTTCAAAAACCTGAATAACACCTTCTGCACTTGGGTTCCACTTTTCAACACCAGTTAAAGATCCTCCAACTTGAGTGCCAGATTTATCTACATTTTGTTTGAACTGAAAACGAGCAGGATCTATTGCAATGTCGTTAACAGGAAGCATTGACTGACCTGTTAAACGATTAGGCAAAACAGTTACGCCATCTTTTGCTTCTATATCTTTAATCGCTGCAACAATATCAATCCTGTCTGCCTGATCAATGTTTTTACCAGTTAAGAGCTTTATTCTTTTTGCAATTCTTGGACTATTTGCTACCAAACCTTTTAAAGTTTCTGTACTAGAAGAACCAAGTTGATCAGAAAGATTGCTGTCTGCTATTGATTTAGCAGGAGCGAAAACAAATTCTTCTCTGACAAGAGGATCAACAACATCTCCAGAAGGAGTCATTAAAACTTCATTAGTAGCTTCAACAACGTTCTCCCCTGCTTCTTGTCTTGTTCTTATTTCAAGAAGTTGATCATCACTAGCATTTCCCTTGATAGCCTCTTCTAAAGCATCTGATTCATAAGTTGAATCTGGTTCATTAATGTATTTGTTCTTTAATTGCTGTTCTGCTTCTTCTACTGAAACCTTTTCTCCAGCAACATATTCACCAGTTGGTTCTTCTTTGATAAGCCCTTTATCGACCTGATTATCTCTTACGGCTTTTCTACGGTTGAAATAATTATTAGAACGTAATGCCCTGAATCTCTCAGAAGAAACAAGTGCTTCAACATTTTCCTTTAATTTGCTTATTGTCTGCTCAACGTTTAAATCACCTATTCCTTTCTTAATTGTTCCTGCGTTAAAAAGACTCATCAAAGAAATCGCCGCCGTTAAGTTAGGAAGAAAAGCTTTCTGATTTTGCTCGAATCTTGTAAGACCAGGTTCTGTTGCAGGATCTTCAACACCTAAAAAAGACAACAAAGAAGCAGCACTTCCTCTTCCATGTGTTGAATCTAAAAACGTACTGGGGATCTCGTCTAAAACATTTAAGGCAGTTAATTTTCCAAGACCACCCCATAAAGTCTTCGCCTTGAGTGGGTCAATTTTTGAAACAGCATTAGCAAGCCAAGGAAGTTTTGTTGACCCATAAGCAAGATTGCCAGCGCCCCAGGTTCCAAGAGCAAGCCAAAGGTTAAGCATTAACGCTTGACGAGCATCTGCGCCTCCTTCTTCTCTTTCTGTCCATTCGGAAGGAGGTTTAAATCCTTGAGTTTCATAAACAGTTTCTCTTAAATCATCTGTCCAACCAAGACCTTTATCTATGTAATCCCCTTCCCCAAGATCAAAGATATTTTGAACAGCTCCTATAACAGCATCACTCGTGCCTAGATAAGCAGTATTCGCAATATCTTTTGGAAGAATGGCTCTAGTCGCTAAATAAGTAGAACGAGCTAAAGCCTCCGTTGGACTATCCCAACGAGCCAATTCATCTGTGGCGGCTTTTGTGTAATCAAAATTAGTAAATTGTTCGGCAAAATTTTTTCTTGCTTCCTCTCTCGTTGTCGCTCCCTTTAGTGAACTCAACTGATCCGGGTGAAAATCACCCATGAAAACAGAATAAGCAAGCTTCTGATACCAAGGAGCTTCCTTGATAACATTCTCATCTCGAAGAAGAGCAGGAAGTTGACCGAAAAGATCTTCCTTCTTCTTTTCTTCTTCCTCGTTGTTAGGAGTTGTAATTGGTGTAGATGTCATTGGTTAAACCCCCATGAGAATGTTTTCAAAAACTCGGCTCGCTGAACCGATTGGGCCGGGCAGCCCAGCGCCGACCAAAAAACCATCAGAGAATCCTTTTGCCTGCGTGCCTTCTTTCAAAAACTCAATTCGCTCCTGATTAGTAGGCATCCATCCGGTATTTGGCTGACCTTTATAAAAATCAAGTTGTTTAAGAAAAATCCTCTCAGGACTAATCTTTGATCTATTTGCAAATTTACGCAGAGTTATAGGTAGTTTTCCTCCTTCTTTGACATGCTCCCAAACCTTCTTTGTTGTCTCAAGTGTATATAAAGGATACTGTTCCCAAGTCTTAGATCTCTCTACCGGAATATCATTGGCTCGACTAAAATAAACACCATCAGGAGGAGTTGGAGGGAGATCAACTGTGCCCGGTTCTTTAGGGGGAGGCATTAATAAATTCATTCTCGTCTCGTTCCCAACAATGTCATTTATTGCTTTCTTTATGACTTCTGATTGAACGCTCATAGGGAGAGAAGAACCTGGCGCAATTTGTAACTCACGCGCTTTATTTAACAATGCATCTCTAACCTCAGTTCGCAACGCAAGACCCAAATCAAGAACACCTTTTTCATTAGCAGTTTCACCCCATGCAAGAATACTCTCAAGGTTGTCATCGCCTCTAATGGCAGCAGTTTCAAGATCAGGCAAACGCAATTGAACTGCGTACTTAATAGCATTCGCAATCTGTTTGTTGTATAATTCTTTATCAAAAATATTGTCCAATTCTTTTTCCTTAGACTCAATCAATTTAGCGTATCTTTTTAAAAGATCTTGCCTATATTTAAAAGCCAAAGGTGAGATATCGTCTAAAATAACTTGGAATTGTTTATTTGCTTCTGCTGGATCAAAATCAGAACCAATAAGAAAGGTTTGCTTTTCAAACCACTTGTTAATACCAATTTTATTAACTAAAAGCTCTGCCTCTGCAGATGACTCTGCTGTTGCAAAATTAATAACCTCATTCAGTGTGGAGGCGGATAATTTATCAAACAATGGATTAGCTCTTATTTCCGCTAAAAGATCCTTCATTGCAACTTCATCTTGAGACTCATATACCTTTCGTATCTTTTCAAGATATTGAGCTTCAAGCTGATGTTTAAGAACAAACTGTTGATTGTCAATTTTTCTCTTTGTAGCTGAAGCAATCTTGTCAGTATCTAAATAAAGATCAGTACCAAAAGCGTCTCCCACAGTAATAGGAAGACCCTCTTTGCTAAGACCCTGACCGGAAGGCATAGATCGAAGAATGTGATGTGCATTTGCTGCTTTGTCATGCAAAGGATGATCTGGATCGCCCGCAATAATTTGAAGATCAGTTGCTAACTCTAACCAGACTTCTTCTATCGTTTTTGGTCCATCACCTCCAAGACCTGCTTCATTATTAAACTGTTGGACAGCCTCAAAGACTTTTTGGAACACCTCCTCTTGATTAGTTCCATCGTATAAAAACAACTCTTGCTGCAATAGATCTTTAAATTGATATTTTTTGACTTGTTTTTTGTATTTAATATTTGCTGAATATTGTTTTTCTCCAAATCTTTCCCATTCTCGGTTGAAAACAGGCATCACTTTCTCTTGAAAACCATGACTAAATTCATCCAAAGCATATTTACTCGTAATACTTTGAATCATCTGTGATCTAACTTGATCCAATCTCGGATCAGAAGGATCTAATTTCGCAAGTTCACCTCCGCTAGAATTCCATAAAGACCTAAAAGCAACTGGTATTTGATTCGCAACGATGACACTTGCTTGGTTAACTCTTCCAGCAGTTCGATAAGGATTAACCTCATCCATCATTACTGCAGCTACTGGATTAACACGTTCTAATGCTCTATTCTCTTTTGCAAATTCAACACCTTTGATAACTTGATCTCTATTGATTTGAGCTGCTGCTTTAAGAATTTCGTTCTGACCTTTTTTATATTCATTCGACGCATGTAACTTCATGCCTGCGTCAACCACATTTGTTAATGGTTTTAAAGCTTCAGCTAATTCAGCAACATTGTTATATCCCTGAACATTCATATTATTACCACGCTGAATAATATTCACGCCCTTCGGTTGAGGCATTAACGCAGGTTGAGCAGGTCGAGCAGGATCGTTCTTTCTCCAACCAAGAAAAGAAGAAACGGGTTTTGCTGCAGGAACAAGATTTCCTTTCTGTAATTCTTTAGTCATTGAATACCTTTAAGACCTGTGTAAGTATTAAGTCCTGCGCCAACTGCATTAATTGCAGTGCCAAGGAATGCAGCGCCAGCACTAGGAGCGCTGCCCACCATTGAGGGCGGAGCAGGATTAATAAGTGTTGGCAATGGTGGAAACGGTGCAATTGGATCCACTACTTCCTGCATCTGATAAAAATCTTGTGAATTGTATTTATTCAAATAATTAGCGACTACTCCTGCCTGTTCTCTTGATAATTGTCTTTCTCTAAACCCCTCGTTAAGGCTTTGAATCGTTGCCATGTCTCCTACTTGTCTTGCGTAATCGTTGATATAACGATCAACCATTCCAACCCCAGCGGCAGAAGTAGCAGCAGCAGCTCTTAAAGCTTGTGTTTTGTACTGCATCAATGACATCGCATCTGACATCGACTGCTGTGCAAATGCTTCATTTAAAGCCGCACTATTTTGAATGTATTCAGCACCAGCGGAAGCTCTTGTCCTACCAACAACCTCTGCTTGATTAATTGCTTTACTTAATTCCCAATTCCGCATCCCGTTAGCGAAATTGAGTTGTTGACCGTAATTAACTTGTTCTTGCCAATACCTAAATGAATTGTTCAGATTCGTCTGCTTGGCCTGCATTCCTGCAGCCCATTGAGCATATTCGTCATTGGCTTCTTTATAAGCCAACTGATTCATGTATTGCTGTTTCTTAGCTTTATGTCCAAGAATCCCCTGGAAGACTTGCAATCCCCCTGAGAGGACGGCACCACCAAACGGAGTAAGTGATCCTTTTGCTATTAACGCTGGCAAAGGCATTACGCTTCCCTCCAAAAAGGACAGAACAATGCATCCCAAGGTCCAAACGGTTCTGGATCATGCACTGTGAATCCCAAATGTTTTAACCAACGAATAGACATTTTGTTCTTTGAGTAAACATGATTTCCGATTGGTTTGCCAACAAAATCAAGACAATGATCTACCCATTCTCGTCCATGAAGGGATAATTGCCACCTATGACTTTTAGTTGCTGTCAACTCTTCAGTTCCAAGTAACCAGATCTTATTGTCTACGACCCCGGTTAGGCCAACTGGATTTCCATTGTCACCTTCTATTGCTTGGCATATTTGACTCTGAATGTAACTCTCATAGGTTGCTTCCTTTGGTTTCATTCCATGACTCAAAAGAACCTCATTGCGATCTTCTTGTCGGAGTTTCTCTCCAACCTCGTAAGCGATACAAGATGTTGCATGAATCCACTTCATCTCAGAGCACTTGCCTTCCCTGTTACTAAAGCAACCCATTCACAAGTTGAGAACTTACACGGGTGAGGACTGTCATTATGAATCTCTACCATGCAACGTTCTCCTCTGCTCATTATTGGAATATTAAATACACCTTCATAAAATCTTTCTCTATCTGTATCCCATCCACTTGGCAAAGCACTGCCTAATGTTGAATTCCTAGAACCAACAATTGCACCGTCAAATTTATATATTCCTGTATCTCTTCCTTCAGGAAATACATGAACTTCAAAAAAGAATGATTCGTGATAACGAAGCTTGGCACTGCGAACTTGAGTTCTTTCAACGTTCGCTGCTGCCTTGCCTCCACCTATTTCTTTATAAAGTTTAAAACGAGTAAAGCGATATCTGAAGTTATAAGACTCGCCAAAATAAATCGGAGAACCACTCCAATCACCATCAGCAATAATCTGATTACCAGACGTTGCCGAACCAAGCAATACACCACCGTTTGCCGATGTGTCGAAACCACTCCACGCTTCCGTCTTAGACGCAATCGTGTAGGGAAGTGTCCATGTTGTTTTCTTTGTTGTCGCGTCATATGTACCCGCTGAAACTCTCATTGCTGCTGGGGTTTCAGTCGTGGTACTTATACGCCGATCTAAAAGAAAAGGATATGGAGAACCTGTAACAGGCTCGGCCATCCTGTCCATGACGGAGATGGATTCAAGATGAACTTTCGTGCCATAACGCACTAAGCAAAACAATGTTTCTCTAATGCAGAGAACCTGAAGAATTTCATCGGCTCCACTTAACTCCCAATAACTCCAACTGGATTGAGCCCTCTCTGCTCCTTCACCTGTATTGCGGAAGAAATATTTATAGACATAAATTCTTTTCTGATGCCCCGTATGGGAACTGATCGCAAACATCATGTTGCTGGTGTCATTGACAGTCAGCTTGAAAACATCGCTTGGGATATAAGCAGAAACATAACCAGTTAAATCAGCAGCATCAGCAGCTAAAGCAGTGCCAGCTCCTCTGACGCTGAATTCCCTGAATTGAGCCCAATCACCATTGGCCTGACAGAAAATAATTCCTCCACCTGCAAGTTGAGGCCTAACTGTTGTATCAACTTCAAATTGGGTCAACACAGTGATCTGCGCTGTAGCAGGAGTCAGTATTGTTTCGGCGGCGTTAAATCTAAATTGATACTGCGAACTAAAGAGAATTAACTCATCCTGATAAGGAACGGCATACCTAAGAACCGAAACTCTGTTATTTGAAGCAACAACATCGATCGGATCTGTATCAAGAATTGTCGTAACTGTTTCAGGGAAAAACTTAAAAAATTCCCTAACACGACTAAGAATGACTTTCTCATCAGCTAAGAATCCAAGTCGATTCTTATAAATAAAAATATCGTTAATAGCAAAACCAATAAAGCTTGGATCAGGAGCAGTTGTGTAATCCCCGCAAGTTCGCTCCCCCCAAGTAGGGATCTTTACGGTATTAGGAGAAGATCCTTGCGTACTCCCATCAGCAGGCCCAAACCAAAAATCACCATTTGGCAGCCTCACTAAAAGATGAGGCATGGTGTCTTTGTCTATCTGATATTCAACGCCTGGACTAACTGTTTCCTGCCAGGTTCCCTCTCCAAAATCAGAGGTAGAAGATGTATCGCTTTTAGGTACAAATTGAACATAATAACCATCAAAATTGTTACCAGGATCTCCCGTTATCTCTATCTGAAATCCTTCAGGAGCAATTGTTGGAAGTTCTGTAAATGCTTGTACTTTTGAAAAGATCGCTGTTATATCTGCATTCGCTCTAGCGTCAGTTGCTTCTATCGTCATCGCGCTATCAGAACGCAACCAGATAACAGAACCAACCCTGCTTTTAGTTACACCACTTGGACTGATGCTTGTCATTAAACTCTCAGCTATATCTTCGGAACTTATTCTGTTTTCTGTAACAGTACTACCACTAGCAACTACTGGTGCAACTGCAGTTTGGACTGTAGCTTGACTACCATTTACATTTAATTTATAGGTCTGACCATAACTTGCTCCTTTGATCCATATCAAAGCTTCGTGAGCATTTGGTCTAGCGATTGCCGGAGCAGTCGCTGCATTCATTGCTGGTACTTTTTTGGTATTAGTTACAAATGTATAATCTGCAATTGTGACAGCTCTTATATGCTGTTTAGCATCGGTTGCTGTACTTAAATAGTTATACGCATTAGTTGCTGTTGTAACTGTTTTTTCGTTTCCTTCTAAATCAAATACTTTAATAACTGAATTAGTTATTACTGCTAAATATTCCTCAACATTATCTCGAAGAATACTGTGTATAAAACAATCTCCAAAAGAAGTAGTCGAGACTTCTGCCAAAGTGACAGTCGAATCCCTTTTCCTTAATCCCTCAACTATTGAGGACATCCCATTAATTTGAATCTCTCCCTGAGTTGGATCCCTTTGTGCGTCAGGTTGCTGACTGACACCTTGGGAAAGATTAGGGATTGCGTAAGAACGAAGAGCCATTAGAGACGAATTCCGGCGCTAATGCGACGAGTACTAAGACCAGCCGCTGGTGCATAAGTTGGGAACGGCAAGTAATTGCGATCTCCCGTTAAGAGGTTGGCTTGTATTTGTTCTTGTTCCATGCGCTCTAAAACAACTTGAGCGTCTTGTTCATCTTTTGCGGTGTACTTAAAGCTTGAATCTGAACCCAATACACGGGCGGAGAATACACGAGCTGATCGAATAGTCGTCCAACGATTAAAAGCTTCAGGAGTCTCGTCCCATGACATCAGCCAAATCACATCAGCATCTACAGCATCAATGGTGCTTTCTAATGTGTAGGAGCGCTTTTCTGTGTCATACAACCTTTGACCACGCAATACATAACGATTTGCGTAGGCGTATGGATCTAAAGAAAGTTTTACAACATTTGTAGGGATCGTAACCTCCCCTGAGGTCGAGTCTTTTGTGAACGGATAGCAGTGCTCCGTATTCCAACTCCAACCTTTGTTTTGCCCTTCTTTATGAAACTCAAGAAGGGTTCTTTCCGCTATACGAGCATCTTGTATTTGCTCGTTATCCAAGGTGTTGACTGGTTGTTCACCAATGTTTTCCAACAGAATATTTACAGCGTCTAGAAGGGTCGTCCTCCCAGGGGTCACTGTTTGATTGGCTGTACCCATGTGACTTCTACGGGGGTGTGGTTCTTATTGTATTAGACATAAAAAATGGGGCCAGTTTTACCTGACCCCAAATTCGCTTTGCAGACCTATTAAGCCTATGGGATAACAACCTTACATGCAGATTCTGCACGAAGAATTCCCATGCCCAGGGATTGTCTCGCCACTAGCAAGTCAGACTGGTGAACCACTCTGAATTCTTCCCCTGTCATTTGAAGACTTGGAGATAGAAGAGTAACAACACCAACGGCTTCCTTATTGAAGATAAGACCTTTGCACTTGCTCAGATCCTGCGCGTAATCAGCATTGTGATCACCTGCTACTGCGGTGTAAGAAGCTTGAGTTACATGATTCGATGCGAAGCAAGGAATACCAGCAACACGAAGAGTACGACCATCAGCAATCGTGCCTGCACCACCGAAGTCAGCATTGATTGCGCGACTTGATTGTGTAAGCAAGTAGTAATCAGATGGAGTAAAGACGGCGTACATGTCGTCGATACTTACGTCCTTCTCTTCAAATCCAACGCGAGCGTCAAAGATTGCATTAACTAGAGCATCACCTTTTGCCTGACGAGTAGCATCAGAAGCGGTGTAGTCAGTACCAAGTGTGATTCCTTGACCAGTTCTTCCGCTGTTGGAAGACTTGTCCAAAGGCTCAGTTGAATTACTTGCAGCCGCAAAAATCATCCTTGCAACACGCTTGTCATATTCCACCGCAAGGGCTCTACCGAGCTCTTTTGTATAGATTTGACGAACATCGAAGTAGCTCATTAATTCGTCAACCTGCAAGATTGCAGCATCTGCAACCATGAGGGCGTCCAAACTAATTACTCTTTCGTTGAGGTCGGAAGGATCATTAATTGTGCCTGTCAGCTCAGTGCCTGGCTGATGATAGGCCGCAACCATTTTACCTGTAATTGGGAACGCAACGGATTTTCCTCCGCGTATATTGCGCTCTCTAGTTTTACCCTTGAAGACCGTAGCGGTCATAAAAGCATCAAGAACTTCGGCGGAGCCGAGCTTGAGCATCAGGGCGCGATCGGTGTCTAGACCAGAAGCACCAGCCTGCCAGGTAGCGGCGGCACCTTTAATCTGGCCTAAACGACTTAGTGTTACAGCCATTTAAGTTGTGAATAAAAATTTGTAGATCGCCTATTCCTTCACCTCTTCAGGTTGTCCACCTCGATGGGCCTGATGTTCAGGTTGCGTTCTGCTTATATATTAACTACCCGGTGCAAATACATCACTAGCTCCAATCAAACTTTCTACCTTTTGCCTATAAGCAGAATCAACGTCATAAAGCCTTTGACCTCGATCGTTCTTCTTGTTCATTGCATCAAGCACTTGTTGTTTACTCTCGAAACGTGTCTCTGCTGGTGCATCACCGCCCCCGTAGAGCTTTGGTTCCACAACATCTGCAGGAATGTTCTTCTCCGCATTAAGAGCCCTTATAGCCCACTTAACAGCCTCTTTGTTTCCACTATCAACAGTGCTATCAAATTCTTGAACTATTTCAGGAGCAAGATTTTTCTTTGCCCATTCGCCTAATTCACCAAAACTTTCTTCTCCTCCAACCATATTCTTTAATTCAGTCTCATCTTGTTCTGTCAATCCATCACCGGAAGGTTGAGCATTCGATTGAACTGCTCTAGCTCCGTTTACATAATTCTCGACAACTTGACGAGATACATTAAACGCTTCAGCAAAAGTGTCGTAATGTTCGCTGACATCTTCCCCAGAGTCAGCTTTATACATAACTTCAGATAAATTGACACCTTTGGCCGCTAAAGTTTCTACCGCCTCTTTCCCGTAAACATTAATTGCGTCTTCGGGGGTGTAGCCTTCTTTACTGGT
>CETC01067140.1_pt1 | contig 12228 bp, 6 predicted proteins | sample 326911 | NCBI WGS metagenome assembly CETC01 (sample SAMEA2622694, study PRJEB7988) | marine metagenome | isolation source: saline water (ENVO:00002010), including | reverse complement strand
CCTCTCATGTTTTGCATTATGTTAGCTCGTTGTTGAGCGCCTTGTTGAGCTTCAAACTCTGCTTGCTGTTGATTAACAGTTAAATCTTCATATACATTTTCAGCCATTTGGTTTTGATAATCAGCGTACGGATTACTCATATCTAACTGCTCATATTCTCTTTGACGCGCTCTCATCTCTCTTCTAGCTTGTTCAGCTTGTTTCTCTGCTTTTTTCTTAGCTTTCTTACCACCAATTAATTTTGCTACGCCCGTTGCCGCTTGAATACCACCCATTATTATACCTGCTACTGGAAATACCATAATTTATTTATTTTTATTTATTTATTTTTTTCTTTTAATATAATCACATTTTTTAGTGATTATTTACTACTGCTGTATACATCTGTACTAACCGCAAACAATTCCGCTTCAACAGTAGAGTCATTTACAAATTGAGCTTCCGCATAATAACCTGTTAAACTACTTAAATTTACCTTATTATCTTTACTAAACATTATAAAATCATTACTATTAGGTGGCATTGCGTTAGTTGGGTTTGGATTAAAAAGACATGTTATAGTATTATTAACTTTATCAATAGCTGTTATTTCACCTATTTGAACTATGTCGTTTTGATTAGAGTGTGTATGCGTACCTAAAACAGAAGAGCTCTTTGTATAATAAGCTGTATCTCCAACTTGAACAGATACGTTTAAAGGAAAATTAAATGTTAATATTACGTTTGCCATTACTTAGTTATTTGTATAAAAATTGTTTTTGTTTCACTAGTTGCCGCTCCGTCAGTTACGTTAAAACTAAAGAAGTCTTTACCGATTATACCCGTGTTAGGTGTATAAGTTATAACACCATCTCCAGCTCCAAAGCTACCAGATATAACACCTTTAGTAGGATTAGTTACTATAGAAGGAGTTTTAGAAGAAATATTTTGATCTCGATCGTATAGCATTACATCAATCGCAGCACCAGTATCTTTTATAATGGTTACATGTTGATCGTAAGCATTAGGTGTTGTAGTAAATATATCATCAGGTTCTACCGTGAAAGTAACATCTTGTGATCCAAAAAGACTTACGTCAATAGCTTTAGTTACTTTTGCACTAGTGTCTGTAGTACTGGTATTACACCCGCTAGCATTTACAGTTATTTTATCAGTAAATTTCATTTCATCATTAACAAAACTTAAAGTTGTATAGTCATTTTCTTTTAGCGGTATAGTTACTTTATTTTGTAATGTTACTCTTTTTAAGTTTTCATCTACAGATTTTATACGCACTTCGTTATATGGATAATATCTAAACACTATATCTTCATTATCAAAAGTATCTATAGGTTTTGTAACTGTAATTTCAGTTATAGAATTTACTGATTTTATAAAAGTATTTTCAGCAACACCATAACCAGACAAAGACATACCAGCAGTTAAATTTAAAGTATCAGATAATCTTACCGTAGTATTAGTGCTGTATTTTTTACTTTTAGTATATGAAGGTAACGTAGCTACCATACCTACCTTTAAATCAATCACATTAAACAAACGTACTTTATCGCTATTTACAACTGCTTCAACAACTCTTTTTTCAAGAGCAGTACTATTAGTATATTCAAAGTTTGCGGTTTTTACGTAAATAGCGCCATCAGCATCTCCTTTTGCGCAGGTAATAACATGATCTATTTCTCCAGGTTTTTTAACTCTTGTAGTAACCTGCACACCTTCACTTGTAGTACTATATCTTAAATTACTTCTTCTAACACCAATAGGGTTTACTTGAAAAGTAGTGTTTGCTTGTTTTGTTATAGATACATCGGCCGCTGTAACAGTTTCACCGGATGAAATAGCACTATCAACTTTAGTAAACGTTAAAGTAGGGTTAGCTCTTTGGTGTATAGTGTAAGTTGGATCTGTAGTTGGTATACTAATATTTTTTCTTGATTTATCACCTGCTCTTAAATTTATTTTATATTCATTTACAGCTGTTGAAGCTGGAAAAGGTATAGTAAAAAAGTATCTACCATTACCAGGTATCTCAGCATTAGAAAGTTTAAAAACCAACTTATCTTCTATATCTTTTATTTCTAAATAAAACTTAGCTCCAGGTGATCCAAAAATATAAGATTCTATATTTGCACCAGAAGAAGGTATATTACCTTCAGCAACGCCACCTATTAGAGGTAATGTGCTAATTGGTTTCATAAACAAACCTTGTATAACCTTATTACCTCTTATCGTAGAAGGAGCAATATATTGTTTTCTTATTGGAGCTTTGTTATAAGACTCTGGATCAATACCAGCTATACCAGCATCAGCAGGTAAAATTTCTAATGTAGTACCATCATCTTGAGTAATATAAGAAGTGTATCCTCCACTACTTGTATTTACACTTACAACTTCACTATCTGTTAAAAACGTAGCAAGATAATCTTCTACGGTTTCAAAACCAGCGTCAGCCGCAGCAGCTACTACATCATCACTGTAACCACCGGTGTCATCACTAGCATCACTACCACTATCATCAGTGGCCATATCATAATGTTTCCAATACCAAGGGTAAAATTGCTCTATCATAATTGTTTATTTTAAATTATACTGCATAAGGTGGTACAATTACTTTTGCTGTGCTCCAACCAGATCCTCCTGCAGCACCAGAATTACCAGTGTAACTTTGCACGCCAACATTCCCTCCTCCAGCTTTTGTGTTATTTTCTTCAACTCTTAATACTGTCCAAGTATTACCATAATTATCTTTAATTTTATCACAGATATTAATATTTTTTATACCAACTTCACTTAAAGATTTACCAGCTCCTAACGTTGGGTAGTTTGGTTCACCAAAGTAAATAAAGCCCATATCAAGTCTACCTTGCCCAAAAGCAGTTATTGTTGTTCCTGATTGAATTTCTAAATTTTGTATTGCGGTAATCCACAAAGCATTGTAATGAGGATTAGTTAGATTCATAAAAGTAAAAGGTAAAGTAACTGTTTCAGTTATACTGTCATATTCTAACTCCCACTGAATATCAGCTGCTAAAGGATCTATTTGACCACCGTTTGCGCCACGATTCCACTGGTGTGTGATATTTACTTGTGCGCTACAACTGCCACAATAAGTACCATATCCATTATCTTGAATTGTTAAATTTAAATTTGGATACACTACGTCAAACTCTGGTTGGTAAAGACAAGAATTATTACTAACAGTAGCAGCTGGATTATAATTAGTCGCTTCATACCCATCACAAGGCCAACATGCAGGGTTACCATGCACATCATTTCCATTTACATCAGGATTACTGCCAGGTGTATTATCTATACAACCAGATACAATTTCAGCATATTGACAAGTTCCATCATCAATTGTAGCTAATGGGTTGTAATTAGAAGCCTTAATATCTGTACAGCCAGATACAGCTGGAACTTGTTGTTTAGGTTGTTTAATACCAGTGGTTTCTACACTAATCGCATTACCTATTCCTTGTACAGAAAACTCTTTAGTATCTAAATTTTCTAATTCAGTTGTAACTCCTTGCACGCTAGTAAACCATTTTTCTTCTTTACCTTTAAACTCTAACTCTTCTGTTTCTTGCAAGTTAGTTATCATACTACTAATAAACCAACCATCTTGCGGCTCGTTATTATAATACTCTGCATCAGATATATTTTCAGTTATTCTAGCTTTTGTACCTTCGTAATTTACAGTTAAAAACCCTTTAACAGTTCCAGGTTCTTCATTAAATAATACTGTAATGGTTGAGTTTATATTAGTACCTTTAATACCATTTTCATTGTAAAAACTATTTCTATCTACAGTATCTTCATGGTGTCTCCATAACTGACCAGATTTAAAAGTGTAATAATTATTGTTTAAACTACTACCTGTTTCTTTTACAAAAGATTTAAAGCTAGGCCAACCTTTTGATTTTTCGCTATAGCTAACTGTTATTGATTTATCATCTAATGTTAAATTATATGTAGATTTCTTTTTATCATAACTACCTATTAAGCTTTTAGTAGAAGGTAAATTATCAGCAAACCAATCTTTCATACCAGCTTCAGATATAGGTGTTATACCATCTCTTGATAATCTAATAACAGCACCTCTTTGTTTATCTGTAAAATAAGCTCTAAAACTTTCTGATACAAATGATTCTGGATTTTTAGATATTCCAAATTCACCAACGAAAGGTGTTGTTTGCCCAAGAACATTGCTAGTTGCTGTTACATTGGTGTTTCCATCAGCGTTAAACAAAGCGTCTTTATTTGCTAATATTTTTAAAACTTTATCTTCGCAAAGAGTTATTAAGTCAGTATCTCTTGAGTGTAGTTTTTGTATACTACCATAAGTTGGATTTAAATCTTTAGTTATTTTTTCCGCTTGTATAAATTGGTTTAAGTTATTTATACCGCTTATAGAGTTGTATATACCAGAGTAAATTAAACCACTACCTCTTCTTTCTTCTAAATAAGGTTCTTCTAATGTAGTAGAAGCTTTTGGCCCATTGTCTATTGTTACTTGATTAAAATCATCTCTAACTCTATCAGATTCTACACCATTACCAAATGAATAACAATTAGACCAAGGTAAATCTTTTACACCTTCGTGTATATCTCTTTTTAAAGTATACTGAGCTCCATCTATAGATTCTACTATAGTACTATTTCTACTACCATCTGGGCGAACAAAAGATAAGTGATCTCCAGGTGCTACATGCTCATTTGTAAAGTTTAAATTATTTATAAAATCAGCACCAGTATCATCTTTTAAGGTTACTACATTGTCATTCCAAGAGCTTACTTTTATTGGAGGAGACCAAGTAGGAGTTGGATTTTGAGGATTTCCTAATTGAATAGAACCAGTTGGAGAATAAATAGAGCTATCAGGTCTCCAGCAATGAACAACTGAATTTATAGGTGCAAACTGTTCATTTGTTTTTTTATTAAGTTCTATATGATAAACTTGTCCTACTTCATGGTATATATCTAAGCCAATATCTTCTTTAGGTTCTGTTTCCCAAATAGCTGGGTTTGCGCTAGAGTTTTCTAAATTTTCTCCACGCACAATAGGTTCTACTATTTGTAAAGTTACTCTACCTGGTTGATTTAAAAAATTATCATTAGCACCAAAAGTTGTAGCTGTTTTAAAATTAGCTGGACCATCCCAATCTTGTCTTATACCCGGAGCTATATTTGTTGGATTAGTCAAACCACTAGAAACATAAGTTAAACCAGCATCTGCGCAAGCTTGTGGGTTACCATCAAAACTAGAGTCACCAGTACATGTTCCTTGTAATGATAAAGGTACACCTGGTTGAACAGTATTAAAATAAGTAGCGTTACTAGGATCATTAACAGGTGAATAACTAGAATCAACAGTACCTCCAGGTCTTCCAATACCAACGCTAGGATCATCTAACCTTTGCACAGCGATATGAAATCTGTTTCTCATAGAGTGATTAACATTATGATTTTGTGTCATCATTTTAGCGCCACTTGGAAAACCGGCATAATTAAACAATTGTTCACCGTATAACATGTTATTGTTTTGCCCAGCGTTTGGTTGCCAAGTTGCTTGTGTTACATATATATGTTGATCTGGATCTTCTCTAAATCTAAATAGTGTACCTTGTGCAGTTAAAGAATTTATAAAAGCAACTTCATTAGTATATCTATTCCACTCAAATATACTACGTCTCCAAGGACTTTTTGATTGATTATCACCAATATTAGTGTAAGAAAGATGTATATCTCTACCACCGTTCCATATACCTCTACCATAGCTTCTTCTAACATTTACCCACCCACAGCAACCACCGTTTGTCCCGCCACCAGAAGGCCTAAACCCTATAGATTGATCTATAAACCAACCTGATTTATTACTCCAATATTGAATACCTGTGTTAATACCTTCATCTTGTATTTGGGATACTGGAACTCCTTGGCCTAAAGATTGCGCGGTAACTGGAGTTTGGTCCCAACCATATTGAGTAGCCCAAGTGGTTATACCTTCACTTTGCCAAGTTGCCGGATCAATAACACCATTAGCATCTCTAATACCATACTGGTCGCCAACATGCGTAGTTCTAGGTTGAGTGCTATCGTTAACATAACCTATTTGCCTAGAATCTTTAACAGCATATTCTTGCGCGTCTAAAGAAGGTTGTATAATTCTATCAACTAACAATTGATCTCTAAATACTTTAACAAAAAACCTACCTTCAAACTCTGGTTTGTTTTCTATAATATTTTGTTTTATTTCTAACGCAAGTCCAGCACTAATGTTAGCGTCTGTCATAGCGGCTGGATTAGTATCTGCACATGTAATAGACATATCATCTCCAAAGACACCTTCGTCTATATCTATTCTGTAATAATCCGGAAAACTAGAGCCTACACCTTGCTCTAAAGATATTGATGTTATTTTATACCAATTACTAACTTGCCCAGGAGTTCTCATCCTCATATATAAATTACCTCTACCAGCTTCTAGTATAGATCTATGCCAACCTATACCATTAGTGCTTCCTTGAAAATTCGCTGGTGGTTCTTGACCAAAAAGAATACCAGCTACATACATAAAGCTAGCGTTAGGCAAAGGAAATCCTGTAGTAGTAGTACCAGAGTTAGTTCTAAATGCAGTACTTGGGAAATTAGTACCTCCATTACTTACATCTCCATCTTGTATTCTACCAAAACTTTGTTCTGTTGTTTTTATAAATAAAGGGGCTTCATTTACTATTGAAAGTATTTTATATCTAGCTGCTTCGTCTACAGAGTTGTTAGTATTTGCTTCTTTTTTCAATATTAAAAAAGTATCTTCATCTACTTTGTTTCTTTCTGAAGAAGGAAAAGATAACCACACGTTCTCATCTTCGGCATCGTACCAACGATCCATAGCTAGATTATAATATTCGTTGGAAGTTTCTTTTAAGAAAAATTTAAAAGAATCAGCCCAAGCAGGAGCTTCGTGTTTTACTTGAGCTTTTAATTTATTTTGTTGTTTAGCAAAAGCTTTTTCTAAATATAAAGAAGCTGTGTTACCACTTTCAGATAACTTAGTACTATTAGAAAAAACAGGTGTTTCTCTTCCGTATTTATCTCTGTAAACAATACCTAATTGATAGGTTCTTAGTGATTTTATTGACTTAGATGGATCATATCTATAGGCATTGACTTCATCTCTTTGCTCTGGAGAGTAATGAAAACCTATATCATATTCTCTACCTACATTTCTAGATATAGAAGTTAATTCTAAACTTATATTAATATTAGAATTATCTTCAGCTACCATATTGTAATTTTGCAAGTAGTTTCCGTATACTAATCTATTGCCAGTAATTTCTTGGCTTAAAGCTTTTCTAGGTACATTATCATAAGGCCTTAATAACTGGTTAGAAGGTAAAACCGCGTGTATTAACTCTGAAGTTATTTTAACATAACCTCTAAGGCCACTATACTCTCCAGTGTTACTATCAATTGCTTGAACATTATCAGCTATAGCATGCCACTCAAAATCATCTCTAGTAATAGTTCTAACAGTATATATATTTGGTGAGTTAGATTCTTTGTATAATATATCTACAGATATAACATCTTTAGGTAATAATTTGTCATCTATAAAATCTTTAACAACTAACTTTCTTAAGTTGTTAACCATACCTAAGTTATAACCTTTTTTAGATAAGTACTCAAACTTTTCAGGTAAAAAAGCTATTTCAGAAAACGGTGCAAAAGCTGAATATTCACCGTCTTCATATTTATATCTATAGCTAAATCTTGGAAACTTAAACTCAAATAAAGGAGATGGTTGCTCTAATTCTACTTCAAAAAGATAATCAGTACCAGTTATAGTAGATGAAAAAGATAGTATTTCTACTTGATATAAACCTTGTAATCTTACTATACCCCCAGAAACTTTAACTCTAATAATTTCTTGAATAGCACTTCCACTACTTACAACTTTTATATTTAGTATATCATTAGTTTCGTATATTGGTACGTTAGGAGCAAAACCTGTATTACTTCCACTTAAAGATATTTGATTTATTCTAGAGTCTGGTCCACCAAAGTTTATCCAAACTACTTCACCAACACCTCTCATTTGCCCATTACCAGTTGGATCCCAAAAAGGATTAAACGGTCCAGGTGCTGCTGCAGCTGGTTCAGTTTGAGCTGGGAAAGCAAGGTTTGGAGCTGAACCTGGTGAGATAAAACCAATTGGTTTTCGTCCAGTAGGTTGGCTATAATCTAATATACCAAATAAGTTACCGTCTCTAGGAGAGTTCCTCATTTCTAAATTTAATGATTTTTCTGGGGAACGTTTTACCACTGTTACATATTTTTCTTCTAGTGGCACGGGGGCTGTAGGTGTAAATAAATTACCCCTTGCTATTGTCATAGCTGTCGGATCGTTAACAGTTAAATCTTTAACTAATAACATTGATTGTGTGTTGTAATCTGTTGCTCTTCTTAAATCAAAAGTTGGAAAATAAATATAAGGATTTATATTTCTTTCATATATAGAAGTTTTTATATTTATTTTTTTTGGTTCAGAATTATTGTCTGTCCAAAATAAAAAATCATCTATAATGTTTATACCAGTTATAACACTACTGCCATCTGGTCTTTCGTTCAAAAAGTTTAACGCTCTATTTACGTTTTTAAACTTAAGACTTATAATACTATTTATATTACTTAAAGTGTTTCCAGCAATAGGTGGGTTTGATAATACAACTTGATACTGATCAAGAAATACATCGACTACAGTTGTACCTTCTGGAAACTGAGAAACTCCACCAGGACCTAACATTTCTATTTCCATACCTGGGTAAATAGTATAATCTGCATCACCTGACCAAGAAGCAGAGTCTACACTTATAATATCACCATCTTGATAAGCACCTGCGCCAGGATTTGGATTATGATTTTTAAACTCTACTTGAGTTTCAAATATGTCTACAACAATTGGCCTTGCTACTTCAGTTGTTTTATCATACTCCATTATTAAATCACAGAGTATATAATCATCAGGTGATTGTCTTGTTTTAGTTCCAGCTTCAGATACTAACCAATATAACTTATCATTTTTCTCGTCTACAACTTCACCAACACATTTAGTATTTTCTGTTACTGGTATATCAGATAATTTAATATTACCTCTAGTAGTTTGAACAGCGCCAACGTTAGACTCTTCAGATGTAGACACTTCAACGTTTAGTGCGTCTCTATATTCTCCATTAGGTACTAATCTCTCATCAAGGTCTTTGTTCATTCGACCTTTGAGAAAGTTGTGTTTTAACTCTGGCATTTAATTAGTGTTTTATATGTTTAGACTTACCTCGCATTACTTGAGCTAACTCTTCTGATTTTAAGTTTGATAGTCTTAATTTTGCTTGCCTTGTAGCTGCAAACTTTTCTTTTTTAAACCTTTGAACAATATGTTCTGGTGTATTTACTTTTGTTGATAATACAGCGTACGCAATATATTTATACATAGCTTCTTCTGCAAACTTATGAAGTATCATTTCTTCATCAGTACCAACGCCATCACTTATATATTTTAGTACAACAGTTTTTCCAGATATATTAGAGCTAAAGTGTATCATACCTTTTAACTCATCTATATAAAAAGATCCGTTAACTTGAGCGTAATAAGGATCTAATCCATATCTTTGACCAACCATTGGCCAGTATATATCATCTTGATAATCGTTATTTTCTGCGTTCTCGTATGGAGTAACAGATTTATAACCACTCCAAGCCGTAGACTCTTTGTTATCTATTAAATCTGTAGTATCATCTCTAAGGCCTTTTGATACTGTAGTATCATCATCAATATCAAAACTATAATTTCCATCTTCATCTTGTTTTATTGATTGTGGGTTTGAAGTTTTAGTAGTAGGATATATTTTGTGTTTCATACCACTTGAATCTAACCAACATACTTCTACATAATTAACATAGTCGTGTGGTAAAATCATAGTTAAAGAAGCTGGTAAACTTATTTCTTGAGATTTTATACATTTAAGAGTATCGTAACTAAACTCTTGTAAAGCTCTTTGAGCGTGAAAAGCTATATCAGTTCTATCTACTCTATTTATTATTTTATCTTTACCTACGTAAGAAACTATAAAGTTATTTATAATGTCATGTACTGATATGTGTTGGTAGTTACCAAAATTAGATTCTACATCTATAAGTATTTCTGCATTGTTAGCAGGTGCTCCAAAAGCTGTACCACCTGATGGTGTTAAAAAATCAACGTGCCAACCATCAGTTGCAGAAAAAGAAAATGAATATGTAGTATTTAATATTAAATTATTACCTACATAAACTTTAGCGTTACTACTATTATAGCTAGTGGGAAAAGTATCACTAGAATTTGACACTGTAAATATTGCTGTTGTTCCGTCTCCAGTAAAAGATTTTTTAACATCATAATACTGTTGTTGAGTTTGTTTTAATAATCCCATTTATTTATGCTTTTTCTTGTTGTAATTTATTAGCTTCTTTTTGAGAAGCAATTGAAACTATATCTTGTTTATTTATTACAATTCCAGCTAGTAATAATATTTTTAATACTAACTTTGTTTCTTCAGAACCGTGTAATTCAAAGTTAATAGCGCTACCAGCATTATACAAAGCTTTGCCAGCAATAACATTATAACTCCAATTTACTTCTGATGGTTTTTTAATATAGTTACACGTAACATTAGAAGTTATAATATTTAAACCGCTACCATAAACTGTTATTACGTTACCATTTCTAGTGTATATAGGTCTTTGATCTGTTGGCGCTGTTAAAGGCGAAGCGCTAGCATATAAAAATTTTTTTTGTTCTATTTGTTCAACTTCTTTTCCGTCATATATAACAGTACCTATTTTATACAGATCACTTGGAAGAGTAGCTCCATTAGCCACTACACCTGAAGTTTCAAAAATAGATATTTTTTCTTCTAAAGTATCTATAGGACTAGAGTACTCTATACCAATATCATCTGTTACAGCAAACTGATTTATATCGTAAAAATACTGCTCAAATATATCCAGCTGTGCTTGATTAGCTAATAGATTAAATTCTAAAGGTGTTATATAACCTCGTTGTTCTTTATTTGCAAGAGCTAAAACTCTTTGGTATACAGTATCTATTAATATCATGTTATTTAGTATTATATGGGAAAAATCTATTTAGTGCTTTTTTCCTTTTATTACAACCGCAATCTTTACCAGTAGCTTCACTAACTTTATCAACTACTTTTTTTATTCCAGTTACTTTTGTTATTTTTTCTATTGTGTCGCCTAATCCTTTAGATTTCATATTTTTTTTAAGTAGTATAACAATCGCCCCGTAGGGCGATCGCTACTACAAGTTAATTACGAATTTAATCGTTTTTCTATATTAGAGTAAATCTCCATACCTTCATCAGTTTTAAACCAATGCGCTAAAGCAGTGTAAGGATGCTCATCAAATGGTATAACCATTATTTTTCTTCCAGTACTTCCCCATAAAAAGTTTCTTTGATCAGATGATAATCTTAATATTCCAGCCTCAACAGCTCTAATACCAAAGTTTCTTAACATTACGTTTTCATCATCCGCTAATTCTAAGAACAGTTTAGGATTATTACGTGCAAATACTAGTAAATCTCTTCTAAGCTCCTTAGAACTCATCGTAGATACACCAGATCCTTTTTCAACTCGCATGATAGCTTCAGCCATATCTATATCTATACTTCTTGCAGCTGTTAAAGCATCAACTTGCATTTCTAAAACATCTATTTCTTCTTCTGCTATAACTGAAGGTTTGTACTCTTCGTACAGCTTATCCCTATGGGGATGGTATAATGAAAGTAACTTTTGTAATACAGTTTTTTCTTTTTCTACAAACAAAGATCCGTTTCTAAAAACAATATGCTCCATCCTTTGCTCGCCTTTCATTTCGTCTACAAAAGGAGTTCTTTGGTTTTGACAGTACTTAAGTTCTCTTTCATAACCTTTTTCTTCATCAAACCAATATATATTTGCTGATTTAATAGATCTTGAAAGAGGTTTTTTACTACCTTTTAGATTATAAACTCTATCTTTTATTTCCCACTCATTTTTGGGCTTAATTCTTTCTCTTGCCTTTGGTTCTTCAACCACCACAGTTTCTACAACTGATTCTACTTGAGGTTGCTCTACCTCAGTCTTTTTTGTTTCTTGTTTTTTTGCCATAATATAATATATAATAAAATT
>CETC01009585.1_pt1 | contig 12257 bp, 17 predicted proteins | sample 326911 | NCBI WGS metagenome assembly CETC01 (sample SAMEA2622694, study PRJEB7988) | marine metagenome | isolation source: saline water (ENVO:00002010), including | reverse complement strand
GTATTTAACGAAGAACGATGTGCTGAAGTTGTATTAACAGATGCAGGCGCATACGAAAAGAGTCAGGTTGTTGATGGAGATGTTGAAACAAAGAACATTCCACACTTGCCTAATTCAGCAATTGAAGTGGATGAAAATAAATGGATTGTTCCAACAGATAATGTTAAGGCATTTATGAGTGGCGATAAAAATCCTCGATATGGAAAACCACTACCTGCTGAAGAATGGAGAATGCGAGCGCACTTTATTGGAAAGACTGAAAATGGTGACTACCAATATTGGACACTTGGATTAAAGAATGAAGCGGCGAAACAATTCAACATTTCAAACTTTGAATGGTTGCATCTAAATGCTCTCTTCAATGAAGATAGAAATGCTTGTTATGGAATTAAGGGACGAACCCTTGCTTCACTACGCTTGAATAAAGACTTGGACCCCGAATCAGATAACTATGTTGATACAAGTGGTCTATCTATGGAAGATTTACTCGGTGAATGTATGCCTGAATATATTGCAGACTTAATCGAGATTGAAGATTTCCATACTACACAAGCACAAAACCCCGGAATGAAATTGGTCATTACCGATGGAATTGTTAGCAGTATGAATTTGAAGGTAAATGAAAAGACGGGCAACCGTGTTATTTGGATTGAACCTGCTGATGCAAATTATGGATTTGAAGATGACGATGTTCCAGAATCTACACCATGTTGGGTTCCATCTAATGTGGATATTGATTTTGGTGTCGGTTCTGATGTGATTATTATTGGTCGCACAAATCAAACACAAAAGCGTGATGAAGATGGAAATTATCTTGAAGATGAATGGAACCCTGTGTCCCTAAATATCTATGGGATTTTCCCTCGCGTTGCACTCGGCGCACCTGTTGGTGAAACTGCTGAAGAAAACGACGTAGATTTCTGGTGAATTACCTACAAGTGAATTACCTTTGCGTAGTAGTAGGCTAAATCTGACTACCGAGTGGGTGCAAGGCCCACAATTAAAGGTGAAATTAATGAGATATGTAAGAATGAATCAAATTTGTTTAGACTTAGATGAAGTCGAAACAATTGAATGGAAAAAAATAGATGAAGATGAAACATTAGGAAACACAATGTATACACTTAGAGTGCATATGAAGAGTGGAAAAATGTTTACAAGACAAGTGTATGAAACACAGTTTGAAGAATTGAAAGAACAATACAAAGAATTGATTGGTGAGTAAAATGGGAATAGGAAATAAGAAAGGAAAAGCGGCAGGGTCTGTATTAACACAGGCGAAATCGGAAGATGGAATTAGTGCATTCAAAAAGGCTAAATTCCATGCTATGCAACAAAGGCAAAAATTGCTTGAACAAGAACAAGCATTTATGATTTGTGGTATTAGTGGAAATCCCGGAACAGGTAAAACAGGATTGGCACTTGATTGTCGAACAGAAGATGAAAAGAAAACACATTGGATTTTTGTCTTAGATTATGATGAAGGTGCTGAACCAACATGGCGACAACATTGGGCAAATGATGAGAAGGTTGTAATTTTTAACCCTTACATTTTCAATGATGATATGTCGGTAGATTATCTTGCTACGGCAGATATGAGCCGATACTTTATTGCTATGGTTAATGAAGCAATTACAACAGGTAAAATTGAACATGATGATGAAACAATAGAAGTCGAAGCGGTAAAGGCTATCGTTTTTGATGGTTTGGATTCATGGCTTGATACCACAAATATGATTGCTCGTCTAAACCATATTAAAGGAAAAGACCCAAGAGCGGCAGATAAAGTTAAGATGGTCCCAACACAATGGTTCGCAAGAAATGAGGAATACAAGCGTTTGTTTAAGGCCGCTTGTCAATTAGATTGTCATAAGTTTTTCATTACGCACATGAAAGAAGTGCATGATGGATTTGACATTGTTGGAACAAAACCCGATTGGGAAAAATCAACGACCGCGAAACTGTATCAACACCTTGAGTGTTATTCAGAAGAAAGAGGAAAGTCTTTGAAACTATTTGCTAAGGTAAAGAAGTCAAAGACAAACGCAGAAGTAGCAGGGCAATCCTTCCTTGTTATGGAGAATGATAATGGTAAAATCACATGGAATGGTTTGCCTGAAATTAAAGAAGGAACTCTTTGAGTGAAAACTCATTAGATGTGGTTTTGTCCGGTAATGAACGCAAAAATCTTGGACAGGGAATCCCCTCCTATCCCTGCGTTCCCCCATTTAAAGGAAGTGATAATATGAAATTTACAATTAATGGAAATAAATTAAAAGAATATATTGAAAGTGCTCTGCTTAAAGGCAAGTGGAATTACGGTCAAGCAAATAAAATGACCACTCTTAATTCGAGCATAATAATTTCTATTTCAGATGAACCTTTTATTTGTAATGGTGACCATTCATCATATGTTAAAACTAAAATACAAATAGAAGATGAGTTTGAAAAAGGAAGAGTAACTTTAGATACTGATATGTTGTTAAAATATCTAAGAAATGATAACTATACTTTTACATTGAAAGATAATACACTAACACTTGTATCTGGAACAAGAAAGGTAACGATGCCCATCTTAGATAGACACCAATATAATGATGCTATTTTAGATGTTAACAAGAACTATGTTCCTCATAATGATATGAATAAGAGTCTTAAAATTAGTAATAGAACTGAATTAAAAACTCGCGTCAAAGTTGCTAGTTCTGAATTAGCAGAAGCGTTGAAGGCTTGTGAAGTTGTGGGTAACTCAACATATAAATTAGATTATGACGGAGAGAAACTAATAGTATCTTCTAATACAGATAATGAAAATATTGCTGTTGATGTTACTGTAATGGAAAGTTTTGGACCAAAGGCTACAATGGAATTTAGTGCGCCTATCCATAAATATTTAGGTAGCGTATCTACAATTTTATCATATAATGATGACTCACCACTTTCGATTATTTGTGGTGGATTTACAATGTTAAGAGCACCGAGGGTTGCCCAATGAATTTTTTAAGTTACGTTGGACCAACCTTAAACGAATTAAATTTGGCTATCGAAGATGCTGGATTTGAAACTCTTGAGGATTATATGAAAGGAAAAGAAGGAAAGTCCCTATCTCCTGAAGAAAGAATTGCTTATCATTTAGGTAGAATGAATTTAATTGAAGAAGTATTAATTCAATTAAAACACGAGATGGGAGAGGAAGAGTAATGGATGAAGAATGGTTAGGAACAATTTATTGTTTGTTAGCCTGTGTTGGATTCTCTACACTTTACTTAATGTTATGGAACTTTATAGAAAAGGTAGAGAATTTAATAAAAGATTTTAGAGATAGAAAAAATAAATGGAAGTGAAGAAATGAAGGAAAAAGAAGATTTAAAAAACGTGCTTGGTAGTATATTACAAATGATGCAACATTATCAAAATGTTGTTAATACAGAAGCGTTAAGAATTTTACATAATACTGGTTATTGTCAAGATTATGTAGAAACTTGCCCTATTTGTGTAGAAGAATTTAATGCGGCTAAAGCAGGTGAAGAAGAATGAGCGAAGAGTTTAGTTATAACAAAACATGGGAACAAATTCATACTATGCTTGAGAAAGCAGAAAAGAAACAGAACTATCATTGGATGAAGATTCAAAGAAAGGATACACCTAAGTCAGAAAGGGTGATGCATATGAGAAATTACAAAGGTTTAGAAGGTGTTATCAATGGATTACGTTGGACTCTTGGGGATAGAAAAATGACAGTTGATATAGTGTTAGGTGATAAAGCGTGAAATTAACATTTGACGATATTAGTATTGTACCAAGATATTCCGAAATAACTTCAAGAAGTCTTTGCGACACATCAACTAAGATTGGTGATATTGAATTAGGAACACCATTAATTGCTTCTCCTATGGACACAGTTTGTGGCATAGATATGGCTAAGAGAATAGATGAATTAGGCGGTATTGGAATCTTACATAGATTTTGTAGTGTTGAAGATAACATTGAAAACGGAAGATGGTTGTTCGATAACTATATTGATTATGGTTTAGCAGTAGGTGTTACTAATCACGAAGGCATACAAATGTCCTTGGATAATCTAAATCCAAGATTAGTTTGTATTGATGTAGCACATGGTCATCATAAGATGGTCAAAGATACCATTGAATTTATTAAAAATATCAATGAAGATATTCATGTGATGGCAGGAAGTATTTGTACAGCGCAAGCCGCCGCAGATTTAGAATCTTGGGGTGCAGATTCTTTAAGAGTCGGCGTCGGAAATGGTTCTATGTGTGAAACAAGAATTAGAGCAGGTGTTGGTATTCCACAAGTTAACGCAATTATTTCCTGCAAAATTAATTCTTCAATCCCTATTATTGCTGATGGTGGGATTAGAACAACAGGTGACGTTGCTAAAGCATTATCTATTGGGGCCGATGCAGTAATGATTGGTTCATTATTTGCAGGGACTAAAGAATCTCCCGGACATATTCAGAAGATGGGAATGTGGCCTAACGAACAATTATACAAAAAGTATCAAGGTTCAGCATCACTTGATTCTAAAATTGCCCGTGGAGAATCAACTAATGTGGAAGGCAATTCAAAAATTATTCCCTACAAAGGAAAAGTAAAGCGTATTGTAGATGATATTAACGATGGACTTCGTTCATGTATGAGTTATGTTGGTGCAAATAATATTAGAGAACTACAAAAGAATACATCGTTTATTCAAGTTACACAAGCAGGACAAATAGAAGCAAAACCACATGGGTTGTTTTAAATGATTATTACAGAAGCAAATAATAAAATTCATCTCCGTTGGAGGGATGATAATAACGTAAGACGATGGGAGGAACATGACTTTTCTCCATACTTTTATATTGAGAAAGGGTCTGAAATGCCTGAAGTAATAACTTCTTCAACAAGATATGGGACAATGAGAATTCGACCTAATTATACATGGGGTGAATGGGTAAGTTTAGATGGCAAAGAATTACTTAAAGTTAGTTTTGAAACATCAGCAGAATTATACAAAGCCCGTGACCATTGGGAAACTACCTACGAGGCAGATATTTCGGTAGCCCGAAAGTATGCAGTAGATTGTATGGAGGAAGTAAAGGACTATAATTTAAGAAAGTGGTATCTTGATATTGAAACTCAAGTAGGAGGAACATTTAACGATGCAGTAAATATGTTATGTTTCTATGATTCTTACAGTAAAGAATATACTGTAATGTCTTGGTTCCCTGTTGACCCTCTTCCAGAATATGATAATGTATTAGTTTATAGTAGCGAAAAAGAACTATTAGAAGCATTTGTTAATTTTATGGAGGAACAAGACCCTGATATGATTATTGGATGGTACGTTTTAGGGTTCGATATTCCTCACATAATAAAAAGATTGGTAGAGAATGAGATTAACCCACGCAGATTATCCCCTCTAAATGAGGTTAAAGGTGTATCACATAATAAAATATACAATGTGAACTACACAAATACCTCTCAACCTATCAAGGGAAGAATTACTTACTGTCTAATGACACGCTTTGAACGTTTATGGATTGACTCGCAACGTGGAACATTACCATCACTAAGTTTAGACTACTGTTCAAAAGCCTTATTAGGCGATGAAGCAGGAAAAAATAAGTCAGAAGCAAAATTCTCTGATGAGGAATTCTTTCAACGCTCATGGTTTGAAGATACTGAAGTATTTATTGAGTATAACAGAGTGGATGTAGAATTGATGGTTCGTATGGATGAAGAAATGAACATTAGTGAAAATGATTATGCGCTACAAAAATTGCTAATTTGTCCGTTTGATTGTGTATTTTACAATTCACAAATGGGCGCGGCATATTTTATGCGTCATGCAGATTGGAAAGCACCAACAGGTGTTAAAGGAAGCAAAGAAAAATATGAAGCGGCCTTCGTTATGAATCCCGTTGAAGAAAATACTTTCGGCCTACATGATACAATAGCAGTATTTGATTTCAAATCTCTTTACCCAAGTATGATGGCGGCAAGAAATATTTCATGGGAAACTATGACACATAAACAGGACGCTTATCAAATTGATTTTAGTGTTCCGAAGAATCTAAGAGAGTGGGCTAAGGGTTCATCCGATGTGTCATTTGAAAAAGATACGTTAGGGATTTTACCCAAAGCGGTTCTTAGTCTAATGAAGATGAGAGATGGTTACAAAAAGGCCCGTAAGGAGGCGACTAACGCTGAAGAATACAGAAAATGGGATTCAGCACAGATGGCTACAAAACGAGTTGTAAATGCGTTCTATGGTGTTTTAGCAAAAGATGGGTATGGTTGGGGCGATATGAGAATGGCGGCGGCTATTACTGCAAGTGCAAGAGAAGCCATGAGAGCAGTAGCATTCAAAGCAATTGAGTTTGGTTATGATGTGAAATATGGTCATACAGATTCTATCTTTGTTAAGGTAAAAGGTGTGGAAGATGCTAAACAATTATGCATTAGATTAAATGATTATATTAGAAATGAAGTATTCAATGATTGCGTTGAGTTAGAATTTGAAAAGTTAGCACAATCGTTCTTCTTATCAAAGAAGAAGAATAGGTACTGTGGTTACTTATCTTGGAAAGATGGTAATCATTTAGATGAACCTGAATTCTTTGTGATGGGTTTCGAAATGAAAAAGAGTAACGAAACTAAATTGGCAAAAGAATTTCAGAAAACGGTATTAAAAATGGTAGCATCAGGAGAAACAGAAAATGATGTTACAAGTTATGCAAGAAAATTATACAAGAATGTTAAGACAGGAAAACATGATTTAAATTCTGTCGTTAAAAGAAGTCGTCTTAGAACACCCCTTGAAGAATATAAGACTGTGGCAGGAGGAACCGCAGGTGTTTATTACATAAACAATTATACTAATATTCCGGGAATAGATGTAGGCGATAGTTATTATTTCTATGCAGTAGATAATAAAGGAATTGTGGGACACCCAATTAAGTATGAATATAGAGGTAGAGTCCGTAGTGTAGAATATATTGCTTGTAAAAAGGTTGATGATGTAATTAAATCATTCCCTGTCAATTGGCAAAAATTAGCCGATTCAGAAATTGTTAAGAAGGTTTCTCTTATCTATGATAGTTTAGGATGGGACTTGGTGGGAATTTCAGAATCAGGAAAGCAAACATTATTAAGTGAGTGGTGAATAAAATGAATATAGTAAAACAAATAACAGGAATAAAAAATAGAATGCTTGAGTTAGAAACAGAATATCTCAAGTTAGAAGAAGAAATGGAAGCATTGTCAATAAGACAAAAAGAAGAATGGGTTAAAACGGGAGAGTGTAAAATTTGTGGTGCCGAGGGTTATACTGAATGGCATCATATTATTTCACAACACCGTTGTCGTGAAGAAGGATTAGAACATTTAATTACTGCAAGAAGTAACGTAATTGAACTGTGCAAACCTTGTCATGATTTAACTACGGCTTCTATGTTAAGAAAAAATATGCCTACCAATAGTAAGGTGTCTGAAGAAAATGAAGATTTAGAACCTACTGAAAGACAATTGAATTACATAAAGAAATTGGGTGGAAGTCCACCTGAAGGATTAACGAGAAAGGGGGCAAGTCAATTAATTGACGAACTAAAAAACTTGAAAGAAGGTCATGCGAAAAAGTAAGAGAGCGTGACCCAAACTATGAAAAGGTGATTAGAATGAGAAAAGAAAACGGAGAATACACATACAAGTGGGAACCATCAAATGAGAAACCAATACTGAAGATTACAAAATCTTCATTGGGCTCATTTGGTTTTTGCCCTCTTAACTATAAATACGGCTATCTTGATAGCATTAGACAAAAAACAAGTCCCGCCATGATTAAAGGAACAGTTATCCACAATGCACAAGAAGAGTTCTGGAAAATGGTTGATGTTGAAGAAGCAAGAAAGTTAGCAGATGACCCAATGAAATTACAAAAACATTTCAGAGGGTTATACCCTGAAGCACCTGAAGAAGATTATGAAGATATTTACAGGGCTATGACGGCATATAATACAGAACGATTTATTGAATGTATTGATGAAAACACATTAGATAATTTTGTTCCTGTGGGTAATGAAATAATGTTGAATGCTTCCTTCACTACTGAAGATGGCATAGAGGTTCACCTACAAGGAATTATTGACCGTATCTTTTATGAAGATGGTGGTTATATTCCTATGGAATTAAAGACAGGTGCATGGAAAGATACCAAGAAAACAATGATGCGAAAAGAAATGGCTTTCTACAAAATGTTATTTGAGAATGCAGACCCTGATGATATTAGAGCGGCAGGATTAGACCCTGATATTCCCTTTACACATTGGGGATGGTATTACCCTGCTAGTAATTATGTTTGGGTTGAGAAAGTATCTAAGCGTTCTCAAACTGCTGTATTAAATTCAATTGATAAATTGATTAATGCTTATGTAGAAAAAGAATTTCCTGCCGCCTACTACTACAAGAAATGTATTCATTGTGGGCATTATGACCATTGTGAAGCCGCAGATGGAGGTTCTCAAAATGACTGGTTCTAGAAAAGCAAGATATTGGCATAAATTTGTAGATGAAGTATTTGTAGATAATTTGACAAGTAGACAAATTGCTGATAGATTAATTAGTCATCTACAAGAAATTAGTAATAGTAAAGCAAATTGGAGAAATGCACCAACACAAAGACAGGTAACTTCCTATTTGGTAATTTCTCCTAAATATGAAAAGATACCTTATGAATACATAACTAATAAAGGATGTAAATGGAGGCGTAAAGATGAGTGAAGAACTTTCAAACTTATTTAGTCAAATAAGAGAACAAATGAAAGTTAGAAATAGAGCCATTATTGGGTTAACAAGTATTGCTATCCAACATCTTATGGATAATAACTATGATAAGTGTGAAGATACTTTGCGCTCGTTGATTATATCATTAGAAGGAGGCTACGAAGAATGAATACTACAAGTGATAAACCTGAAGAGTGTTGTTTATGTGGACAAAAAATGTATAATGTACACGAAACAAACAATGCTTTGCCTGTAAAAAATGGTAGGTGTTGTCACACTTGTAATCAAAAAATAGTCATACCTGCAAGAATGAAAGAAATCTTTGGGTATTATATGTAGGTGAGAAAATGAGAGAAAAAATAGAAGAAGTAATAATGAAAAAGAATTGGTCTTTATCAGACATTTTAGATATGGATAGGTCAGTAGAAAACGTTGTGCAGGAAGTAATAACAGATATGACTACTGAAGAAAAATATTTGCTTGTAAAAGATATTGAATATGGTGGACCGAATGATATTACAGTAGGACAGATTGTTTCTATTGTAGTAAGAGAAGAACTAACTTTAGTAGCAAAACAAATATTTAATTCGTATTTGAAAACAGCGCAGGTGAATTTTGATGATAAAATGGATAAAAGAAAAACTAAGAAACCTAAGACAGTCGTGGAAGATATACCTGAAACTACTGAAGATAAGATAATGACATTGAAACAAAGAATTCGAGAAGATTCAAAACAATTAGATGACAAAGAAATGAGAGAACAAGGGATGATATGATGAAATTTCCAAGAGAGATGTGGGCAGGTAGTTTGAGAAGTAATGCGAGAGAGCCTGCAAGAATCATTGTTAATAATAAAGAGGAATACAATGATTTCATTAAGATGTATAATGGTAAGATGAATGTCTTTACATCTGTATATGATTATGAATACTTTTCACCCAACCGTGGGTTAGAGTATTCAATTATTCTTGACCGTATCTTTTTGGATTTTGATGCACATGATGGTGATTTAGAAGAGGCGTTTAATGCTTGTAACAAAATGCATACATGGTTATGTGAAAAAGATTACAAACATACTATTGCATTTTCTGGTCGAGGTTTTCATATCTTTGTGTATGGGGAAAGGACTCATTCACTTAGACGAATTAAAGCATTCTTTGATATTTGTCGTGACGTAGTGCATGGTAGTAAAAGTTTAGATGATTTAGTTATCAACACAAGTAGACTTAGAAGGGTACAAAATACATATCATCTTGGTGCTAACCGTTGGTGTGTTCCTTTAGAAAGTAATGATTTGGATAGAGGGCTTAAGTGGATATTAAGTATATCAGACACACCACTAACAGGAAAACCTTTTGTATATGGTGAAAAATTAATTAAGTGGCCTGAAGTTAAAAGCATGGAAACTGTTGAGATTGAAATTGATTCAGTTGAAAGTCCGGGAGAATTACCTATCCTTCCATGTTTAAAGAATGCTATTATGGCAGAAAACCCAAATCATAGAGCAAGAGTATTACTTGTTCAATGGTACAATGAATTACTTTCTGAATTAGCAATCGTTCAAGCAGAAGAAGATATGAAACCAAGAGATGTTAGTGGAGGTGCATTAGAAATGATTGCAAAACAAATAGAATCTGAAATAGAAATTATTGCAGATAATGAAGATGTGTGGATTGATTACAATAGAATGACAACAAAAGGTCATGTAGATTTCATTGTAAATAATAGATACATGGCACCAAGTTGTAGTACATTAATCAATGAAGGATTATGCGTAGGTAAATGTTGGAGGTATGGGCATGATTCAAATTGATAGTAGAGAAGATTCACAATTATCAAGAGCAGTAATAAAAATATGTGAACAACAAAAAATAGAATACGAAAAAATATGGTTAGAAATAGGAGATTATATTGTAGGAGATTGTTGCATCGAAGCAAAGTCGGCGGCAGATTTCTTACAATCAGTTAGAAATAATAGAATATTTAATCAATTAGATAACATGGATAGAACATACAATAAAAATATAATTTTAATATACGGAACATTAGATGACGCAATCGGTTACTTAGAAAGAACACAATACAATTCAATACAATGGAGAACAAAATTAAAGAAAAAGTTTGTGGGCGCACTAACTTCTATCGCATTACATACAGATGTAAAACCTGTATGGGTAGATAGTTATCGAACGGCCGCTCACATTATCTTAGCAACAGTAGCACACATAGACAAAGAATTAGTTATACATAAAGAACTACCAAAGAAGATTAGAACAGACGATGTAAGAGTAGATGTATTATCAGAAATAAAGGGTGTTTCTGTTGATAAAGCAAAAGCCCTATTAAAGTCCTTTGGAAGTATTGCAGAAATATCAATGGCTAATATTCCAGATATAGTTGAGATAAAAGGAATTGGCAATAAAACTGCATATAACATTTTAAAGGCACTAAATTCAGAAAACGAGGTGAAATATTAATGGTAGAAGATATAGATATAGATGAGTGGGAAATGTATGATGCGTTGGCTAAAATTACAGATAGTGATAGTTTAGGTGTAGTGCGTTCTAAGAAAGTTGAATTACCTAAAGATGTATTAAGATGGAGAGAAGTAGTAGGAGAATTTTCATTGTATAATGAATACGCCGCTACAATGTCTTACTATGTAACATTAGGACAAATTTTGAAAGATTCGGTTAGGGTTCCAATAGGCAGATTAGCACTTGACCCAAGAATTCATTTTTGTTGGATTCAAACGTCAAGAAGTGGAAAGACAACAATGTTTGATTTTCTATGCCCTGTATGGCAAAGAAGTTTTGAACTATTAAATCGTCATCCAACAACAGTGGAACCACCCTCAACACCATTAACAGGTGTGAAGGAATTTACATTAAACAATCCTGATAGTTTTACAGACCAAGCGTTATTAGGAACAATGAAGATTAATGTCCCTAACCCAGAATACAATAGAGGGGAAGCAAGAAATGATGAGGATTATGATATTCCTGAATTTATTGATACTACTATTTATGGTAGTTTGTATGGTAGTGGTTTAATTGCATTTGATGAGTTTGAACATTCAGGTATTTTTAAGGAATCACAACACAAGCAAGAAACGACTATGCTCTTTCAGAAGTTTATGAATCGCCTCGATTCAGAATCACATTTGATTAGAAAGCGATTGACTGAATGGGGTAGAGATTTAGTAGTAGATTCTCAGCGTTCATTATGGGCAACTACATTACCACCGGAAGGATTGGAAAGAGTTATCTTAACAAAAGGTGTATTCCAAAGAATGTGGTTGTATGTTCGTGAAGTACCTGAATCATTGAAGTCACAAATGGAAGAAGATTATATTTCCATGGTTGGAGAAATTATTGAAGATGATGATGGCTCGGCCCCATACCAAGAAGAGTTTGCTGAAATGATTTATGGGACATATCGTTGGGTACAACAAAGATTAGAAGAAGAAG
>CETC01022238.1_pt1 | contig 12266 bp, 10 predicted proteins | sample 326911 | NCBI WGS metagenome assembly CETC01 (sample SAMEA2622694, study PRJEB7988) | marine metagenome | isolation source: saline water (ENVO:00002010), including | reverse complement strand
ACGACTTTTTCCATATCTTGCTGCCAAGCAGTCATAGGGTCATTCCTCCTACTGAGCGGATTGGCTTTCTGCCAAAAACTTCGCTGACCAACCGGAGGTCCGGCAACTGTGCCCATTGGGCCCGACATAGTAGGCTGATGTTGCCCTTGAGGCAAAAATCCGGCTTGCATAGCAGCAGGGTCAGGGGGGTTCTGTTTGAGGATTCGGCCTGACCAATTCGGGTCATCGAGGACCGCTTTCAGAAGGTGTTCATCACCATAGAGCACATACGACACTTCTTCCATTGTGGCTTCATTTTTACGCAATGTTTGCCACATAGCCGCTTCTTCTCCATGTGCAATACATGCAATTTGATATTCCATTTCCCATGACTCTGTCATTCTTCTCGCCTCGATAGTGCCGCCTTGACGACCCCGACGACGTGGGGTTTCACTTGAAAGCCTTCCGCTATATGCGTCCAATTGCCCATTGTGGCATTTATGCCCTCAACATCGCGCTTCTCCAATCCAAAAGTGTGTGCTAAATGTTCCGCAGTATACCCTTCAGCGTCTTTCGTTATGAGAGGGTTTTGGCGCGCTTCAGCCAATTGCACACTCTCAAACACACGCATCACCGCATCCATCGGGTCTTCCGATAATGTGAACATGTCGGAGCGGGCGGGCATTTGCATAGGTTCTACAACAGGAGGTCGGCGCAATCCCATAATTGGGTGCACCTCACGTGGCTCAATACCTGCTTCCACATCACTGATTTCCACAGGAGGTGTGCTGGGTGCATAACTGTCAGCGACAGAGATATGTGCAGGGAAGTCATGATGGAGATGACCTGAACGTAGTGCTTTATCTGCCCCTGTGGTAGATACATGTGCTTCAGTGGCCAAACCTGTTTCTTCCAATGAGAATGGGTCAACATCACCACGTGTGCGCTCTGCGTATTCTTTCCAACCCTGTTCGGTCTCATGGTCCGGCTTTGCAGGGATAAGACGGTTCAAATCATATTGAGGACCCAGTGCTTCAGCAGTAAGAATCATACCCATAATCTTGCGCAGTTTATGCATTTGGTCAGTGCTACCATGCCATCTTGGGTCGTGTTTCAAATTGTCACGATGCAACTTGTATTCAGCACGATTTCGCCCACCTTCACCTGTCTGTGTTACCCTTTCCATCTCATGGACCAATTTGTTCAATTGAGTCGCTGCGCCACCTGCACCACGCCCACCGGGCACTGCTAATTGTGCGAAGGGACTCTGAGCCATCGCCATCGCCATAGATGGGGAGAAGCCGAATGTGCGTTGTATCTTCTCGGCAATCTTCGTCGGTGAACGGCCCATATTGGTGGGGACAAAGAATGCTTTCGGTAGCATATGGACTGCGCTTGATGGGTTCACTGGCATGTAATGCCTACTTTCATCCATCGCCAAGCGGGAATGTGTGCCCATACTGGAAGCATCACCTTGTGGGTCTCGCGCAAATGAAGAATATCGCTTGAGTGGGGAATTGCCCTCATCGTCCATAACCACATGTTGCGGTTCAATATGGGGCTGTGTGCCCATTACAGTCTTCACCCCATTTTGGTCCATACGACGACCATATTCCTCAAACTGTGGGAAGGCCATCGTTTCAGGATGTCGCCCAAGTTTACCAATCGCATTGTTGGCGTGCATGGTGATGAATTGACCCTTTGAGTCATGAGTCTGTCTTTCATGTGCAGGGGTGGCTTTGACTTGATATGCGCCATAATGATTGCCTTTGTAATGTGAGTTCACTTCCGGTGTAGGCACACCACCATTGGTCTCAACAAAAGGTAGAGGCACAGGCGGCATACCCGGTCGTTTCGCGTTAAACTCTCTCGTAGCAGCATTCAATTGCCTACGCGCAAACGCAAGAGCCTTCCCATATTCACCCATCGCTGCTGGATGGTTCTGTTTCAACATATCGAGAGCCGTCTTGTGTGCAATGGCTTCAGGCCCCCATCTGTGCTGAAGCCCTTCAAAGGGCATGTGAGTATGCGGGTTGATATGGAAATGGTTGAATTGTTCAGCCATCTTAGGATTAAGTGGGAATGAAAGAGGTATCTTCTCGCCCGATTCAGGATGAGTGAACCATACACCCTTACCTTTGAGAATAACGTCACCCATGACCTCGCCTCCCTGTCAATAATCCGTAGGGGTGTGAGCCCCAATAGCGCGGGTCATCATCAGGGTCAGGCTCATCATTCCAACCATGATTTGAAGAGGTGGTTTTTTTGTGAGCGTTAGGTGTAGGTCTTGCGTCATCGTGTTCTTCATCTTCGGCAGACTTCCGCATTCTCTCACGTAGAAGATTTCTCATTTCACGCAAAGTCCATTTGAACTCTCTAACATCGGCAGCACTCAATTTGGCTCGCGCCTTCCCCACTTCTTCAGAAGCGAGAATGGATTCAGGGCTCTTATGTTTCCCTCCCATACCTGCTCTACCGTGTGGCATCTTCTTCGGCTTGGCAAAGTCTGCACCCATCGGTGTTTTTGGCACTGGAGGGGACTTGATTTCGGGTGGGCCTTTATGTGCAGTGAGTTTCTTTGTTGGTTTTTGTCCTGCTTCTTGTCGCACTTCTCTTGAAGCCACAGTGCCGGTTTGGAATGGTATAGGTGGTGCAAATGGCTGCACAGGTTGTGATTGTTCTACTTCACGACGAGCAGACCGCATCTGACTTTCACGGGGGTCAGGGAGAGCGACATGTGGAAGATTCTTCGACCCCCCTTCACCTTTGTGACGTTTGGTCGTAAGACGCTGAGGGCCAGTATAACCTTCTGATTCACCGACCAATTCTTTTGTTCGCCCTACGATGCCTGTATATGAACCGGGGTTACGACCGGGATGTGTGCGCAATTTACCCTTCTTGCGTTGCCGCCTATTCATGTAAGTTTCAGTCGTGTCGTCCATGCCCTTACGGCGTTTGGCTGCTCTTTCACCTGCTTGTCTTGCTGAGACAGAACTGATGGTCTCATCTTTCCCACCACGCATCCGGTCATCCTTATGGCGACGGGGCGCATCTTCCAATGTCTCATCTTTGAGGAGATTGCTAACCACTGCCACTTCACCACGAAGAAGGCCAAAAGCGTTCACCTCACGACCAATACCGCCTCCACCATCACTCATGGAAGAACCTGTGCCGGTCTTTGCACCTACTGCTACATCTAACGGTGAACCAGTGCTTGAAGCAGGTCCAGTCCTCTCCGATAGTTCAGTAGACCCTTCTTGAGAATCGAACTCACCTTCGTCCCTCATGTCTGCAACATGGATTTTGAGATGTTGAAGACCGGCCATTTTCTGCTCCCGTTTCTCAGCCTCCTTTCGCTTCTTCTCATCATATGCCTGTTTGGATTCAGGGTCATCACGTCCGAGGTTCCGCTCTTCCTCAACAAACTCAGGAGCAGCGCGCGGATTGAATCTCAACCCAGCAGTGCTTCCAGCATTGGCTTCTCCTGCCTTGATGACCTTAATTCCCATTACAATCACCTCCGATGAGTTCTTCAAAAGTTGCACGGGCACGGGCTATGAGATTGAAATAGAATCCGCGTAAATCTGATGGTCCTTCAAATGCCCCTGCGAACTTCTCAATCATATTGTCTACAGCAGAGAGAATATCGAGTAGCACACTACGTTCAATGATGTAACCCACATCATCACAGTCTTCCACGCGGAAGAATTGCCCTCGCATGTCACGGACCAATCCTACATGTGTATGATACTGTGCATAGATACCGGGACACAAAGCACCCGCCACATGATACCAACGATTAACCACTTCCTCAAATCCATCAAAGAAGCGTTCCCATTCACTATATTTCAAGGGACCTTGACCCACCATGACATCATAGTAGTAATCCCCTTCACCTGTCAACGCAGATACTGGTATGAGAGCAACATCGTCATGAATCATCTACAATGTCCTCCATGTCTAACAACTTCCCTCTAACACGGGACCATACTTCAGGAGATTCCTTTGCCAGTTCCACCTTGATGAGATTGACTGTGCGTGCATTGATACCACCTGTAAGTCCACCATCGGCACCCATTGCACGTTCCTGCACTTTGATAATGTCTTTCACAGTCTCACGCACTTCTTTGTGTAATGTGGTGATATTGCGCACATACAATGGGTCCATACGGTCGGCCTCATCGAGGAAGAGGGCCAATTCACCATTCAATCGCTCAACATTTGAGCGCAAAGTCTCTACTTCCTTCCCTGCTTCAACAGCGATGAGAGGCGCAGCCGTTGTGCGGACCAATGGTTTGAGGTGGAACTTGAGATGATGATAGACTGTAGATTCAGGACACTCTAATTGCTCCGCAATTTGCGCTGCTGTGATTTCACCTGTGAAATAGCCCTTCTCAAAATGCTCACGGAGATGAGATGTGCATATAGTGCATTCAGAATTAGAACCCATGTGATATTCACCCATGTGGTTACGGAAGTGCCTATCAGTAGTCCCTTCACGTAACTCTAACTCCTTGTCCAATTCTTTCGGTGTGACTTCCCCATCGAGTAATCTCTGTTCTAAATTATCACGGTCGGGGTGTTGACAGAACGCGCAAGAAACTCGGGTGATACGTCCCGTCATCATAGTGCGCAGCACAGCAAGACTCATGAGCGTTGCGCTTCAGCACACATCATGGGAAGAATGCCGAGAGCACGAAAGGTGCTGGGTGTGCCTATGAGCAAAGCCACACTCAAAGACTTGCAGAGAGCCATGTATGACATAGCCGCAGGTGAGAAGGTAGATGCCGAAGAGAAGGCAAGACGATTGGAGATATGCGGGGGCTGTGAACATTACAATGGTTCACGTTGCGAACTGTGTGGGTGCTTCATGGCATGGAAAGCCAAATTGACCAGTAGCGATTGCCCAATAGGCAAATGGTCAGTCACTCAACTTCCGGTAGACCATACCGGAGAACATGAACCAAACCAGTAGGAACACTACAACCCATGTGACCTGTTGTGCCTCTAATTTGTAGCCCTGAAATGCAAGAATCAAGAATGCACCGACAGAGAGTGAAATCAATTGCACCATAATGAGGTCAATGATTACACTACGCTGTAGGTTGGTCATATCGGACATCATAATCATAATGTCACTCGGGCCTGTCATCTTTGGTCCTTCACTTCCACTCATCATTTTATCGCATCCCTGTCGCACCACGTGCTACTCCACCAACCATCTGCCCCATCCTTTCCATGAAACTGGGGTCGGCCAGTGCATTATCAAGCATTCCTTGCATCATACCTGCTTGGACTTGTGCAAGAACTTGTTGCTGTTCCATGATAGACTGCTGCACTGACTGATTGGCGTTGGCCTGAAGTTGTGTAGCATCCATCATGACATTCTCTCCTGAAATAGTCTGAAACTCTGTAGGGAGTGATTTTTGGTCAATCATCAAATTACCATCCTCGTCCTCTGTGAATCTCGCGTGTCTGAAATACTCTACGATAGACAGAGTCATCAGTTTAGAGAGAATCGAGAGCAAGAGTTGCATATTGGGACCCATCAACCATCGGTCCACAGGTGCTTGGCTGTGCAACAACATTGAGATGAGTTCCATTTCTGATGGTGGGGCCACAGTTGCACCTTGTAGTCGAGAAGGGTCTTGCCCAGTTATCCCACCAGCCAATGAAGCCCACGGTGACACTTGTTGTGTTGCAGGTCCTGCGCCCCACGGAGTGTTTGTGTTCACAGTCTGTTGATTATTCGGTAAACCCAACCCCAATGGTTGGTTCGCACCATTCCTATCTGCTGGATTACTGAAAGGCCATGCCATGCTTGTCCCACCTCACTCTCCCGTATCAGACTTCCGGCAATTGTTCTTGTGTAGCAGTGAGCAACGCATCAAGGCCACCAGTAGGCACAGCATTGGGTGCACTTTGCACACTGGGAACACTCACAGACGCCATCGTCTCCCCGCCAACAAGTGCAGGTGACCCTGTGAACTTCCGCAAATCGAATATAGGCATCACAATATCGTTGTCACCCTTCTCATTGTAGAGCCGTTGGATGGGAATACCGTCAGCCTTCATCATTTCAAAGAATGGGGCATACTTCTGCAACTCAAGAGGGGTGTCGTCCTTCTTGCGCATGACAGACATGGGCACTGCAACCATTGAGACGCCTTTTTTGAGTTTAGCATTCAAAGTCCCTGTGCTTGCTTCGGCCTCACGCTCTTCTTCCTTCTCCCACTTGCATAGAAGATGGTAAAGGTGTAAATGTTCAGGGCAATAAGTGCCACGCATCTTACGCCCACTGGTTACATTCTCTCTTGCGATGAATGCTTCAGGTTCTCCAGTGACTGGGTTCTTGAAATAGAGGTCCCACAGGCTTTGATTGGTCTCCTCGTCTACAATTTGGTCATAAATGTTGCCCGCAACACGAATCAAATGGTCTACATCGCATCCATCAATGCAACATTCAGTTGTATTCTTGTTGTAACGGTATTTCCCACCAAACCACCAACGACGGGGCGACCATAGAGACCGCTTGGTTGGTTTTAGGAGACGATATGCTTGTTTGATGTCTTGTCTTCGCGCTTTGCGCGTATTACTGTGCCGAGAAGGGTAAAAATTGACTTGCGGTATCTCAATCTTACCTGATTCTTGTGCCGCTTGCATTTGCCCTTGCGCAGCAGCCATTTCTTTGAGTTGAGAGAGGGGCATTTGAGTATCTGCGGCTAAACGGGTCAATTCGGCCATGCTATTGTAGGCCAAAGGGGGCTGTTGGGCCATCTGTGGACGGAATGGGTTACTCATCATCAAATATCACCACGATAGCATCTCAATTAAGGTCTTTTCGACATTCCAGCCGATTTTACTGGCCATCATGCCGACTCTGCATGGAATACCGGCCTTCTGCAACTTTCTCATCGCCTCCCGATGCGGGTCGAAGATTTTATGCTCGCGCAAACGCTGTTGCTGCCATAATTTAGTCGCTTGCTCGTCCCACCATATGTCAGCCTTGTTCGCAATGACCCATACGCACGTTGGGGCATACTTCTTGCCCTTCCAGCGCGTTTTCCAACGACGATATGACCAATCACGGTCCATAATCCGGTCTACAAGGTAATCAAAGCCTCCAATCACGTCAATCTTCTCTGAATTGTTGCCTTTGAGCCCCCTATCGTCAATCATGAAGATAACCAGTTCCACTTGCCGGTCTACCATGTCTTCTATCCACAGATTCCAAAATCTCTGCTGTCCACCGATGTCAGCAGAGTGAACTACACGTTTTTCGCCCTGCCAGCGAATACGTTTGCGCGTAGGTCTCGGTAAAACGTGTCCTGAGCCAAAAAGACGCGATGGGTGAAGTGTGCGCTCTTCAATATCGCCCATTTCGCCCGGTGTTGTCATATAACGGTCTAATGTGGTTTTACCAACCATTGTGGGGCCATAAATAGCCACACGGCGAGGTTTCCAGTAATTCCACAATTCACGACCATAAATGACCGCACCCATAAGGGCTGAACCGCCCATTGCCATTGACACTCAAAGACCCACCCATGAAGCAACCTTTTGGCGGACAACTTCAACAGTATTCTCCCATAGACTGGTGTCCCACCAGTATTCCAACGCAGACGTGAGGAATATGCCCCCAGTGGTAAAGAATACGACTTTCAACCAACCCCATGTGCGTTCATACACATTGTCCACGATATTCTGAGTGTGTAATGCGCGCAATGTGGCTTCAGTAGCATCATCGCTTGGAGTCTTGAACAACCATCCCATGAGGACCGCCTCATTTGCCCTTCTTTTTGAACTTCCCGTCTGCACCACGCTTGGCCTTATTGTCCACTGCGTCTGCGGCACCGAGATTCAAAGATTTCTTGCCTTCACCTTTATGCGTAGGTGCGCCTTCTTCCTCTTCTTCAGGGGCAAGTGTCTCAAACATTGCACCGCCTGAAGGCATGAATCTTTCAGGGTGTTGGTCCAACATTTCCATCTGTCGGTCAAATTGCATTTGATGCATTCGGAGTTCCGCCTCCATCTGACGGTTTTGGAACTCACCTTGCATCATGGTCATACGACGTTGGCGCTCACGACTCATGCGAGCGAATTGCGCACGATGGTCCATGTTGTCTTGGAACATCATCTTGTAGAGGAAATAGGAAATGCCCTGTAAAGTGAATGCCCCCATCGTGTATGTGATGGCATTTGTGTAAGTCGAGTCTGCATACAACCAAAGTTGTGCATCAAATACTGCTATCGCGGAGCCGACCAGTATGGAAATGAAAGAGATGAGTCCCATCACTCTCAATTCATCGCTATTCCGGTGTGGCGCAGGTCCCTGAATCACCATGATGGTCGGAAGTGGGTGGGGTTGATAACGGTTCTCCACACCACCTTCTCAAGATTCTTACGTTCTTTCAAGAAGGTAATAAAATAAAGTCTTCTTGAAGAGAAGAAAGAATCTCAAGAATAAGTGGACCCGAGGGGGGAGGTGGAATGCCGAAAGGATAACCGATGAAATGCAAAACATCGGGTTGTGGAACAACGGAGACCCCCTCAAGGTCCGTGATATGGGAGGAGGTTACGTTCCATAAATCTGCTGATTCTCAGAGCCACCATTGCTTTCTCTACAGGCTCATCGTCATCTGATTGACTACGCAATTTTTCAAGGTCTTTGAGAGAATATGGCATCCATCCGGGGTGACGCTCCCAAATGTCATGTAATGTATCATGCAACCATGCGGTGGTCTCTTCTGACTGGTCTTCTCCATGAGCACGGAGAACGGCTTGCCAAAGCCTGTTAGGTTCATGGTTCAGCAAATGCTCATCGCGTTCATCTTCCCATTTCCGGGTCATATGCTCGGCCCATGAAGGGATTTGTGAACCATCTTCCCGCACCTCAGTCTTGTGGGTAAGGTCAGCCATCTTTGACAAATTGCGCAATTGAGCGAGCCACCACTCCTTGTGTTGTTGTGTCCACTCCTCCCCTTCACCAGCAGAAGGATATGCGTGGATGTCCATGTGTTTGGTGTTGATTTTGATTTGGTCCATCAGACTTTGCTGTGCTTCTTTGTAGGTGAGCCCCCTACCATCTTTTGATTGGAAGAATTGACGTTCGCCATCCTCATCCCTATTCTTCCACGCTCTATCCGCGTCAGATGAATCATAGATACCATGCTCATCTTGCATTTGTAGCCCTGCACCGCCAAACTGTTCAAGATACTTCTTTTTCCAATGCCTCTCAAGACGCCCTTTATTCTCTTCTTCAAGCATTTTCATTTTCTTATGGAAAGGTGACAGATAATTCTTTGATGCACCTTTGGCCCCTTTCTTCATTCGCGTCACAGGCTCCCAATGTAGCACTGTTTCTTGGGTGCCATTGGGGTTGTTGATTTCCTTGAATGAAATCGGGTTATTCTCTGCCGGAGAGAGTGGATTATTGAGGTAATCTTGACATTTCTGCGAGAAATCCCGAGCCGCTTTCGCCTTTTCGCTATAGGACAATGGTTTTTCTCTTGACATTATCTTCATCCTTTGCTTTAGCATCTCATTGATGACATTGGCATAACGGTCGCCTGAGCCTTCAGGGCCATATGTTGACTCACCCGAAATACCGCCCATTAAATCAGTCTCACCAAACATCGCATCACCTGTTGGTGCATGACCTGTTGCTCTACCAGTTTGTAGAAGGCGTTCTAAATCAGTCAGATACATTTGGCTTTTGTATGACCCATCATCTCGCGTCATTACAGGCCCATGTGCATGAAGTCTCCCAGTGCCTACCGTGCTTTCCATGTTCTCATAGTCAGCCATTCTTTTCGCGCGAGAGAGTTCCCTATTGCTGGGCATATCAAAGTCGAAGTCGAGGTCTTCTTCTTCAGGAGGGGGCCGTGCCTCTTCAGGAGGGTCCAATGCGCTTAGACCACCTGCGGCCTCGACATCTTCATCAATCCCTCCTCGCATGTGTCGTGCCATAGCCCTTGCTTCTTCTCGGGTCGGTTGCTCGATGGTGCCCAAGATGTTTTGATGAGACCACTCCAATAATCGTTCTATGATTGCATGTTGGTTCTCTAATTTGTTCTTGAACTCCGTTTGGGGTTGAATGATTTCCCCGTCTTCATCTCTAATCTCACGGGCAATTGAAGGGGCCATCTCTGCCAAATCTCCACTTGAAAGTAAGTCCCGGTCGAGATAGCGTTGGAAATGCGGCTCTGCCTTTTCTTTCCATAACTTTCTTCTCGCGGCTAACCCTTTCTGATGTTCTGTGAGATATTTTTGATATTCGGCATCTGCAATACGTTGTTGTCCGATAGGACCCGGTTTGAGCCATAGTGGTCTTTCTTTATCACCTGTGAGTCTGTCAATAGTCGTAGTCAATGGGGCCATCTCTGCGTGCTTATGATTGATACGGCCATCACCAGTGCAGGTCGGACATACACCTGTCGCGCAAGTGTGATTCGCGTCCATCAATGGATGTGGGGCATCGCAGTGAGGACAAGCGATTTCTTGATGTTCAGGAGATTGGATTTGGCCCCCCATGAGTTGAACATGGCGTGCATCGTTAGGGTCAAAGTCAATGTGATATTTTGCCTTGAAAGAATCTAAATTGGATTCGGATATGTCACGTGGACTACCTTGTGTTCCCGCAATTCTGTAATTGTCCTTCATCCATTCAGTTAATTCTGCGTCTGTCATGCCAGCCACATCATCACCAGTCCTCGGTGATGAGCGCGCATACATCTTCGCTCTTTTCGGGGACACTTTACCGTGACCAGCACATATGACACACTTGGTAGGCCCCCCAGTCCAATTGAGAGGTGTGATGCGGTTTAGTCGGCCCATGTGCTCATGCGCGCGAACCTCATCTTCACTCAAAGGACCAGTAGGCACATCACTACCTTCCGCTTGCATAGGCGGCAATGGCTGATATGATGTCAAGGCTTGAGGGTCAGGTATATTTTCCGCACCTCCCGCAGCCGTTAATTGCGCCTGTGTAGCCATCTGTTGAGTTGCATCCCATAGACCGTGAGGGAATCCCATATCCATATTCGCTTGTGCTGTTGTAACAGGTGCCTGTGAACCTGTTTGGTTTGCGAGATTCACTTGGTCCAACCATTTCACCCATTCATCATCACTGAAGAGTTGTTCTTCTTGACCGCCCCCTCCAATTCCTCCCATGTCAAGAGTTTCACCACCCGCACCAGTTTGCGGTGGAGGGTGGAACTCACCGGGGAAGATAAAACCGGAAGATTCCACAGGAATGTTACCACCATACATGCTTGGTCCATGTGTTGCTTGGATTTCTTCTTGGGTAGGCTTTCTAATGTCACCGATTTGAGTTGTTTGTGGCTTTCTAATCCCTGAAAAACCACCTGTCCCAGCAGGGTCATCGAACTTCCTCTTCAGGTCACGTGGGAACAAATTGTTCTGATAATAGTGCTCTAAATCACGTGCCAATGACCACTTTTTCCTTCCGGGGTGAGGTCGCTCTCCCTCTATGGATTCTAAAGCGTCCCTCAAATCACTGGCATAGTAAGAATTGAAATCAGGCATCATGACACCTGTGCCCATCTTCTGACGTGGATTTCTGCCGACCCATGCTCCCGCAGCCTTCTGTGAATCCGCACTATGGTGATACATCAATTGATGATGTCCCATCTTACAATCAGGACAGGCCACACCGTGATGGCCACCATCACTCGCTTCCGCCTGTTGGATTGCCTCATCTAACCCAACGAGATGATTCTGTGCCACCATGTCATGGTGAAGGGTTTGCGCGAGGTCGTTGATTGCCCCTTTTGAGTTTCTGGCCATAACTGCGTGCTCTGCCAATGACCGACCACTGACTTTGGCTGCTGTCAATGCCTCACGCACAGCAGCCTCAATATCATCAGTGTTCAGACGACCGTAAAAGGGATTAGGGCTACCCCCAGTCTCATATTCCTCGCCTGAACCAACATCTGTCCATTGGTCCTCCAAGTTTTGAACCCAGTGACTCTCTGTCTTCTTCCTACCGGGGAAGTGTTCTTGCTGTATTCTGCGCGCCAATTCCTTAAAGGTATCTTTGAGCAATTTATCATGCGTGTCTTCATTCAATGAATAAAGGTCATCTATGCGTTCAGCCCAACTTTGGTCCCACGGGATGATGTTTTTTTCGTGCGCCAATCTGTTGTATACATGGCCGAAGTTCTTGATGAACCATGTCACAGCAGCCTGTTGGGGATGCTGGTCTAACAACATTCTTTGGAGGTCATTGCGCTCTTCTGCGTCTTCCACGCCCTCTTCTTCGGCCT
>CETC01021157.1_pt1 | contig 12269 bp, 11 predicted proteins | sample 326911 | NCBI WGS metagenome assembly CETC01 (sample SAMEA2622694, study PRJEB7988) | marine metagenome | isolation source: saline water (ENVO:00002010), including | reverse complement strand
CGTGAAATAGTCTAGGCTGCAAGTGCCCGCGACCATTCCGCCACCAGACACCGAGCGGCGCTGAAGGTACGGGTGGGTGACGCTGCGATTATCCAAAAGCTCAAGGTTCGAGGATTCTACTCGCCCGTTAAGAACGTCCGTGGATAGGTCATAGATGGCGTCGAACACATCTTCGCCCGTTGGCTTTAGGCCATCGGTAAAAATAGGGGGCGTCACTTTAGCCAAAACTAACCTCGAGTAGTTTGTTTGTATTGCACGAGGTCAGGATTGGCAATCTCTTCCCCCAACTCCTCATCGTTAATATCCCTAAGCGTGGAGCCCGATTTGCCAAGTCGTCGAGCGTGCAGATCTTTGACAAGCTTCTGCGTTTTAGCCGCAGATGCGGTGCTTCGTTTCTGCGCGTCGGTCTCCGGCATCATCGCCTCCTTGAGGGATAGCGGCTTCTGCGCCACTTTGTTTTTGTAGATTCATTCGCGCTTTTCTTGCGGAAAGCTTCTACCTCGGAGTAACTCATGTCCCTAAAAAGAACTACGTTTTCCATGCCCTCCGGTTTGTCGTTCTTGTATCGGCGGGGACAGTTTCGAGCGGCAAGGCATGCGATCTGAAGAGCGGAGATCTTGTCCCAGTGGTGACGCTCTCTGCGCTTGCCCGTCTTGCCGGAGTGCAGCATCTCGGAGAGGGCGCTGCGCTCTGTCCGCTTGTCCTCTCGGTAGGAGCCTAGCTGGCCGACCGTGTCTTCATCCCGTAAGATAAGCTCGTCCTTGAGCGCATCTTGCAGATAAGACAGCATCATAGTGACTGACTTTGCAGTGGCAGCGATCCCCGGCTTGTAAGCTTTTTCGTAATAGAGGTTTGGATAGCCAAGCTCTTCAAGTAGAGCCAGAGTAGCAACGCCAACGCCATTACTCTCAACAGCCACAAGCGCGTTGTTGTACTTCTTACCGACCTCATTGATCTTCTTAGCAAAGACAACGGGGTCTGTAACGCCGCCATACGTTGCGACTTGAGTCCACTCTCCATCGTACACCTTTAGCACCTGAAAGGCAGCGTGATCGCGCGCAGCATAACCCGCCGGGTCAACTCCGATAGCATAAACAGCGCCGCCCTCTGGTTGCTCATATTCCATGTAGGGAGCCTTCCAAGGTACAAGCAGGCTCTCTTGATGCTTCTTCAGCAGGGACGAGTGGAAGACCGAGCCGACCGATGCGATCCAGCAACTGATGTCGTCGAAGGGGTAGTAGACGCGGAACAGGTCCGGGTTGCGCCGGATCTCTGCGTCGGTCTCAATCATCAGGCGGCGAAACTGTAGGTTGTCCTCTTTGAGTCCGAGGTGCCCGTACTTCTCCATTAGCTTCATCTCTTCAAGAGTAAGCTTCTGGCCTTTCGGCCACGGGCGTCGATTGAGAACCCCATCCCAAAAAGGAAAGAACGCATAGGCCCAGCGGCCGCGACCCTGCTTGGCGTCACGGCAGTGGTCACGCCACCACTCCGCCGAGGGCTCGTTCATCGGTGCTGGTGTAGACTCGAGCAGAACTTGAGAGTGGTCCCTGTTGATCATCGAGGGGTAGATCATAGAGAACTGGTGGCCCGCGTTGCGCCAGTAGGGAAGCTCCGACCCGTGGAAGGAGTCAGGCGACTGACCGATACCAACGGCCCCCGACTCACCAGACAGGACACGCATCTTGCCGCCATGCTGGAAAGTCAACTGGCGCACCTCTCGGTTAGGCACCGTTGCGGAGCGGACGACTTCTGGCCACCTGCTGTGGGTCAAGTGGATACGTCGGTGAAGGTACTCGGCGCGGTCACGATTATCTGCAATACAGACGTGGTCATGGCCCGGAGTGTAAGCTGCCTTCACGTAGCCACAGAGTTCCGATGTGAGGCTTTTGCCCGCCTGCCTATACCCGAGTAGGGTCAGCCACTTTGTCTGGCCCAGAGCGGTCTCTGGTGGGTCCGAGTAGTAGGACACCACTGTTTCTTGAAGGCGGTCGGTGATCGCAAACGGGTCGAAGGTCTCCTCCTGTCCCGTCTTCTGGTCGATAATCTTCGCGTATGCCCGCAGACTAATAGCAGGGTCACACAGTGCCTCAAGCGCCTCACCCTCGAGGGGCAGGCTCACTTCTCCATCGCCTTCATGGCGGCCATCTCCCTAAGCTGCTCTGGCGATAAAGGCTGATCCTCCATGCCGGCAGTATTTCTCGCCACAAGCTCTTCAAGGGTAGGGATAGGGATCCCCTCACTGGCCAACGTCGAGATGTTGGCGTCAAGCTTTACAATCATGGCCTCGGCCAAGGCCTGCTCTACAGAACTAATCTTCATTGGTATCCTCCTTTTGTTTCTTCTTAGATTTCTTCTTTGCAAGCCTTTCGGCCTTCAACTGTTTCGCCAGATCTCCCTCACCCGGTTTAGCTCGGGTGCGAGGAGAGCGCACAGACTCCATTGCCTTGCGCGCCTTTTGCTCTCCATGAGCCACGGGGTAGCCCTTGCCGCCGGGCGACACCTTTGTGCCGGCGTATCCATTAGGAGTTAAAAAGCGGTAGTTTGGAAGATCTCGAACAAACTTCGCGGCTCCCTCGGAGAGCTTACCGCTGGCTGCTCCAACGCCCAGCGTGCGATACAGCCGCTGCTCGTAGAACCACAGCAAAGCTTGGACTTGAAAGTCCTCAAACCCAGTAGCCTTGGCGATATTAGAGTAGATGCCTTCCGCAAATCTTTGTGAGTTAACAGCTTGTTTTACGATGTTGGGTGTTGCGTCGCCCGCAAGAAATACATTCCCATCTTTTTGCATAAGCCTGCCATAGCCGACGCGAGATAAGGCTTGGCGAGACATCCACACATCATAGGTCACGCCCGGAACGCCCATTAGGTTTCCGCCGTAAGTTCCGATCTTGGGACCATTGCCGTACAAGTTTGGCATAATCGTGCCGATAGGCACCTTGTGGGTTGGTCCTTGATGGTCGGGGGAGTAAAAGCCAGATTTTTGACGGGCCTCACGAATGCCGCGCTTGCTGTTTAGTTCGAGAAGCTCTCTTGCTGCGCCGTCAAGCCCAAGCTTGCGGATACGGCTGTTGTAAAGAGCGAGGCCCTTCTGCACGGTTGACCCCCGCGTTCCGTAGCCCGCAAGCATTCCATCTTTTAAGGAGAAGGGGTTGCGCCCCGTCATGAAACCTTTTTGCGTTAACTCGGCGTAACTGGCAAGGGCGAACCTTCCGTTCTCGATCGGAGTTACACCGTTAGAGGTATAGCTTGCGATGTTCAGCAGCGTCATCCGATGAACTTCGCTCGTTTTTAGTTCAGGGAAGATTTCAGAAGATATTCTTAGAAACTCTCGGACATCGTCGGTATACCACTGCAAGAACTCTTTTGTGTCAGCGAGTTGGCTGACAAACTCTTCCATCAGTTGGTTCTGGGCGACCATAGCAGTCAGGGGGTCATCAACATCCAGCGGGCCTGTTGCCCCCGTGCTTTTTTTGAAGCGGTCATCCAGAAAAGAAAGAACGTCGTTGTTTTGGATCTTGGTCCCTTCTGGGACGTAAGGCTTTCCAGTGGCATCAAGGATGTTGTGTAGATTTTTATCTTCGCTAATGGTCTTGAGTGTGAACGAGGCCCGAGACCTTTTCAGGATCTCTGGCGCCGCCAGATTGATAGCCACAAGAGGTGCGGGTGGAGTTTGGACATTTGGGTACTGGTCGAGGATGTCTTGAGCAACCTCTTCCCCACGCTTAAAGCGGCTGCGCACCATTTTTTCTTGGAAGGCCCGTATCTCCTCTACTTCTTGGGGCTTGAGTCTGTACTGCTTGGCAAGTCCTTTTGTATCCTCTGGAGAAACTCGTCGAGTGACTCTGTCGAGGACTTGTGAAATAGCTTCATATTCCGGCGTGGTTGCGCCTTGGAGGATTTCTTCGCCAAACTCCACCTCTAGGTCAGGGGTTTTAATCTCATCAAATGTATCCAAATGGAAGACAGCATCTTGGTCGCCGTTCTTAGCCAACCTTGCGGCCAGCAGCCGGCCCGCGGGAGTGTTCGGCGCCACAATAGAAACATCAAGAACGTACTTGTTTGTCTCGCCGTCAAACCACGCGCCCAAGTGGACGCCGTCAACGTCAAGCAGGTCTTCCATTGTCTGCACATAAGCTTTGAGGGTGTCAGAGGTAAACTCTTCTGGGGCAAGACGCAACTCTGTCGCCTTAAAGGGAGCAACGCTGTAACCAGTCTTCTCTGCGGTTTTTTTGCTCATGTCGTAAGTGACGCCGCCATTTTCTCGAATGGTTTCGGCAAGCTCTCTTGTCTCTTCTGGGGAGAGATTGTACCTGCGACTTTGAGCAAAGCGGCGCACAGCATCAGGAAGCTCAAGGGTGGCAATGTCTACCGCCCGCTGGTCTTTGGCCAGCCCGACATCGAGTTCTGCGCGCCGAGCGATCTCTTCGCCCTGCTGGACCGCATCGTCCACGTCAGAAAGCCCGCGTACATTTCGCGAAACGGGCGCCTCCTGAACCGGAAGAATGCCGGAGAGGTAAGTGGGCTTGTCTGCGGTGGCTGTGGTTTCGGCGGCCTCACGGGCAGCGGCCGGAGAAGATTCTGCCTGCGCTCTGCGCTTTGCGATGTCAGCGAGATTCTGGTCAATGTAACTTTGACGAACCCTAAGCCTCTGCGGGTCCTCCAAGATGGGCATGCCCTCGCCGCTCTCAACCCGAAGCCTTGCTTGCGAGGGAGAGTAGCCTAGCTCCTCTAAAGCGCGCAAAACTTCGTCGCCCTGCCCCGTGCGCAAGACATCTAATGCGGCGTCGGAGATCTCTTCGGCACCCTCGACGGCTTGTTCTGCGCCTTCTTTCGCGGCTTTGGTTCCGGCTTTCGCCGCCTCTGCCGCCGCCTCGGCCGCCTCATCTGCCGCTTTCGCTGCTTTGCCGCCGGGGATAAAGGCGGCGGCCGCAAGGACCGCGCCAGTGCGGCGCTGCGCAGGGGTGAGATTAGGATTGTCGTCCATCGCCTGTACGACCAAGTCGTACACTCCGCCAGCTACTGACGCGGGGTAGGCCACAATCTCCGCAGGAAGTGTTGGGCGTTCTTTGACGGCCCTCACAGCGCCGCCAACCACATCCGCGCCAAGGTCCATCTGTCCGAAGGGGGCGGTGGTAAGGTCACCTGTGTACCCAATGCCTTGTTCTGATGCACGCTCTTCAGCGGCAGTGGGTTTGCGGATCTCGGTCTTGCCGGTTGTGCTGCCCCCGCCTACTGTCCGGGTTTTGCCCAACGTAATCCCTAACTCTTTTGCAAGCGCCCGCTGCCGAGCGTCAGCCTGATCTTGCAGCACAAGCCTTTTGTCTTCAGTAGAAAGCTGGTCAAAAGGGGCGTAGTGCGGCGCCTTTGCATAAGCTAAGGACCGGTCATACTCGGCCTGTTGACGACCCTCTTCGGAAGCCGCAAACTCAGCTTCCTCCGCCGCTTCTTTTGCGGCCCGGTCTTGGGCCGACCGCCGCTGTAGCTCAAGCTCGACCGCAGAAGGTCCCGGTTCTTTTAGGCCCCACCGCTCGAGTAGCTCACTAATGTTCTTAGGAGCCGACATGACTCACCGTTCCTTGGCTTGGTCCACGGCCTTTTTCTGCGCAGCCGCAAGCGAATCGCGCATTCTCTCGGTGGCCTCTTCGGTTGTCTCGACAGGACCGGGCTTGGCGCCTGCGCCCATTCCGTCCATGCGCATAAGCTTTTTTGCCTTGATTTCTGGAAGATCCGCTTCGTAAGTGTCGTACATCTCCTGCAAGCGTTTAAGCTCTGGAGACCTCGGGATAACTCTGCGGGCGATTTCCTCAAGAGAGGGCATGTCGGCGCCCTCTGGAGGCTCTTGGATCTCCGGCCCCTCGCCCGTCTGCTCATACGTGCGCTCAAGGTTCTCTGACATCTCTTGGAGCGCCTCTTCGTCCGTGTTGATGAGCCCGGAGTCTTTGCGCATGATACCTTGTAGGTCTTTCTTCCGATCAACTTCAAGCTTCGCCGGAGGGCTCATGCCTGCGGCAGCCTCCATCGCTTCGCCAAGGTCGGCGTCTTCCTCTGCGGCAACGGCGGCCTCTTCGGGGGACATGGTTGCGCGGGCTCGAGCAACAAGCTCTAGCAAAAGCGCCTGCTCTTCAGCGGTCAGTGGGACGGGAGCGTCAGCCATTTTTGGCCTCCAAAACAACGGGAGTTCGAGTTTCCTCTAGCTCATCTGCATTAAAGTAATCGCCCCGCAACTTCTTCGTTTCTCGCTTAACCTGCACAAGTGCGGTCACGATGTCGGAATAAGTATCCTGCGGGGAGTCCGAGGTAGTGTTCTTCGCAGCAATAACAGTAAAGTTCATCTCGTGCCACGCGCGAAGTTCTTTGGCGATGGCGGGGGTGATCCTCCCCTCCATCAGGGCGGCCATGATCTTGCAGCCGAAGCTGACTAGGTCATCGTAAGTTTTGACAGGATGCCCGGAGATAAAGTCTGCGACCTCTTTCCGCTTATCCTTTGGAACCAGCATCAACCACTGCGCGTAGTCCCCTCCGCCGCCCTCTGCCGGACGGCCTCTGCCCTGATTGCTTCGAGTGCGGTTGGCCATCAACAAGCTCCTGTCTGATTATTAAGGTGGCGAAGGGTATCGGTCAAGCTTCTACGTCCGGCCAGTTAAGCTTTGAGGCGATCACGCTGGCCGGCGATTCGGCGGAGCGCGTGAGATGCGCGAGGGTAATGCCCTTCCACACGCGAATAGATTTCCTCTGCCCGTTGAATGTTGTCTTGGTGACAACGCTCTTGAAGTCTCGCTCGGACAACTGGCGACAGAAGAGAGAGTAGCTCTGCGGCCGCTGCTTCATGTCCTCGCACCACTCGGCGTAGTCCATGTAAAGCTGCTTCTTGGGAACCGACCTGTGCTTCCCAAAGACGCACCGCTCCTCCATATATTCGGAGAGCACATCCATCTCTTCACGGTACTCATCGGTGGCCATCGTGACTTTCTGGGGCGGCTTCAGCCCGTTCTTCTGCCACAATAAGCAGCCTTCAACCAGCCTATTCAAGATACCCGGTGCTTCTTTCTTCAGCTTCTCAATCAGGTGCGGGTCTTTTTTGTCGGCGGGGATCTTCCTCTTCCAAGGGATGCGGAGCACCCTTCGCCAGATCCCCTCATCGTTACCCTTGATGATCGGGCGATGGTTGGCGGCGATGCAGAGTTTGTGCGTCGGCATGAACTGGTAAAAGTCCTGACGCATCTTCCTTGCGCGAACCGGGTCACTTCCGGTCAACTGCTTGATCAGCACCTCGGCAAAGGGCTTGCCCTTCTCAACCTCTGCGTTAGCCACGAATCGCGCGCCCTCTAGGTCCGCAACCTCGGTAGGGTGTGACTCATTCTTCTTTGCCATCAGCAGTCCCGGCGCACCCTGAATGGCGTATTCTCCGAGAATGTGCATTAAAACTAGCAAAGCAGTGGTCTTGCCGTTTCCGCCCGTCCCCTCCATGAAGAGAAGAACTTGCTCTGTGACCAGACCCGTAAGGCAATAGCCGAAGAAACGATGGAGGAACTCGACGACTTCCTCGTCCTCCTCCATCACATACATAATGAACTCATCCCAGAGGGGGCACTTCGCGTCCACGTCCCATTCGACTGGGCTGATTTTTGTCATCAGGTCGGTCCTGTCGTGTGCACATAGTTTCCCTGTACGAAGGTCGATGGTTCCGTTAGCCACATTGAATAGCCACGGGTCAGCGTCAAGGCGGTCTGCGGGGATGCAAACCTCTTGCTCCGTCGAGGCGGTGGACACAAGAGAGTTTAGTGAGCCCCAGCTTTCGCTCCGCAGCGCATGGCGCTGGATGGCGCGACGCTCCCGGCGGTCGGTCTCCGCGTTGGCCTGTGCAAAGATGAGCGCCACAGTGGCCTTGGCATATCGGTGAATCACGCTGTTGACATCCCGCTCCCACCGGGCCCCGTCAAAAATATACCAAGAGTTTCTAGTGGGGCAGTAGCGGATGTCCGTCCCGAAAGAGGCGACCATCCTCTTTGCGTTGCCGAGGTCGGTCAAGTTGAAGTGCGCGGAGGACGAGGGCTCCAGAGGCCCGTGGTGGTGCCCGTCGTCGTCACCGCCACCGTTACCGAAATCTTCTCCGGCAAGCTCCTGTAGGCGACGCCAGCCTAGACTACGGTCATCCTCGTCCCTGCCGTGACCCCTACAGTTCTTGTGCAGACATCCGGCGGCAATCGCTCCGCTGTTAAACTGCACGATGTAGGCGCTGCGGTCAGTGTGCGATGCGTCCCACGGGCAAACATCAAACACCCACCGACGACCTTTGCCCTGCCAGTTTTCCGGCCCCTCTGCTGCGGGAAAATGATTTGCGACCCACAAATCCAGCCGAGCCTGATCCCCGCTAGATAGGGTATCACGCTTATTCTCCTTCGGAGAATCAGCAAGTAGCTCTTGCAGTTGCTGCTGCTGGACAGCTTTTTCCGGCAGATGGCCCGGAATGACGTGCGCCATCGGCCAAGGCTCGAGGCCCTTTCTTGCATATGTACCATAAACCTTCCATATGCGGGAAGGGTTGTAGACGGACTGGTCCACAACGGCCACCCCGTCTTTATTAAAGCGGAAGGCTAAGAAATCGAGGAAGCGTTTGTGGTCCTGCGGGGTCAATCCCTCGCAGTCGTACATGAGATGGTAGCCGTTGCCCGAGTCTGCGAACAATGGCGCGGGCCATCCGCGCGAATCCAAGAATGTCCGCACCTTGCTCACCACCGACAGGGCACTTTCGCGCTGATCCTGCGTACTCGAGGTGTTTGCCGGGCGACATGGGTCAATATCCACTAAAATCCAGCGAATCTCCGCCACATCGGCGTCAGATGCCGCAGATCCGCGCCGAGCCACGCCCAATGTGTTGCGATTGCCCGGATGTAGGTCTGGATTCAGGGGGTTCGGGGTGAAGTAGACCCCTCTGGCCCCTTCATTGCACAGATACTCTGCTGCCTCCGCCAATAGGTCGTGGTCATCAAAGAATCCGTTGAGATTCCGGTAGCCTTCGTCCGTCTCGACCCCAAGTGCCCGCAGTTCCACTAGTTGTCCGGGGCGCAGTACCTTCTCGAAACCGCTTCTGATGCGGTCTCGCTTCGTTGTGTCCGTCATGTCCCCTCCTAGAACAGCGCGTCAGATGATTGAATCTGCTCGAACTCCTCATCGTCGAAGCGCGTATTACGCAGCAACTCCGTGATCGCCAGTTCTGGTATCCTAAGTTGCCGCCCCACGCGATAAGCCCGTAGCTGCTGCGAGCGGATAAGCCGCTGAACCGTCCTTGAGCTTACGCGCAGGCGCTGCGCAACCTCGACGACGGACAAAAGTACATTCGATGACATGCTCCCTCCTTGCCTGCCCTAAGTAACATAGCCGCCGTAAGCGTGCAAGGGGTGACAGGAAACGACATAGGCGACACGCCTCGGTGTCTACACTTGTCTACGTTTTGGTGTAGACACGGTATTGGGCCTTGAAGCTGACCTTTGCCGAGGTGTCTACAGTGTCTACGCTTTTTTCCCTATTATAAGCTGGAGAACGTAATTTGGGGTGTACCATATAGGGGGGTGTATCCATATGAATAGGGTACTTTTCCTTAGAGTGGAATGTATACCGTAGACAGCGTAGACATCGTAGACATATGGCCATAACAAAGGATTAAGCTGGGATAATCTGTCTACACTTTGCCTCGACAGGGTGTAGACAAAGTGTAGACAAAGTGTAGACAAGAAAATGTCAAAAACCGCTGTCGTGTTGAGTCAGTAACCCAGTAATACATGCTGCTCGGCGAAAACCGGGGATGGTCCGTCGCGCCCCCCGCCTGCGTCGGCACCCCTTTCTGCGCGTCGCGCCCCCCTCGCGGCACCATCCTCTCGGGGCCCAGAACCCCCTCTCACGACCCCTCTCAAGCGGTGGGGGTTGACCCTCGTGGGGAGCTACCGGCCGGACCTCGTCACCCCCTCATGTGGGACACCCCGTTTCGGGTCGATCTGGGTGCCTCGTGCAGGGTGTCTCGGACCCCTCTCCAACATGTGGTGGTCTCACCCCATCCTGATCAGGAGGAGCCCGTCGCCCCGGCCAAGCTCACCTCACGAAAGCCGGCGTTCGCCCGTTCGCGACCACCCCCCATTTTCACGCGAAAGCTGGCGTTTGCCCGTTGAGTTGGCTCCACGGTAGAACGCCGAATATCGAGGGGCCCCCGATCGCCGAGAGGCCCCCGAGGATCATGTCATGCAAGAGTTTACAACTTTTCTAAACCCGCTGCTGGCCCGGCTCTACAGGCCCTCGCTCTGACCCGGCCCGTTTGCCCCTACATCTAGAGTATGCAAGAGAGCGTCCACATTCTGAATCTCTCTTCTTTTCAACCGGGTCGTACCAGACCCACCAGCCAAAGGACACACACCATGACATTCTTCGACCTTCCCTCCGCTCTCGACGCCTCCGACATCACCTTCGTGCAGGCCACCGCCAACCTCACCCACGAGGACGGCCTCGGCACCACCGAGCACAGGCACCACGACCGGAACCCCTCGGACTCGCAGGAGTTCTGCACGGCGGCCGTCCACATGAAGCTGCGCGACCTGCTCGACGGCATGTCTCTTGAGGAGGCTCTGGCCGAGTACAACCCGAAGGGCGACGACGAGGTCACCCTGCTTCTGGTGAAGCTGATCACCCAGCCCTAGCGGGCAGCCCCCTACGGGGGGCGCTGTCGTGGGGAAGCCCACCTGATGAGCCCGATGAAGGGCGAAACAGCAACTAACGAGAGGACGACATGGGACACACGGAACAATGGACGACGCGGCGGACGGCAGCATGGGTCATCGCCAAGCTGCGCGAGTACAAGGAAGAGGACATCGAGGAGGCCTTCGGGTGCCCCGGCTGCACCATGCTCGACCTGCTCGGGTTTAACGCGAGGTCAGATGGCGACCTCGCCACCGCACGCCTCTGCGAACGCTGGTTCGCCAAGGTCACATCCGAGGAGGGCTGGTAGCCGCCACGCCCCTTCGGGGGCACCGTCCGAGGCTGACCCGCCTCGCTGATGAGACTCATGGAGAGTCGAAACGGAACCACAGAGGAGACAGACATGAACATCGCATTCACCCGGCACGCATCCGAGCCCGGCATCACCATGACCTTCGACATCGAGACCGCAGTCCACACATTGTGGGGGGGCGAGGGCGACGGCATCAAGAAGCTGCGCGCACTGGCCACCCTGCTTGACATCGAGATCCCGAAGGGACTCCGCACCATTCGCGAGGACAAATACTACTACGTCTACGACAACACCGGGGCGCTGGTTTTCTCGGACTACGATGACACCGTCAACGCCACACAAATGAAGGCCGCGTACATCGCCCACCTCATCGAGGAGCGCGCCAAGAAGCTCGAAGAAGATGAGCGCGAGGCCCGTTACGCACGTGCACACAACATCTAAACCCCTCGCCCCCTTCGGGGGCAGGGGTCGTGGGCTGTACCGCCCGCCTGACGATGGCTCATGGAGAGCCGAAACCCCGTCAGTCACAACCAGAGAGGACATCATGACCAACAGCACCTTCGACATCACGATCAACACCGCCGAGATGGGCCCCCTCACGATCCGTGAGCACGAGGACGACATCAAGCGGTCGAACTTCGACGAGGAGGCCGTGAGCGACGAGACACTGGCCCTCGTCATGGCTGCGATGGCAGCGGCCAAGGCCACCGGCGAGAGCGTCACCATCAACACCAGCCCTGACCGTGGCGTCACCGTCGCGCCTGTCGCGCCCCTCTTCGACGAGGAGTGCATCGCTTGGAGCAAGGGGCATGCCGGACGCGGGCACCGCGTCGCGCAGAGCCACCGCGGAGAGGTCTTGCAGGACGTGCGCGCGGTCATGCCCACCCTCGTCTTCGAGCACACCGACTACGACGGCGTCGTGCGCCGCATCACGGTGGATGCCGAGGCCACCATCACCTCCCACGAAGGTGAGCGCCGCGAATACGTCTACCTTCGGAGGACCTTCACCGTCGAGCGTCAACTCAAAAGCGGGAAGTGGCATTCCCGTCGGAAGTGGACCCCCGCCAACGCCTGCCCCATCCTCGATGTCGTCGAAGAGCACTGCTACGGCAGCGAGGACATTCTCTCCCTGCGCTGGAACTCTCTCTTCAATGCTTTCTACGACTTCAACAACGGCTACTTCGACGCCATCGCGAACGGCGTCAGCCAGATCGACAGGGACCACGCCTACGCTGTGCGCACCTCCCTCACTGGCTTGCGCGATCACCTCGAC
>CETC01030574.1_pt1 | contig 12306 bp, 24 predicted proteins | sample 326911 | NCBI WGS metagenome assembly CETC01 (sample SAMEA2622694, study PRJEB7988) | marine metagenome | isolation source: saline water (ENVO:00002010), including | reverse complement strand
AGGTATAACTGCACCGAATAGGATGTAGTTATGGACTAGTGCGAAGATACCAATCATCGCTAGGCGACCATTGAGTTGTTCTGCGTGTGGTCCGTATCCTTGATAGTCTTCAACATACTGCATAGGTGGTTCAGCAGAAAACATATTCTGTTTACCATACTCAGTAGTTGTATACTTCTTGGCGACTGATGAAGTCATCGAGTGTATTGTTAAGAAACGTTACGCAATTATATATGAAAAGTTAAGAGGATTATAGGGTGGTATACCGTATAAAATCAATTAACATTCCTAATGACAATCATCAGTAAATTCAATGAGACTGTGGTGCTAATGGTTCTGCCTCCTCTTCATCCCAGATATCAGGGTATATCCTTTTGTCATCAGATTCATACGGAGGGGCTATCATTGCAGCATAATCTAGAATACTAGGTGCACCTGTTACAAATGCGTTACAGGTAGCAACAACGCCAAATGAAACAACGATACCAAGTACCCCTGCCTCACATAACTTGAAGATTTCTAACCTGTTCACTAGAGTTTTCTTTCGCTGTACATAATATAACACAAAAAAAGGGGTTCAGAGAACCCCCTGTGCCACTTTAATAATCGTCATCGTACTGTTGAGACTCCACCCACTCAGCATTGTTTCTACAGTATGCGTTAGCATCTATCTCCATACGCCAGTGAGTAAGAGTATGAAGTGTCTCTATCACAACCATCATACCAATTAATAATACAGGCCCTGCCCATAGTGGGTGCATCATTACTTCTCCTGCTTTTTTCATCTCTGGGTAAAATCAATACCTTCCATATGATCATACTCGTGTTGGAAGATGCGTGCAACAAATCCAGTTAACTTCTCCTTACAAGAGATCTTGGATTCATTTTCATATTTTACCACAACACTTACAGGTCTTGCAACAGTTATTTCTTTTCCTGGATACGATAGACACCCCTCTACCATCTCAGAAGTTTCGTGTGAGTACTTAAGTATCCTAGGGTTAAAGCAGGTTGTAGTGTCTAGGGATACTGTATCAGTCATCATTACAAATGCTCTTTCATTAATTCCTATCTGGTTAGCAGAAAGACCTACCCCATTATGATGAAACATATTCTCCATCAAAGTATAGGATAGACTCTGACGATCTAAATTATAACTACAGTTCTTTACCTTCTCGTGTAGCAGTTTAGATTCGGATGGTATCAATTTGTATATCATAAAAATATTTAGATAAAAAAAGACCCCTCAGTGAGGGGTCTTCGGGTGTTCCGATTGTAGAGACCGCACGAACGATGTCTCAATCTTATTTAGAAGGTGAACTTAGCACCAATCTTAGCACCCCAGTTACGGATTGTGTCACCGTCAGCATCTTCGCCAGCAGTAGCACCAGAGATCTCTGCATAAGCAGCAAGATCATCATTTAGAGGTACAGAAGCACCAACCTTACCAGAGATCTCAGTCTCTGTATCGTCAGCAGTTTCTGTGTGAACTAATGAAGGACCACCTTGTACATAGTAAGCAATCTTACCTTCAGCACCTACTGTACCTTCGTATCCGATATGTACATCTGTTGTTGCAGCAGCGTACTCGCCATCTGGATAAGAAAGGTTGCTTTCAACGTTCACATAAGGACCAGCAAAAGCGGCTCCAGCGAGAAGGAAAGGTGATGCAGCTACAGCTGCGATTGTTGATTTAATAGACATTTGTTTTAAAGTATCTCGCAAGAATTAAAAAATCCTGCGGATGGTAGCACCCCCGACTAGGGTACTGTTTGCATCAACGCAGGATTACGATCGTTCGAGTCCTTTGTATGAAGTTATTTATAATACATCAGTATTTCAAATATGTCAAGCCCTATCAAATAAGTACGGATCTCTACCCCCAAACACCAACTCTCCAGTGTCTGACTGACCTATGTCGTAAGCCTCAATATGATTCTCAGTGAGTCTAAAAAAACTCTCTACATTAGCATTCCTTATACGACAGTTAAGTCCTCCTGATCCATTCCAAGCAACACCATCAAATCTTACTAGCATATCACAGCATTCATTCCTCTTCTTATCCTGACTGAAGTTGAGAACAATAACCTCAGTGTCAGAAATATATTCTAGGAGATGGTACCGTTCACGGTATGGAGATGCTTCACCTTGATAATCATACCACTGTTTAATATGAAGCCACTCATCCTCCTCTGTCACAGAGACACAAGCGTGTGCCCATCTAGTAGGATTAGTCTGTGCCTGACGAAGGTTATCCCATCTGCCTAAGAACCACTCCTTCATATACCCATCTTTATCCTCATAGGACTTACAACTTCAACTTGAATAGGTCTACTAAGAATATCACCAAGTCTTTGATATGCTATAGCAGTCATTACTTGAGGTGCTATGAAAGCAATCATAGCAATCACCCAGAAGACATAATAGTAGTTCTCTTTGTTTTGGGTTCTCATTTGTAACAGAAAAGAAAATCGTTAACAAGACTATGTGATTTTTCCTGTCCGAACTTACCTTTCAGGTATCCAGCAACAGGATCTAGTTCAGTCATATATGTATCAAACTCTTTATACACTGTGGTGTCTTCACCATCAGGTGTTTCCCACTCAAGCAACTTCTTATACTCATCAAGATACTTCTGGAACATTGGAAGATGATCATTCACCTCATCAGCAGTACACTTAGCAATGTATATATTCTCAGAGAAATGATTACCCTTCTCAAAGAATCTATAATCCCCTTCATACACAGGTAGATCTGGTACAGACATCAAGTAATGTTCTACTGGATGCTGAAAGTCAAATACAATGATGACTCTCTTCTCATTAAATCCCATTAGATCCATACCAAAGCAAGGAAGGTTACCACACCATCCATTAGCACCTGTCTTAGGATATAATATGTTGTTGTATATACTTGACTTCTTATCCCAAATGTCCACCTCTCTGGACTTAAGGATGTATTCATTAGTATAAATCTTTGCTGTCAGATTCGTACCCTTCTCTTCCCAATCTGCCCAAGTATGTTGATACTCAAGGTCGGGTAATGTTTTCCAGAGTGCTTCTTTGTACTTGTCCCACATACTAAATCCTACCTTTTTGTTTATGAATATCTAGATGTTCCCTTGGTGGTCCTTCAGGAGGTTTAATTTTAATATTAAAACTTACAATAATTTTATCTTCGTCAGATTCACTTTGCACAGTTTCGTGTTCTAACCAGCCTGGAAATAACAATAACGTTCCAGTCTTAGGTTGGATCCTCATCCTTGCCGCAACTTGGAATATTAAATCATCACACCATAAATGGTTTGCTAAGTTACCTATAGGATTATAAAAACTAATACTACCAGCACCCTCTGGATGCCTAAGATAATAAACTCCACTAATCATAGAATTGTAATGACTATGACGAGGAATATATGCTCCCTTTTCATACACTGTCCACCAAGACTGTAAAGGAATAAAGTCTATATTAGGTACAAATTTTCTATATGAATCATATATGTTCTGCATTATATGCTTCATCAAAGGTCGATACCTTTGTTCTTCAAAAAGATTGAAGTCATAGTAGCAAGTTGTACCGTGCTCTCCTCTCTTAAAAGAAGCATTCGGTTTAGCATAACTAATCTTTGGATGATCGTCGTATATTAACTTGATCATATCATCAAAAGATGGAGGTGATGTAGCCACCTCCATAACAGAAAAAGCTTCACGAGAATGTTTTTGTATATTACTCGGAAGATTTTCCATTAATCTGCTTTTATATCTTCAGGAACAGTTACAACATCATCCGATGTAGTGAATGAAATGTCATCGTTGATCCCGAACCCTTGCGTTGGGTAATCTATATTCATTACACCATCAGCGTCAGCAAATGTAATAGTATCTTCAGTACCTAGTCCTAAAGATATTGCTTCTCCCATCTCAACACCAACTGGATAAGATGAATTGGTGTAGTAATCAGGAGATGTATCAAAAGTTATCGTATCATTGTGGGTGTGGGTGTCAGCAATCTTACGTAATCCTTTATAATGATCGTATAGATCATTTACAGTATTCAACGATTCATTCTCGTTGAGTGCGTGAATAAGTGCTTGCTTGGCAGACTCTGCTGAGTCTTTGTATACTTGACAAGTCATAGTGTCTCCTGGAGGTAACAGTACTTAAATCTTTTACGATTGTTTTCATCTAATAGAAACTCTTCGAGGCGAAACTCACCTCCTTCTGCTTCTACTTCTTCTCTTATCTTAATTATCCTACGTTGTGCGGCAACGCTAGGATTAACAATGTATGCCATTTATATATCACAGGGGTTTTGGAATTTGGTCACATCGGTAGCAATATATTTTGTACCGTCTGACCTTTTAATCAGAAAATCTTCACCACTCTCAATTTGAGTAGTGTATTTATCTGGATTACTTTTAAACTCTTCCTCAGTTAGTTCAATCATTTAATTAACCCATTAGATTGGCCCAGTCTTCATTAAACCTCCTCAACCCATCATCTGTCAAGATATGTTTATACATCTTATCAAAGATGGAAGGTGGCAATGTGCATATGTTAGCACCATACTCAAATGCTCTACCTACTTCCCTCACATTCCTGATAGAAGCAGCTAGTATATAAGTATCATACCAGACCTGTTTGTCATAGACATTAGCGATGTCCTTGATGAGGCATAGACCACCAAAGGAATTGTCATCTACTCTGCCTACGAACGGAGACACATATGTAGCACCTGCTTTAGCAGCAAGTATTGCCTGTGCCTGAGAAAATATCAAAGTAACATTAACTTTAAAACCCTCATCTCTAAGAGCCTTACAAGCCTTTAACCCTTCTCTAGTACAAGGTACTTTAACAGTAACATTCTTACCTAGATCAGTATATGGTCTAGACAATGCTACCATCTCGTCTGCTGTATCTGCTGTAACTTCAGCAGAGACAGAAGAATCCTCTGGAAAGAGATCAGAGATACGTCTGATGACTTCCAAAGGATCCTTGCCCTCTTTAAGCATTAAAGAAGGATTAGTTGTTACTCCATCGATTAATCCCGTGTCAAGATAGTCACGGATGACATCCACTGAGGATGTATCCAAAAAGATTTTCATATGAAGTGTTTACTGTACTAATATTATAACACCCTTGTCAACTATATGCTTGTGCTGCTAGCCACGTGGCCATACCTAAAGAAGTTCCCATCACGGTGAGGCGGCTCATCCACCACATAATTTCGTGCTTGTATTTTGTAATAGTAGTCATAGTAATAGGGTTACGATTGTTCGAGTCCTAATGGTGGGTATAATATATCCAATTGTCTCCTTTAATGGTGATAGGGTTTTCCTTTATTTCTGTAGAAGCGTCACGACTAACAGCGAAACAATCAAAGGCAGCACTTACTCGTACTCCATCTCCTTTATATTCACGTACAGCGTGAGGAACATTAGGTGGGAATAAAGTTAACTCACCATAGACATTAGGTATATCTACCTGTTTACCATTCAAAATATATGTAGTAGCCGTTGATACCTCAGAACCCAAAAATATGTTTCCACATACTGACGTTTTATTTTCAAACCAATTGTCGGGAATCCCGAAATGCAAGTGAGGGAATATCTTGTAAGGTGCTCTAAGGACATTTCCCCAAGACTTTATTGCTATCCTTTCGTCTGGTTTTAAAGACAAAAAATCAGCCACTACTTCTTTTATAAGTGGATATCCTGAATAATGCCAAGTCTCTTCATCATTAACAAGATTATAATATGTCATCCTACCTGTCAGATGATCATCAGGATAGTTATGTGTAGGTTTACCACCCGAAGGATGAGCATCAGACAATCTGAATATACCTTTCTCAGCATCTAATAAAGCTTGCCGTAATTTATCAACGGTTTCTTTATCACCTTGATACTTTAAGATTCCATATTCTTGCCAACTAGTATCACTTGGTTTCAAAGTTAATCCTCCTGATTTTTCTTTGCCTACGGTTCTCTTGAAACTGCTTGTCCTCATTAGAAAGGACACCATTATCACTAGAACTATACTTATCTTGCGACACCACTTCAATTAATGAAAGGTCTTCACCAGTAAAAGTATTACCAGTAATAGATGTCATATTAGAACATCCACAACATTTAGTTTCTATTGTATAGCTAGTCAGTTCTTTTCCGCAAGCCAAACACTTTATTGTTATCATTTGAATAAAAAATTAAACGGACATTTCTTTTCTTCTACATCATCTTTTATGAAACCCCAAGATTTCTTTGGTAACCAAGTCTTTAACGCTTGAGATACTCTGAATAATTGTCGTACCTTATGCGGTGGTTTGATGTCACGTGATCTCTCTAATTTATATACATTATCTTTGCCACCACGGAACCTAATCATATACAAAGGTGCTCCACGTACCACATTAATCTCAGTCTTGTAACAAGCATAAGCACCATTAATAGCACGATACCATCTACCCAAGGGAAAATCGCAACCGATCAATTCCATACCAGTATTATGATGCATATCAGGATAAGGTATAACTTCGATCCAAAGATTCTTATTAGGTTTCTTCGGCCAACACATCAAACTCTCATTCCACTGTATAACCAAGACACCTCGAAACTGATCTCCTACCTTAGGAAGGTTAGCTAACCCACCCTGTTGTACAAAAACAAAGTCCTGTGCATTTTTAATATCGAAACTAGTATCAAATACTTCACCAGTAGTTTTATCCCATCTGAATGTGATATCTTTTTGATTGAATACTACATAAGTATTTTCCCAATAATGCCTCCAAGAAGGATCATTATAATACTTATAATCTTTATGTTCCTCCTTAGCATACTCTATGTATGGAACAGGTTCTATATAATACCCAGGTAATGTAAGCGGATGTAATAGATCAGACTGATCTTCACCTTTTATAGAAGCTTTCTGATTAGCCTCAGCAGTCTGATGTACAGGATGATATAGTATAGTAGTCATTATGTGTCCCTCCTAAACAAATTCCAAGCAGCATCTTTTACCCAATAATCTAGACTATTGTGTTGATGAAATTTTACCCGTAGCCATTCAGGTGGATCTATGTCTTTCCAACGTTGTAAACTATAATTAGCACCACCTTTAAATCTAATGACATATAAAGGATCTCCACGTTTAAGAGAAATGGTAGTTGCGTGTGCTTTAAATCTAGGTGCTATTTGTTTATGCCACCTACTAAGTGGAAACTCTGAACTAAGATACTCAAGTCCAGTCTGATGAAATAATCTTGTGTAAGGTATCATCTCAATCCATATGTTCTTTTCTTTATTGGGTAACCATATAAGCAACTGTTGAGGTAATCCAAAAACTAACCCATCATTTTCAATCTGTTCAGGTCTAATATAATCTGTCTTAGGTTCACCAAATGACTTCTTAGTTATTTTACCTAACGTTTTATCCCATTCAAATTTAAAATCAATTTGATTAAAAACTACCCAAGAATTATTCCAATAATTTTTCCACGCAGGACAATCCCAGTAAATATGTTCTTCGTGCAATTTCTTATCATATTCCAATACACGTTGAGGAGGTATATAAACAACATCTTGATGTAAGGGATGCTCCCAAACAGACTGCGAACCTTCAAAGTAAGGAGAATAATATAACTTCATATCATTTTCAGATCAGGATCAGTAATCAATTCATACTTAAGTGCGTAGGAGAATCTTATGGTATTTCTAAATGGTTGTGCTCTATGAGTTAAAGAACCATCAAACATTATAGCTCTATTACATAACGGTAAACTACCGTGCACAAAACCATCATCCATAAACTCTGTCCATCCTCCTTCCTCAAGATTATATTCTAACTGAGGATAGTATAGCACAGTATAAGCATCTATTCCTTTAATGTTAGGATCTATATCTTCGTGCCAACAAGGTTGCTCATAAGGCATAAAGCAATTTATATACATCCTCACAAGTTCAAACCCACTCAATGATATAAACTTCTCTCTACACACCTCATCAAATTTACGATAGATAGGCTCACTTTTATCAGGATTAATAGTTAGTCCAGTAGGACGGGTAGGATCCTTATCAAACTCACCCCATCTAGCACCACCTCTATTCCTCGCATAATCAAATGCTTTCTGATGTAATCTAGGTTCTAGAAAATCATCCTCAATGAATACATCAAGTGTCACTTCTTCTTTTTAGGAGGTGGTAATGGTTTCTGTTTGTTGTTCCAAAGTTTTGGATTTGCTATTCCACCTGCTTGTTTAAACCCTACGAAATTTTTCTTATACTTGTCGTAGTAATGATCAAAAAGATCTGCTGCTTTATCAGCGATAGCAATGTCATAAGTAATCTTGTTGTCTATCTTATACTCAACAAGATAGGCTGTATAAGGGAGTTTCTTATTGTCTCCAGCAGCCTTGTCACATTTTTCAGCAATAATTTTCACTGTCATTCTTCGTGAGTGTGCTTTAACTTTCCAGACATCTCATATGCCTCCTTATTTCCACCGTGACCGTGTGCTATACCTAACTCGTGCATCTTAGCGTGCTCGTCAATAGGATCTCTTAATTCTTTCTTACCTCCTCCTACTGTAAGATATAATCCCCATCCAACTAAACCAAAAAGAACTAGACCAAAGAATAAAATAAATCCTTGATCAGGAGTAAGATTCAAATGCTGAATCATAGGTTGTTTCTCCCACGTACCAGGTAAATTATACACTGAAGGAGTTGATAGAAAAATCATATGTCGTTTGTAGAAATGGTCATTACATCAGATATTATCTCTGGATTATCTATCCATTCACGAAATTCATCATACAAATCTATACAAGCCTCGTGCTGTCCTTCAAGAACTAGTTCGTTTAACCGTTGTATAACCCACTTATCTATTTCTTCACGTTGAGTCTTTAGATCCATAGTCCTTACGGTAATAGCGTCCTAGTATGTTGCTATTATAGTACGCAGGTGTACCATCTGTCAAGGATTCTGTTAAAACATCATTGGCGAAGAGTTGCCTGGTCTCTTCAAAGTTTGTCTTGCCTCCAGTGGAGTGTAAGGAGAGGATGGTCCTTTTAAAAGAATTTCGTCCACAATTACTAATATCTCTGTTAAGCTCTGGACAACTTCCGTAGTACTTTTTCCAGTTACTCTCACTTGTAACCCGTCTACCGCCACCTCTAGGCTTTCTTTTCTGCCAGAAATACTTTCTTCCGATGTATTTCCTGCCCGATTGGACATTAGTAATGACGTAGACAAAACCGAAGAAGTCGCCAATATCAGCAGAAGTGAAAGCTGCACCTTGGTAGTACCAGGGATTTTCATAATCGCTCTCACTATTCGATTCCATTTCATAATAATTAAATCACTGTGTTATTTATTCTTGTGGGTAAACCCTTGATCAGGATACCCGTATGTCTTATTCTCAAGTTGAGTTTTTAAAAACAAGACCTCTTGTTTAAGAGTTTGTACCTCGTTTTCTAAAATGTCTATATGTTCTTGGTATACAATAATCATATCTTGAAGTCTAAGGTTCTGTTGTTCAAGTTCCCAATCCATCAATCCCACCAGGGGTCTGGTATTTCTTGATTGACTGTTCCCATTCCTTCAGACTGCTTTGACAATCTGGTGGTTCGGGATCCTTGATTCCCTTTTTCCTTTTCCAATCGTTGTACATAGCTCCCATCATCCAACTTTGAGATAGGGACTTCGGTCCATTTTCTAAAAGTTCTGTCTGGTACTTGCTGTGCATTTTCATTCCCAGGTACTCCTTTCGCCAATCTTCGGACTGTTCTTGTCCTGTATCTTGGGTCATAGTTTAAAACCTGAGAAAGTATCTTTCTTAACATCCTGATTAATCCCTCCAATGAGATAAGATTCAACCTCAGTTTCCTGAGGTGCTACCTGTAATCCCTTAGAGGAGATCCAGTGTTGTGTCCAAGGTAAAGGGTTACTCCGTAGGGGTACATCATAAATTGGATCAAACCCTAAGGCGTGCATTCTCTTATTCGCTATCCACTCAACGTATTGGGATAGTAAACGATCGTTCAATCCTAAGATAGAACCATCCTGGAATAAGTATCTAGCCCATTCTTTCTCTTCATCGACACATTTCCTAAACATATTAATAGTTTCTTCCTTTTCTTCTTCAAGAATCTCAATCATTTCTGGGTCATCCCCTTCTTGCCACTTCTTGATAATATGTTGAGTGAGGACAAGATGCTGGTTTTCATCTCTGGCGATGAAAGAGATAATTTTAGCGGATCCTTCCATAAGCTTGAGTTCCGCAAATGCGAAAGAGCACGCAAACGAGACATAAAATCTAATCCCTTCGAGGATGTTAACATTGGCTACTGCACGGTAGAGTTTTCTTTTTAGATCTTTGCTAGTCCAATCAGTATTGGGATGACCTTTCCATCCTGGTTTCCATAAATTACTTTGCCCCCATTCTGCTGCTGCATTAAGGAAGTCATCGTAGGATTTCGTAACAGACTTAGCCCTGTCGAGAATTTTTTCATTATCGACTATGTGATCCAGAACTTCTGAAGGATCTGGGTACACGTTCTTTATTATATATGTATAGGAGCGACTATGAATCATCTCCATACACTCCCAAATGGTCATTGCTGACTCTAACTCAGGTAAAGAGCAATAAGGACCAAAAGCCATACCAGGACCACGACCTTGTACGGAGTCCAAGAGGATCTGGTACTTAAGATTGCTGGTGAAGATATGCTTCTGGGTGTCAGAAAGGGTCTGATAATCTGCTCTATCTTTCTGGAGAGATACCTCTTCAGGTCTCCAGAAATAACTAAGCATTTGTTGAGTAAGTTTTTCAAAGACAGGATACTTCTGTTTGTCATAGCGTTGCACTCCCAATGGAGCTCCAAAGAACATAGGTTGTTTGGTGGCATCAATCTCAGTTTGGTTGAATACCGTCATACCCTCAGGTATATTAGATTGTGCAACTGTCACAGGCATCGTCTCCTTTGGTTAATTCCTCAATAAGATTATCAATGTTATTGAGATCTTCTGGAAGGTCATCCTTCCACCCTACTGGGTGTGCAGGTTCATCATAATCACTCTTGTTATCATATGTATTCTGATAATAAGAGGTCTTCCAACCATACTTGTAGGTCTTCAGGAGATCATTAGCCATCTCAGATACTGGTACCTCATTACCCTCGTAATTTAGAGGGTTGTAAGACCAGTTACCACTGATTGCTTGGTCAAAGAACTTCTGCATTATAGCAACGATTTTGATATAGCCATCGTTATCTTGTTGATCCCATAACAAAGTATAGTTGTTCTTGTAATGAGGGTATCCTGGTACGATCTGCTTCAGTACCCCCTTCTTGCTCTTCTTGACGGAGAGATAGTCACGTGGTGGTTCAATACCATTAGTAGTACCACAGACCACACTAGAGGACTCTGAAGGCATCTGTGCTGTAAGAGTGGAATTACGAAGACCCCAATCCCATATTTGTTGTCTAAGAGTTTCCCAATCCTCAGTCAATTCAAACTTAGCATCACTACCATCTTTACAGAACTCATCAATATCTACCTTATAATGATCTATGGGCAATCGTTTCATAGCATACTTAGTCTGATCAAATGCTGAACAAGGACCATATTCCTTAGCTAATTCATTAGATGCCTTCAGTAGATAGTATTGAAACTTCTCAGATAATAAATGAATCGACTTACGTGCCTCCCAACTATCATACTTAAACCCAAGTTTAGCAAGATAATGTGCTAGACCAATGAACCCTACTCCAAGACTTCTACGTGCTTTTGTAGCACTCTCTGCTGCCCTTACAGGATACTTCTGATAATCTATAAGAACATCCAATGAACGTACTGATAGGTCACAAAGTTTTTCTAACTGTTGCCAACTCTTCAACTTACTAAGATTAACAGCAGATAGTATACACAATGCTATTTCACCTGCTCCATCAATATGCTGTAATGGATCTGTAGGTAAAGTAATCTCTTGACAGAGGTTACTCATCTTAATAGGTGTCTCAAAAGAACTATGTTCATTGCAATGATCGATATTCATAATGTAAATACGACCAGTCTCTGCTCTCTCCTTAAGAATTGATAAAATTAATTCTTGTGCTCCTATTGTCTTCTTAGGAATGAGTGGATTTTTCTCTGCTTCTTCATATAAACGATCAAAATTTGGTCCACCAAATTCCTCATACATTTCAGGTACATCGTGAGGAGAGAATAATGTTATCTCTCCATCATCAATAAACCTTTGATAAAATATCTTACTTAACTGGATACTGTAGTCGAGTTTTCTGACTCGGTTGTCTT
>CETC01158460.1_pt1 | contig 12329 bp, 27 predicted proteins | sample 326911 | NCBI WGS metagenome assembly CETC01 (sample SAMEA2622694, study PRJEB7988) | marine metagenome | isolation source: saline water (ENVO:00002010), including | reverse complement strand
GAAGAAGCAGATTAATAGTAGAAATTATGAGAAATGAGAACAGTAACTAATTCACAAATACTTGAAAAGCTAGAATCTCTGGAAGACAGGATTACAAAGTTAGAAGAAACTATCAACAAAGGCAAAGGTGCAATATCATTTATGGCATGGCTGGGTGGTATAGCAGCGATAGTAGGAGGCTATTTCTTAAGCAAATGATACCTATGGAACTTTTATCAATGTTAGCTAGTACACTGCTAGGTGGCATATTATCCATCATGGCCCAGAAATCTCAAGCAGAAGCAGACAAACAAAAGATGTTTATGCAACGAGCTAGTTTTGCAGCAAAGCAAGTAGACAAAGCAAGAAATGTTACAGACCAATTTACGAAAAATACTAGGCGTTACATAGCCATTATAGCTGTTGTATCTATATTAGTCATACCGAAACTTGCACCATTTATAGATCCATCAATGCCTATCTATGTAGGTTACACAGAAACTGTATCACAAGGGTTTTGGATATTTGCAAGTGATATGGATATGACACAATGGAAACCAATGACAGGATTAGTAATTACACCATTGGACACTCATGTAGTAAGTTCTATAATAGGGTTATATTTTGGTGGTAGTTTAGTTAGGAGATGAAACCTGAGTTATGTACACTAAATTATGGGATAACGGTTTTTTGTTTAATGTTAATTTTATATATAATATCTAAAGATAATTAGGAGATAATATGGGAGCAAATACAAAACACTACTTCAGAACAGGAGTAGAATACAAAGGCAAAGTACATAAAATGCCAAATGGTAAAATACATACTGGTGCAAAACATACTGCATCATCAAAACCTGTAGTGCATTTTAAAGACTTATCAGCAACTGCTAAGAAAAAAGCGAGAGCATAATGGCTAAGTTATGTGCAAGAGGCAAAGCAGCTGCCAAAAGAAAATTTAAAAAATACCCAAGTGCATATGCCAATATGTATGCAGCATAAAAGACAACACTCTCAAAAGATTAAAAAAGAAAATGAAAGAAGCTGAGATGAAAAAACGTATTAAAGCTTATAAAGAGCAACAAAAGAAAAAAAAGTCTCAAGTAAATGCACCATGATTTCCAATACTATAAAAGGAGCTGTAACAGTATTAATATTTCTAATACTATTACTTAGTATTGAACAAGCATTTAGTGATGTTATATCCAGCGGAAGTACAAATAACACCCAATCCAATAATGCTGGGTCAAACACCGCAATTACGGGAGGGTACGAGAGCAGCACAACATATCAGTCAGGTAGTAGCTCAAACTCTACTACATCTAACACCACGAATAACTCAACCAATCAAGAAACAGCAGTTAATGGCTCTTCAGCGCCCAGTATGAGCGTTTATGGACAAGATAGCTGTGTTATACCACTTGCAGCAGGAGTAACTGTTATAGGTTTTTCAGGTTCATTTGGAAGTTATATGATTGACGAAGAATGTGAAAGAAGAAAAGCAACTTCTGTTTTAGCTAAACTAGGCATGAAAGTAGCAGCTATATCATTGATGTGCCAAGATAAAAATGTATGGCAGTCAATGTGGGATGCAGGTACACCTTGCCCAATAGACGGATTAATAGGAACTAAAGCAAAAGCTAGATGGATAGAAATAGGTGGTTTTTATCAACCAGAAGTAAAAGAATGGAATGGTAAACCTATACCATCAGGAATGATTAATGAAAATAATAATACTAATAAGTAGTTTATTACTAGTAAGTTGTGCAACACATAGAGTTACTTTAGGAGATATGGTAATCATTGGAAGTAACGATCAAGAAATACCAGAACCAATAAGAAGATGATATCTAAAGAGTTAGAAAATAAATTTATAGAAGTTGCTATTTGTATTAGAAGCGGTCAAGTAGAGCCTAGACAGATAGTAGAGTACATGAATCTTCAACCTAAGTTTGAACAATGGTATAAAGATAGATACATTAAAAAACACAAAACAACTGTAGGAGCATTGTATCATCCATGAGATATTTAATTTTACTAATACCTGTAATAGCTTTTGCAGAAATAAACACAACAGGAAATCTTATTGTTAACCCAGGATTTGATAATGGCACTACAGGGTGGACATTATCAGGTGATGCAGTACGAATTAATGACTGCTGTCCAGGAGGACACGACCTAGAGTTTGGAGACTATGGCAGTATTGAGCAATCATTTGACCTCATAGACACGCATATAACTCAACCAATGCTTAATAATGGCATTACTCTAAACTCTAGTGTAGAAGTACAAAATGGTGAAGGAGGTGTAGGTAGTTGGGCGCCTAATCGTGGAGGTGCAGATACTTTTACTATTAGACTACAAGTAAGAGATAAAGATCAAAATGTGTTAGCTACAACCACACAGGAGAGAACAAATGTTACAGGAATTAATGGCAAAAATTTTATTGACAGTGTCACGTATACAGGGACTGGCAGTAATATTGGAAATATTTTTATTAGTGGCTCTGATGCTAATGCTCCTGCTAATTTGGGTGGTCCTAATATAGATAATATATCGGTCGTTATGGACTATGATCCAGTAGTATTATCAGTTCAAGAAACAGCAATTATAGCTACAGCATTTGAAGAAATAGAAGAGGTATTAACTACTGTTAGTCCAGAAGAATTATTTATATATGAAGAATTTATAGTAGAAGAATTTGTACCTTTTGAAGAACCTCAAATATTTACAGAAATGTTTAGTGAAATATTAGTTGAAGAAGTAGCAATAGAAGAAATTAATACAGGTGTTGTTAATGTATTTACATTAGCAGTAACAGAAGAATTAACAGAAATAAGTCCTATTACCATAATAGAGACATTTGAAGAAATACCTATTATACCTATAGAGACATTTGAAGAAATACCAATGGAGATAAGTTATGAAGAGACCATCGAAGAAATCCCAACAGAAATCGAAAGCATTGAAGAAGTCGTTGAAGTTAGAGAAGAATCAGAAACGATTGAAGAAACCGAAGTTGCAGTCGAGTCTGGAAATACAAACGAATCAGGAAATGCTAACAACATTAGCGAAACGAATGCACGATCAGGAGGAGAATCCAATGAAGAAACAACAGTTTCAAGAAGAGAAGAGTCCGCAACTAACACCGAGGCCAATCCAAACATTGGAGGTACAAATGACACCAATGCAGAAATTCAGGAAGTGGGTACGGAGTCTATTCAAGTAAGTGTAGATAATATAAGAAGACAAGTTGAAAATACAGTTTCCTCTGTAGATCAACAGCTCATAGCTACACAAACATTAGTAGCTAAAGTAATAAGTAATAATGATATACTAGATGGATATAATTTAAAAAATCAAAGTATATTTGATAATCAAGTTAATATTGATGGAGGGAATATAGATGACTACTATCAAAGAAATTATAACGATGCTAGAACTATATATGTTCAAGCTCAAAATCAATACAATGACCCAGCTTTTTCTTATCAAAGGAAAATTGAAAAAGCTGTTGAAGATAGGATAAGAGCAGAACAACACTTAAGGAGGATTCGTGGATATTAAAACTATAGCAGGAATCGTAGGATTGGTAATAACTATTGGTGGGTTATTTGTCTTTCAAGGACAATTAATTCAAAGAGTAGATGTTCTTGAAGCTAAATCCGCCCCAGATATAAAACCTCTGGAGCAAGATATAGCTATCAATAAAGCTGAGATAGCAGTATTAAAAGCAAAAGTTGATGAAATCAAAGCTCGATCTGATAATCCTTTGATGAGATAAACGTTAAGAGTATTCTTCCCAGTCTATCTCTCCATGTTCCTCCATCCATCTTTTTAACAGATATTCTTCTGATCCATATAGGCCTTCAAATCTTTTTCTACCCAGCCCATGATATCCACACTTGCTTCCCCTGTGGTGGTCAACACACAAGGGTATGCATTTAATATTTTTTTGTGACATTCCCATGCCAGATCTAAGATGATGAATTTCTGTTCTTGTTATTTGTTTCTGGTTAGAGAGGCGACATGCAATGCATCCTGTCTCTGCCATCCTCTCGTAAAGCCTTTTCATTTTATTTTTCAAAAACAATACCTCTTGAGATTTTAGGTAGCACTCTTATTGCACCCTTTCCCTCAAGAGATTTTAACATCTTCCAAACATTATTTATGCTAGTTTTGTTAATCAAAGACAGCTCTCGTACTGTAGGACTGTAACCGTTTTTGTCAAAAAACAAACGAGCTTGCACCAGCAAATCGAATTGCTTTTTTGTTATTGGTCTTTTCATCTACTGAACCATAATTTCTTTGTCTAACTTGTTTATCTGCTCTTGCAATATTGCATGTTGTTTAGGATCAATAGTTTCGAGAGATATCATGTTGTTTTCTTCTTGCTGTATCAACTTGTCTAGCATTTCTTTTTTCTGCACAGCGTTTGTGTTTTCAGATTTTCTAATATTATTTAGAGTCTTTGTAACATCTGTGCAATATTTTTTTACCTTCTCTTTGGTTTGATCTTGTTCTGATTTAGCTTCTTGTGAATTATGATCTACCTCCTCATCAGTCCCAATCTCCATCAAGAATAATTTTTGCAACAGATATTTGAAAGCGTAAGACAGAGCTTTGCCATATCCTTTGTCTTGGCTATCTATGCCTGATCCAGGGAAGTCTCCAATCGGTAGCTTGTCGCCGCTGTCTATATCTATTATTTCGCAAGCAACAATAACGCTATGAATGTTTCCATCTTTTGAACTAGACTTACATATTGGGATAAAGATCAACCCATGCTGCAAAAACTGTTGTTTGATTTGTGTTGATACCATGTTGTGGGTTACAGATTTGTACGGCAACCCGCCTCCTTCTTGCTTGATGAGCTTTTTACATCCACCCATAACTGCATGAAGTTTTTGATATAAATTTTTAGTTTCTTTTTTTTGTGTCATGTTAACTCTCCTTTATTGTAAATACTCTGGTCTCTGTGTACTCATCAGGTATTTTAATTACTTTTGTTTTTTGTCTTTTACTTGTTGTGTGTCTAAGCAGATAGCCCTGATAAGAGGCAAGCTCTACGTCTTTCATGTGCATTTTTATCTGCAATGACGCTTCATCTTTTCTTATCTTTGCAAGCTTCTCCTCGTCCCTAGCTTTTACAAACTTCTCAATCAAGGGTTTGAGATCGTCATTGTTACCCATGTCGACTACCTCTTTTGATTGATTACCTTTGTAAAGCTTACTCGCTTCTTTTGTGTCATGCGGATCGTACCAAAAGTCCTTGTTCTCAATGACTCCGTCAAACCTATTCCAAAAGTCTGTGCCAGCATTTTCTATGTCTTCAATCATCTGTTCGTCACGCTCGAAGACAAACCATTGTAGATCCCAGCCGTTGATTAGACGCACCAATATGCCTACCTTGGCCTTACAACAAAGCATTTGTTGCTGTAATTGATAAAGATAGGATGGCCTGATTGGGCTGTCTTGATGACCTGAAAAGTTTTTTATCTCTACAACTACCTCACCTGGACCAAGGCTCCAGTTTTTGTTTGTGCTGTCTGTTACATCATAAGTTTTATCAAGCACAAGCATTCTGTCTATACTTGATCCAAGCTTGCCGTTAGATAGCTCATGGATGTATGCCTTTCTGGGTTGAATCAAAACAACCTTACTAGCTATCTGCTCTTCAAAAGCTCTTCTAAATAACTGTGCAATAGGTTCTTCTAATGCTTTACCAGCAATAACTTTGGGGTTGTCAACTTGCTCAATCTCCATGCCCGAAGATTCTGTAACCGCCGCTTTCAGTATATCGTTGGGGGTGAGAAAACCCTCACCCATGATAATTGTACCGATATTGCTTGCGCCTAGCTCTTTACGTGCGAAAGAGGTAAGTCTACCTGTATCACTCATCATCCATTTCCAGTCCAAGTTTATCTAAAGCATTGATACGTCTTTCTTTCTCTTCTATATCAAGGCTGTCCCAGTTTTCTGGCCATATAAGACCTGGCACGGTTTTGTAAAACCTAGCCCTTCTTTCGATGACTGCCTCCCTGTCTTTTGGATCCTGCTTGTCGCCTTCACACATGATGTCGAACAATGCAGAAACTTTGGATACCATTTTTATTTGATCACTCATTATGTCCTCGCTAGTAAGTTTTTTACTGTTGTTGGGTACCAAGCTTTGTCATTCCAGGTCTTGACACCACGTTTATTAAGAGCATCAGCTATCCCTCTGAGAGATACGATGCCCGCCTGTTTGATGCCTTGGATGATGCATAGCATATCTTTGGCAAACCCATCAGCGTTCTTTATTTGCTTTTTACGGCCATTTTCGCCTGCCAATAGTAAATTAGTAGGGTTGCCTAGCTTTTTGCTGTTTTCAGCCTTTATACGGGCTAATGCAGCCTTAGTACGCTCTGATATCTGCAACCTTTCCATTCTGTCCATAGCAATTTTGAAACCTGCAAGCTTTTGATCGAGATCTGGGCTGTCAAGCATGTCTATTTTCATGGACTGATTGTCTTCTAGAAACTGGCCAACCTCATAAGTACGGCCAATACGGCTAGATGAATACACAACAAACGGTGCTTTGAGTCTTTTTGCTGTCTTGATTGCATCAAGCAACACGGGCCTGTTCCTGAACCTTGTAGCTCCAGAGATACCCTCTTCCTCAAACCAGAGAATGTCATGATCTTTGTATTTTTGTTGTATAGCAAACCTTTGGTTAGCTACGTCTTGTTTGTCTGTACTGACTCTTACTAGTGCTATTACGTGTTTCATTATTTTATTTCCTTTTGTTGAAGGTAGACAGGAAACTGCCATTAAGAACCTGTCTACCCATTCAATGCTGTTCCAGTATTACATGCTAGGTGTACGCATGTCAACTAAAACATCATTGTTAATCTTATACTTTGGTTGTGCGCAGCTTCTACCGTATCCATCCTTAAACACAGTAGCGCCTTGCTCGCTCGTAGCCTCTTCATCAATAACGAATAGACCAGCCTCTTTGAGACTTGCAATGTATCTACCTGTCGATCCTTCAAGCTGTAGCCACATACCTGTGTTTAGCAGATGTAATGCCTCGTATGCTTCTGACTCTGTCATAATAACTCCTGCTGTTCTCCAGCTTCTTGTTTCTGTGTAAATCTAAAATCAACCAATCTGTACGTTTTGTACGGCGGAAACTTAGATTTTGTTGGTTTGTTTTTATTGTTGATTAGGGCTGAACCCAGCGATGCTGGGCCAACCTCCAATACAACCTTACCTTTGTGTATGATCTGTAGTCCGCCCATCTTCATGGCCTTCTCACAGTCGTAGTCTCTTACAGACAACATACCGTGGTAATACTTATTTACTTTTACTTGATGCATCTTTTGTCAAAACTATATTTATATTTTTATTCATTTGTTTCTCCTATTGTTGTCATTCCATAATCTCTCTAAAATTAACAAAACCTCTTTAGAAGTTGAACAATCATCACCACAAGCTAAGTCTATAGCTTGTTTAATATATTCTTCACTCCACATAATCGGTGTGCCATTTGATTTTTTCGGTATATTCATTGTTTACCTCTCTAAAAGTTTAATAATATATCTAATTGTAATAATACTATTGATAGCCCAAAGAATAAGACTAAGCCAAAAATAGCCCCTAAAAATGTTTTTATTATGTCAAATATAGTCATGCTGATTTACTCTCATTTTCTAAGATTCTATTTTGTATCTTTTCTATATTCATATTATGTTTCTCTTACTTTGAGTGTATGCAAAAGTCAGTCTATTTCTTTCCTCAAGCAACTCATTGATTGTTTCATGTGAAACATTGTGTGGATTGTATAGTGATCCTATTGTTGTTTTCCAATCTTTCATGATCTCTCCATGAATGTTCATTGGATATTGTGCGTCTTCTCTCTTCATCTTGTTTCTCCTATTTTATTTCGTTAATTGTGGGTAGTTTTTCCGAGATACCCACTCGGTAATTTTTTTATTCTACTTCGGGAAAGTCTATAAAATCTATATATTCAGTACCTTCTCTTTTTGCAATTTCATTACCTTTGATGCCGTGCCAGTTAGCTAATTTTTTCATGGCTATGATTTGATCTTGAGAATATTCATCACCATAATCTCTAATTTCTAATCCGTACATCTCAGCCATATTCCAGTTGTAATGCACTTTATCAGAAAAAATTACATGTGGTTTATATGTATCAGCATAGTTAAGATCTATTTTGCTTGCTATGTTTCTTGCTTTATCAATCGACATTTTTCTTTGTTGGTTTTTAAGTAACATTTTTTCTCCTATTTTATTTCATTGAACAGATAACGTCCGTTCACCATTTACAATACAGAAACAGTTTGATATTGTCAACAACTAATTATGCACTATTGATGCATAACTGAAATAAAACGAAATAACATGGAGAAATAAAATGAAAGACGATAACAAGGTAGACTACGGCAAGGGCAAGACACCTGGTCATTTCTGTGTACTACCACAAAGAGCAATAGTAGATCCACGATTCAAGGACCATCCCTCTGTATTCAGAGTATTGGCAGCGCTTGGGAACTACACATCAAGGCAGGGCGTTTGCTGGCCCAATCAATCCACCATAGCTAGAGACTTACACTTATGTCAATCAACTGTATCTAGACATATCAAGCGATTGATCCAATGGGACTACATTCGATATGCAAAGAAACACCCAGGACTAAAGGGTAACAAATACTTTATGGTGTTTGATCCTGAGATTGTAGAGGCAGATGCAGCAGCAATTGCTACAGTACAAGACAGATCATTTGAAGAGAAGCCTGAGATTCCAGCTGGCCCACTCAATGATTCAAAAGCAAAGGTAAAGAAGACACCAACCAAACAGAGTAATAAACCTATTGAGAATAAGGAAGTTATGCATCCTAATGCATATTCAGATATGCGCCCAGAGTACATACATAACAACATAACTAACAATGATATATATACTATAGGGCGAAACGTCTTAAATAAATTCGTACGTTTGTCTGAAGAGATATACGGACAAGTACGTGTGTACGATGAGAAACATATCAAGATTGTTGCAGGATGGTTGGAGCAAGGCCTAGATCCTGAGTATGCTGTAAAGAGAATGAAGCATGTAATGATATGGAGACGTAACAATAACCTAGACAGCCCTAAGTCTGTAGTATTCTTTAAGGATGCATTGTTCAAACAGGACAAGAACGACAAGGCACAAAGGGCAGAAGCTATGATTAAAAAGCTAGGCAGGAGACTCAAGCGTATAAAGCGTTAAGGTTCGTATGCAGTTTATACACGCCTGGGGATTGCGGAAATACTTATTTTAAAAAATATACCCCTTCCCCCTCCCCCTGCGGTATATATATAGGGGCCTTTTACACAATTTTTTGGTCATTTTTTCATGAACTGGTATACTAGAGTCAGGAAATAAACTAAGAGGTATAAAACATGGCAGGTCCAAAATTTAGTAATAGGCAGTTTAGAATTATGAAAGATCTCAATATTGCCAAAGGAACTGAGCTAGTAATAGAAATATGGCCTGGTTCAGACTGGGATAAAGAAAAAGGCTGCGCAATTCCTGTTCCAGGAGCATCAGACATCAAGCTTTACCAAAGATCAGAGGAAGCAAAATACAATAAGGGCAATCAAATAGCTTTTATGCGTGTATTTAACAATGAAGATGAAAACAGCGGTAATCCTTTTGAATGAAAAAAACTACAGCTAAAAAGAAGATAACCAAGCCTCCGCTAGATAGATTTGGCGGAGTAAGGGTTGTCCAGCGTAGGATTCAGAAATCTGAGATTATAGAACAAAACAAAGACGGGGTGGCTCAAGAACTCTTGGATGTTGCAAGGGCCAATATTACAGATATCGTTCATTGGACTGAATTAGGCACAATGACGGTAAAAGATCCGAAAGATATTCCAGAAGCAGCCATTAAGGCTATAAAAAAAATAAAATTGGTACAAACATCAGCGGGGCCTCAAATGGAGGTTGAGCTGCATGACAAGGTAGCTGTACTGAGAATATTAGCCAAAGCATCAGGATTATTAGAACAACAAGAAGATATGGACAAACCAAGTGTTGTCGGTATCGTAATGCAGGGGCCAGATGGTAGACAAATGGACGAGAAAGCTGACAGCTGACGAACAGGCTAGAGCGTTAAAATTGATTCTAAACATTGGGATTCCAGACAAAGATGGGGCAAGAGTGACAGGATTCCCATTACAAAAATACCGAAGAATAATATCAGGACAAGCCACAATTGATAAAACAAGGATAGAAAGCTTGTTTGAAAACCTAGAAAACTATGAATGACGCAATAACCAACCTAAAACTTAACTTCTCAGGATCTCCTATGGTTTGGAAGTTTCTGCAAGATAAGTCTTTTGTAAGAGGTATTATGGGGCCTGTAGGATCTGGCAAGTCTTATGCTTGTGCAGCAGAGATCATGCTCAAAGCGGTATCACAAGTGGCTAGTCCTAGAGACGGTATCAAATACAGCAGGTTTGTTGTTGTCAGAAACTCATATCCTGAACTTAGAACAACGACCATTAAGACTTGGCAAGAACTATTCCCTGAGAATATTTGGGGCGCTTTCAGGTGGTCTCCGCCTCTAACACATCACATCAAACTACCATCTAGAGACGGAGCGCCTGGAATTGACTGCGAGGTTATTTTTTTAGCCCTAGACCAGCCAAAAGACGTTAGAAAACTTTTATCAATGGAATTGACGGGTGCCTGGGTAAACGAGGCTAGAGAGCTTCCTAAAGCCGTTATAGACGGTTTAACGCACAGGGTAGGCAGATACCCCACACTATCCGATGGAGGGGCAAAACCGTGGCGTGGGATCATTATGGACACAAACCCTATGGACGACGACCATTGGTGGTATCGACTAGCAGAAAAAGAAAAGATGAAAGGGCGCTATGCTTGGAAGTTTTTTAAACAACCTGGCGCTGTTGAAGAGTATAAAAAAGATGATTTGCCAGAAAACCCAGAAGCAAACGGGTTTGTATTTAGCGCTAACAAGTGGTGGATGGTTAACCCAAACACAGAAAATAGAGTCAATCTTCCCAACGGATACTACGAACAAACACTTCTTGGTAAAAATATTGACTGGATTCGTTGCTACGCACAGGGTTTGTACACCTATGTTCAAGAGGGCAAACCTGTTATTTCTGAGTATGATGACAACATTATGGCTCAAGATACCCTAGAGCCTGATCCACAATACCCTATACAGGTGGGCGTTGACTTTGGTTTGACGCCAGCAGCTGTGTTTGGCCAAAGACTGTCAAACGGCAGATGGGTTGTCTTAGATGAACTTGTTACGTTCGATATGGGTTTAGAAAGGTTTGGAACTTTGCTCAAAACAGAGTTAGCACAAAAGTTTCCCAAGTACGATGTCATGATATGGGGTGATCCAGCAGGTCAAAAGAGAGACGAAATCTATGAAGTTACGGCATTTGATCATCTAAGATCTATTGGTTTGTCAGCAAGGCCAACCGCAACCAACGATTTTAGAGTTAGAAGAGAGGCTGGTGCTATGCCTATGAACAGATTGATACAAGGCAAGCCAGGTCTTTTGGTTGACAAGAAATGCAAAAGACTAAGAAAGTCACTAGCTGGAGGGTATCATTTCAGAAGAATACAGATATCAGGTGGAGAAAGATACAAAGACAGTCCTAACAAAAATGAACACTCTCACATAGGCGATGCTTTTATGTACCTTATGCTTGGCGGCGGTGAACACAAGGCGTTGACCAGAGGGCATAATTCTAAATTTAGACAATCTGTTGCTAAGACGGACTTTGATGTATTTGCATGAACCTCGACAGACTTGAAGAAGTTTTAGGAATTCAAAACGTAAAAGGGTTGACAGCTGTTAACTTTGAAGGTTTTTTTCTTAACATGATGCAGCTTGGCGATATGGACAGGCGAAGCCTACAGGAGATCCCAGGCTACAAAGAATATTTAGAATGTGCAAGAAACCAAGGTGCAGCATACGCAATACTTGACTACGGACAGCCAATTGTTTGTTTTGGTGTTGTAGAACAATGGCCTCATGTAGCTGAATGTTGGCTGCTTCCAGACGTTAATAAAATAAAACAATGGAGGATTCCTTTTCACAAAGGATCTCTAAATTTTATGGAAGAGATTGCAAAAGAGTTAGATCTACATAGGATACACGTAACAGTAGATGCTGCAAACCTTGTTGCACTCAAGTGGATAAGAGCTATGAAGTTTCAAAAAGAAGGCCTTTTAAAAAGCTATACATACGATAAAAAAGATATGATAATGTATAGTAGAATATTTGCGAGGTAATATGTCGGGACTTTTTAAAACACC
>CETC01008373.1_pt1 | contig 12331 bp, 9 predicted proteins | sample 326911 | NCBI WGS metagenome assembly CETC01 (sample SAMEA2622694, study PRJEB7988) | marine metagenome | isolation source: saline water (ENVO:00002010), including | reverse complement strand
TCTGGCAAAAAACTAACCCATGTTATGGGCGTATGATACCCGAACTACCATTATCGTTTGCAGCGCCACCAACTGTGGCTGTAGCCCGAATTGCAGTTCTACCCACAACACGATTGTCTATCTTAACTTCGAGCGGCTGTTCGAAAGTTACCTTGGGCACTTGAGTCTGACCAGTCAACGCTGCGTTTGTAACATTTTTCACTATGACTTCCAAATTATCCACAGTAGCACGAGTATTGGCGCTCACATGCTGCAGTACTTGGCGACTAGTCAATTGCATATCTTCTCCATCTGCAGTGGTGGAGGTCATTAATGTTGCTAAAGCTACCGTTTTTCTTTCTGGAATATGCTCAAGCTCTGAAACGATCCCTTTAATTCCCTTTTGTATTTGTAACATACGTTCCGCTGTTTCAGACGTAAATGGGGTTGTGAGAGCAGACGCAAATGCTTCTGCTTTGTTTGCGTCTAAGCGATTAATGATAGTAACAAGCCCCAACAGCGCAAGGCCCATCACCGCAAACCCATAAGCGCCCAAGACCATCATCGGCGCGACTGCGATCATTACGTACATAAACCCTGCTAGTGCCAGGAGTTTGGGAACATCCACTTCTCTAAACATCAAAGATAAACCTGCAGCCATCAGACCCACACCCGCTGCAGCTATAAATATACTAGCACCAATGCTCAACATTGTCAAGGCAAAAACAGCTAATCCAGCAGCAACGTAGGGATTAGCTAAGGCTGCACCTAACGCTGCCAACGCAGGAGTTAGGAAATAGACCCCGGCACCAATGGCCAATAACGTAGCCCCCAGGCCTATGAGTTGTGGTGTATTGAGCATGCTAAACGCGGCTGCCATCATCGCAACTCCACCTGTCACTAAAAAGACACCAGCGCCCAATTGCAACATAGATATGGCGGCGCGTTGAATTGATGGTGTACTAGCGTCACTATAGCGCCCTAGCAAAAACATTGCCGTCCCAACAGAAGCCAAACCAATAGCCAGCTTCGAAGGGGATTCTATCATCAGCGCTTTTTTTAACGCCCAAAATATAGCTACGGCAGCGGCGCCAATAACAGCCCATTTCCAAAACGCCTTATTGGTAAATAGCTGGGCAATTCCGACACTTTTGATACCGTCGGCTAACGCCATCTGAGCATAAAATTGCGCCCAATCGGCGGCTGTTTTGATGGTAGTTATCACAAGCCACGCCTTGCTGGCCAAAGCCCATGCCATCATGGCCCCCTTATAAGCAATTACCAAACTGAGAACGTTCATGATGGTATCTGCATTTTTCCCCATCCATTCAGTCAGCGATATTATCTTATCTAACAATGGCACAAGAACAGGCGTAGCTGCTGCCATGGCTGCATTAAGTTTTTCCTGAACCGATTGAACTGCCAGAGCATTCTGCTTAAGATCAACAAGATCTGCGGCTGACTTTTGCGTAACGCCTGACATTTCATCAATATTACCAGATAGCATCATGGCCAAATCACCAACATCGGACAACCCTAAAGCATCCTTATAAAAGTTTTTCTGGTAGTAACTCATGTCATCAAAGCTTAAGCCAGCATCAAGGATTGAGTCTCGAATTGTTTTAAACCTTTCTGCAGGATCTGTCTCCATCATAAGTTCCATCGCATTTACAAAGTTTCCCCCTAGGGCCGCATTAAGTTTTCCGGCCTGCTCTGCGGCGCCCTCAAAAGTATCAAATTTGTTGGTTATGTTCAATACTTTCTGCATCTCCATACCGGTAATCTTCGAAACATGCGCAAGATCTTTAAATGCCTGCACGCCCTGATCTCCCATCTTGGCCATAATATTGCCGGCATTAGCAAAATCAGCCGCCATCCGCTGTGGGGTGACGCCCAATTCTTTAGCAAAAGTAACCAATTCACGCTGCGTTTCTTCTGCAGTGTCCGTTGACATACCCAGAGCCTTGGTGGATATTTGAATGCCTTTCGCGAAATCTTCATTAGCTACGCCCAACTTGCCCAAAGTGGTGGCGGTGTCCGCGAGCATCTCTTGTGTTTCTCGGCCCGCCATCGTAAAATCTGTAAAAGTGCCCCACAAAGCCTGCGTAGCTGCTGAGGATTCTTCCGCAGTAATGCCATATTCTCTATTGGCCTCGTACACAGCCGTAACCATTGTGGCCATTTCTGCGCTAGCGCCCGTAGCCTTACGAAAAGCAGCTTCAGTATTAATCAGTTGAAGCGCCATACCAGCTATGTTATTTACAAACATTGCTGCGCCGGCGGTGGTAGCGGACCCGAAGAAAGCCATGGCAGACGACGTACCCCCCTGCAACGCTTTTACCATATCTGTAACAGGCCCCATTAAATCAACTTGGAACGAAAGCCCCAGCTTATTTATTTGTTGCCCCAAACTCTTGGCTGCGCCCACTGATTCGCTTAAAGTGGCGGAATATTCTTCGGTAAGGGCCGCCATCTGTTCAAGTTGGGATATTTGTGTGTCATACTTTTGAATTAATGCGGCGACATGGGTGGCTGATTCTCCGTCCTGTTTGGCCTTTTCTATGGCAAAAGCTTTTTCCCTTCTCAAGACTTCGATCTTCTGAGCGCGGAGTAACGCCTCGGCCTCTTGCGTCTTGACACTTTCTTGATATACCAATTCTAAAGCTTTAGCTTCCGCCATCTGTTTTTGGAGCGAGACTAGGCTCTTTTCTAGTGTAGCCAGATGTTGCTCAAGGTGGCCCTTGACTTTATCACTGATACCCTCGCGCCGTACGACCTGCTGCAAGATATCGTCATTTATCTTGCTGATGGCCTCTATAATTTCCCTGGTATCTTCAAGGGTTTTTAAATGTGCCGCTGCTTGATCGGCAGTCATATCCCCTAAATTAGTTCCGTCGCCTTCGGCAGCCATAAAATGCCCTCTTTTAAATTAGTCTTAAGTAAATAGTTTTATACGCAAAAAGGCAGCGCTTTGTTCACGCTGCCTTTCAGGTACTTCGATATTTTGCAGGAACACTAGGTTGGTTGTGAGCCGACAACGTTTGCGTTGACGTTCCAGAACCTCTACTTGCGTTCTTTATTGCATCTGATTCATCTTTAATTTGTTTCGCTAATCGCTGAACAAACCATTTTCGCAAACCCAACGGTAAATTGTAAGCTTCCGAAAACGACCATCCCCCCGAATATTTTAAAAAGAAGAACTGTTCGTAAACATTCTCCATATAATCATCGGTCAGGCCAAAAAAAGTCCGCTGTAAGCGGGACCTCCATTTCCTGCTCGTGATCACACTCAGAACACTCAAAGTGCTGAGTAAGATCAACATTTGGAGCAGCTAATTCGTATGCCAATCTTAAATGACGAGAATCCATAGAAGGCACATTCTCGATAAAGAACTTAATCGCCTCGGAGGACGCGTCACCACTCACAGAAACAATCATTTGCCTAAGCTGAGTAGTAACAGTTTTTTCGGGCACTTTCTTTTTTCGCGCGCGCTCTAATGAGGCCACAAGAGCTTTTTCGTCATAACCTGTCAATAACCTAAAGACAACCTCAATTCCCGTACGCGGTAGCGTGACAGAAAAAGTGCCGTTTTGGTTATCTGCAATGTCAAGCTTACTAACATCATCACCATGATAAATATCGGCCTCTTGTAAGTCAAAGCCGTATTCTTGTGTCGCTCCGCATTTCGGACAACTTACTGTAGTGTTGTAATCGCTGCCATATCCAGCAACTCTCATCGCAACAATAATAGCATTGCGATCACCCACCAACAAAGAATCGGCATTTAAACCTTTTTGCATAATAACACTATTCAGAACCCTGTCGAGTGCAATGCCTTTCTTTAGAAGAGTTCTAGACGTAAGCATGTCCTCTTCTTTTGCTGTCATTTGTTTAATTTCGATACTCTCCTGGCCATGTAAAGGATGGTTTTCAGGATAATATCTTCCCTTGGATGGTAGCTCTACAAAATCAGTAGGGATGACAAATGAAAATCCCTCTGATTGGCCACCTTGCATTAAGTCGGGCGGGGGATTATCCACATTAGGATTTGGGGTTCCCACCCTGTCTCTATTTCTAGCCAATATACACCTCGTTATGTTATGTTGCTATATGTTTTTAAAATCAAGAATCTGCCATGGAGAAGTATTGCGTCTTATTGAATGCCTCGTCGGTTGTAGAACCTTTTTCATCCGTCTTCACTTGTGCCCAGTCGTACTTAAGTGTCACAGAAAGCTCTGTCAAATCATCACCACCATACTCCAAGTCACCGTACTTCACTTCAGTGATAAATGCATTCCACAATGTCCACTGCTCAATATCATTACCAGCAGCATCAATCTGAGTAATCAAAACTTGACCGACGCCCGCTGCGGCGCCTGCCTTGGACATACTTCCCAAATCGTTAGGAGTAGCAGGGATCTTATAACCACTTCTCTCAATCATCCCAGAAAGCGTTGCTGCCATATCGGGAGATTGTGGATCTACCATAGTTACTGTAACGTCCTGCCATGTTACCGAACCTGGGTAATAAAAGGTATGATTAAGGTATTTATGTTCGGCAGAACTAATTTGAAAACTCGGCTTGGTAGCCGTCTTTGCCATCCATAAAATGGTAGTTTCATTGGCCTGCATGCCCATAAACTCTACCTTAAATCTAAATTTTCTTTTTGGATCCTTTAGATTAGTATTATCACCAAAATTTGTTGACCAGAATGCCATAATTAAGTTACTCCTGTAATTCTAAATTAATTAGTAAGTGTGGGGAAAAACTCCCCCACATCTTTTAGTCATCGAAAGAAGCGCCAGTATTCATGATAACAAAGTCGATGGCAATGTATTCAATAGCGCGGGCTGGCTTAACCATGATCTTGGCATACAAGATGTTCTGATCGATTAAGTCGGGGGTAGTTGTAGTCTCATCGAGAATCAAACGATAATCAGTGATACCAAACTGGGCCTTAGTGTTGGCCAAAAGAGGCTCAATAAGGCTTGTAAATCTATTCCATGTAGATTGGACATTTTGCTCAAACAGAACCTGTGTAGAGAGGATGGAAATCTGCTTCTTCAAGTAGATGACAAGCCTTCTAACATTAATTCTATCAAGTGCAGACTGCCTCTGCTGCAATGTCTTCTGTCCAAAGACCACAATTCCACTAGAGGGGAAGGAGGCAATCGGATTAATTCTTGCTTCGTAAAGGGTGTCTCTCTGCTTGCTTGTCAGGCGTTCCGACACATTTGTTACGGGAATACCTGCTGCGCCATCAGAAAGGCCGCCGCGATTAAATCCTGCGGGTGCAAACCACACTGCGCTGGAACGTTCGGAACTGGCCAAAACGCCCATCATGGCGACAGAGGGGGGAACCCACAAGAGTCGGCCAGAAGTCTCATCTCGCGTCTGAACCCATGGGTAGAAAGCGCAACCGTAACTCGAATCAATCAGACGATCCTTGAGTGCTGTAGCAGCATTTTGAGGAGTTGTACCGATTCGGTCCTTGGCAGTGGCTTTATAAGCTTCTGCAGGCGGAATGTACACATCAGGAAGGTCAATCAGTGCCAAAGAATCGGCGCGTGCTTCACATGTGTTAATCGCATGCTGTGTAAGGCCAGTCTGTGTGAGACCTGGAACAGTCAACAAGTTCATATCGACCGCTTCTGGATCGGCAACAGTATCGATAGCGCGCTTAATTGTGTAATAAGGCGACGAATTCAATTCAGTGGGTGAAGTTCCGAAGCCAGCGTTGTAAACTGGATCTGGCAGCTTGATATCAAAGCCGTCGAAGGCTCCGAAAAGCTGTGCCGTTATACTATCGTACCCTGCATTAAGCAACGTAACATAACTTGCGACTGCATCACCAGCAACGCGGGAGCCAGATGCCCAATAATAGCCGCCATCACCGGCTTCGCACACATCATCCAAAGAAACAATGCTGGAATATCCATTAACACCTGCATCAGAGCCTGAAACTCCTCCTGCCGTATAGCCAGAGTACAGAATTCTTGCGTAATCTGGAGTACTTACATCATATGTAGTACTGCCAGAAGCACGAGTTGTCTGGATGCCGAAATAAGCATTAGTGGGGTCCGAAAGACCACCATCGGAAGCCGAAAGGCGCAATCTCAATGAAGGGAAGGCCAAGCTGCCCGAAAGGCCGCTTTCGGAAACGCTAGCATACTCGACGCTCACAGAGTCATCACCCCAGAAAACGGACCCAGTTGCGTTGGCTGGGGTACCGAAATAGCCGGGGCCTACGATGAATCGATTTTGCACCGCGCTTCCAGACCATGCCATAGAACCAGTACTATTAGACATGTCGGTGGCTTGAGTAACCGTTGTATATTGTGGGGCACCAAAGACGCCGTACGGTACATTGTATGGATCCGAAGCGCCAGCGTCTACATCGGAGTTCATTTCAACACGAATAAACTTAGACTGACTTCTGTAATCACCGTAGGTGCGAAGCCTACGCTGTGTTGTATCCCACTCTGTATACTGGTCGCCAATCATACGAGCCACGTACTTTTCTGAGGTGGGGTCAAGCGTACACATGTCGAAGCGTTCCATCACCTGAACTGTGTTATCCGAATCTGCTATATTGCGTACCAAGACGGTGAATGTGCCGTATGGGGAAACACTACTGTTCGAAGGACGCACATTAGTAATCGAGATTTTGCAATTACGCTGCAGCCACTCACCATGACCTCGGCCATGGATACGGAACAACTTCTGCATATTGAGAGCGTCATAACTGCCCGTATTGCCATCAAGCTGCTGTCCGATGAACCAGCCCGTCTTAGCTTCCACAGTAGCTTGACGCATAGTTCCTGGTGTAGTAGTAACTGAACCCGATAAAGCAATCGGGAAGGTCACACCAATCAAGGCTGTGTCAATCAAGCCGTTGTCACGAAGTGTCTGTTCGTAGCTCTCGCCCAACCAATATCCCTTATGCGCTGCGGCGGGATAAAAGGTGCCAGCAGTAGAAGCAAGTTGCGGGTTGGTGTTAAAGCGCTTGCGCATAAACCGATCATTAGCGTCATTAAAGCCAAAAGTCACAGTTTCGTTCGCGCCTGCACCGCCCGAAATATACATCTTAAATTCGCCAGCAGTATCACTCAAAACAGCCATACCGTGTCGGATTGAATTTCTGAAGACATCCAAGGGAACGTTCGAGCCAGTTCCAGCCACTGTACCAGTCAAGTACATGGAAGCTGACACATCCTGATAAAAGATAGCGGCTAACTGACCAGTTCCCAGACTTGCAGAAGCGATGCCGCCCACAGTCGTGGAGGGGGCGTGTCCACTCCCGGGGTTAATGCTAAACGAAGAGCTATTGAAGACCCAAAGTCCAATTGCGCCGCCGTTTTCAGTGTAAGTACTAGCCACTGTTTTGGACGTTGACCAGCCAGCCTGACCAGCGGTTGCAGCAGAAGGATCTTGGCAACCTAAAAGGCGAATATAGGTAAGAGGGGCAACACCAGCGTTCAAGAATGCCTTAGCGGCGTACGTTCCATACATGGGAGATTGAAAGTTGCCATCGCGGGCCACATCGGCGCCGGCGCCTCCAGGTACTGTGTCTCCGAACATGGTTACAAAGTCAGAATATGATTCAACTTTAATGGGCTGCATCGCTAAGCCGCGCTGCGCACGACCGATGACCACGGGGCCGATAGTATCCGAACGTTTGGGAATAAACGAGTTATCAATTTCGTTGATAAACACCCCAGGAGATACAAATTTGAAATTCTTAATTGACATTCTTGGTTCCTCTCTTTAAAAATTAGAATTAATTGGTGTCACAATCATACTTTAAATAGTATTTTCTATTTCAAAAGTCTTCAGGAAGTCTAATAAAATAAAACTTTGAGTTCAGGAACTGATTGTATAGAAACCATCTGGACCTTTTACTGCCAACCCTTCTTGTGGCCAACTAATTTCCACAAAATTTTCATCTACTCTGACAATAGGCCTATCGTCATTTTCGCCTTCCCCAATTAAATACCCTAACACGCGAATGGTAACATCAGAAGAAAATAATCTGATTTCTTCTCCCAAATTAGCAACATTATTATTACTGGTAAAGCCCTGGTCAATGAATCCCTCGTATAGATGGCCATTATATTTCAAAACGAAAGCATTCACCTGTCCCGTCCTTGTCATAAACGGTTGCAATAGATCGTTCATCTGCTGTTGGTATTCAGATTTAATAGAGATCTTATATTCTAAATTAACGTATACTGGAATTGGAATTGATAAGGTCCTGACAACGATTTTCTTATTAATCCTGGGAAAGTCAGTTTGTACTTTGCCGCCCGTGTATTCACCTTCACGGATATTTCCCACAACGGCGTAGTTTCTTGTCTTATCTTCCACAATCTGCTTGGCTAAAGTCATTCGACCTGTCCTTCCATTCTTCTTGTCTGAATATATTTGTGCCTGAAAGGAGCCTTTGCGAGTAGGATCTTTCGTAATTCCTGTACGCTCTACACTGATAAGTGGAAGCTTTAAGGCCCCATTATCATCGCGGAGGGCCTTGTCATGTTTAACTTGATATGCACGTTCAGGTGCCTGCCACAAGACAGGAACTCGACGGCGCCCCTCATTGGTAACCGCCGACAATTGTAAACTCTCTTTAAGCCATCGTACCAAGGCAGTGTCAATTGTTTCAATACTAGAAGCCAGCATACCTATCTCACTCAATTTAAGATTGGTCCCAGCAGGTATCATCGCAAAATCAAAATCATCAGGTAGCATCAAATAATCCTTTTCTAGCGCGGCGGCAGCGTGCGGAAATTTCAAACGAGTGATCAGCTTGGCCAAACAAAAGTTTCGGCTCAACTAACTTCACTATCTCATAATAATTATCACTGTAGAGTACAAAGTCACCCTCTCTTACATATAAATTCTGATCATCCTCAAGACGACGCTTGTGAAAATGTACATTAATTTCCCAACTTTTATCGACACCAGCGCCCTCCATATACTCGGTTGAAAAATCAGTAAACTCAACTAAAGCATATATGCGAATAGGCGACAAGTATGTCTTCTCGATAGCTTCTCCATATAAAGGATGGAAGTTAGTGCGCTCTAAATCAATAGGGTAATATAAAACTTGCTGCCCAATTACCTTTTCAATAAGCTCATCATTGACTTGCTTAACTAAATCTCTTTCTTTCTTGCCAAGAAACAATGGAGGAGGTGGCGAATCTGGTCTATTCCATTTATTGTCATTACTCATTTATATTACTATCCCACAAAAATAGGCAGCGGGGAATTCTTCAGGGCCTGTACAGCCGCATCAGTCATCTCGGCATCATTCTTAGCTAGTTCGTTGTAATTCAATCTGTCCAAGATTTCCATCAATTTATCTTTAAGCTGTTGTTGTTCTTCTTTAGCTTGCGATAGTAACTCTGAGTGATTTAGGGTAACACTTTCGCCAGGGATCGGCATAGTTGTAAACTTACCTCGGATTTGGCCCAGCATTTCCTTACACAAAGCTAATGCATATTTTCTAATCCATTGTTTACCAATGGCGTTAATGTTGGCATAAGGCAAATTATCGAATGGTAATGTATTGGGGTTATTAATGCCTTGTGTGCCGTCGTCATAGTTGTTGTTTTTATCCCATGCATTCTTATTATCAACATAGAAATTAACCCATATTCGGTCATTAAGGCCATCACCAAAACCATATTGATCAGGAGTGGGAAAAAGTCTCAACTTATTATCCTTAATCTCATAAGAATAATGTGATGTGCGTGTCCAGATAGAGTCTTCATACATGATCGCCTGCATCTTATTCTGCCAAGTTGGAATAATCTCGAATGTCGAATCATCAGAGAATTGGCCATATGTTGAATAATTACCTACCACACCCACACCGCCATAATAGCCATAAAAGCGCCACATGGCACGTGGAGACTTATAAAAAACTCTTGTTATGATAACACGCTTATCACCAACTTCGCCTGAAAATGGAACTGCAGTGCCTGCGTCATTCGTTCCCGTAGCTGACGAGGCGGAAATAATAGTCTGCAAATCGTAATCTTGCTGATCTTGTTTGGTGGCAAACGACGCGGAATAAATAGGGCTTGTTCCGCCATAGCCACCAGCAGTTGCAACAGCATCTCCGATCTTACGCGCTTGAGCAAATTGAAACCTCGGATATTTTAAATTAACATTCTCAGGTCCAGATTTTCTCTCACCCTTGTGATCAAATGTGCCTGTCTGCATGCCCAACACATCAGACATAATATTTTCACTCTGATGTAAATTAATAATATATGAATATTCAAGTACAGCCTCTTCATAGGCTGCATATACATTAGCTGGCGTTAATTCAATATCAACTACATCGCCACCCAACTTCTTATATACATAATTTACTTGCAGTGCAGCACCACTTAAGAAATCAGCCGATCCTGTGTATATGCCGTAAGGAACTGCGGCGGCCACATTAGCTGCCGAACCTGTCGATGTTAGCACAACTGCACTAGTTTCAGACTTCGGGTTTAAATTGGTAGGCATTCGATGGTTTCCTTAGTTTCTATACCGTAAATAGTTTTTATAAACCAAAAACCCCTGCAAGAGCAGGGGTTTCCTACAAGTACTAATTTAAAACCTTATTTCGTACCAGAAGTTTTCTTTTTTGTCCGACGTGGGCGCACTGTGCGTTTAGGCCGAGGAGCAGCGACTACCTCTTCTTCAACAACTGGTGCAACTTCGGGCGGTGTAGGCTCTTCGGCAGGTGCCGCTTCGGCAGGTGCCGCTTCGGCAACTGGTACGGCAACAGCGGGAGTGGCTGCGGGGGCGACCTCCTCTGTTGCGGCGGCTGCGCGGGAGCGGTTTTTAAGCCATAATCTTCTACGTGGGTGCATGTTGCTTCTCCTTATGTTAAATAACTAAGCATTTGTTATTAAATAGTGTAATAAGTCACAAAAAGAACCCCCCCTCTAAAAGAAGGGAGGAACTATTAAGAATATTTTACATATCACACAGTGGAGAAAGCAAACGCAGCGTTGCCGGTACCAAGTGGGACAACTTCCGCTTCTAAAAACCATTCTCCGGCACCTACGCAAGTCATCGTAATACGAGAACCAGCACCCCATGCAGAATTGCTAGCTGCACCTGTAATAACCAAACGATTATTAGCATCTGCAGGACGATCAACAGCACCTACTCCGCCATTTCGCCCAATAATATAAGAATTTGCTGTAAAGGTATTGCCGGTATTGGCATTGATCGTAAGCACACCGGAATTTACCAAAGCGACACCTTGGACGACAGTGATTTTAGTACCCACATCGGCCAGCACCATATCGGTTGGCAAGTTCAGAGTTTTTGCGGCGCCGTCAAGAAGACAAAGAAACACCTTGCCATGATCTGCTCTCACAAAATTCACAACAGCAGTATCATCGGCCAAATCATCACCAGCCGTTGCACTCATTGTAGTAAGAGTACATTGACCACCAGCACTAATGGCCCCCACATTGATACTAGTATCTGTAGTCAGTGAAAGCTCTCTCTTAAGATTCTGAAGTAATGCTTGGGTTCGTGCCAAGCCAACTCTTTTAGACCCCATTTTTATAACCCTCCGTTTGTAATCATGTCATTTAACATGGGATAAACCTTTTCGGTTCGTACATAAATAGTTCCCAAACAAACGAAAGCCCCCTTCCGAAGAAGGAGGCTTTACATTTATTGACTACGTTCTAAACTAATTCAGTTTAGGAACCCGATATACCCAGAAGGCCCTGGACGATAACAAGACCGTACATATCAGGACGAACCATCTTCTTCGCGTAACGAGTCATGACTCCCTTACGGGGCACGAAATCTTCCGGTCCAAAGATAGTGGGTGTGGTCTGCAGCGGCACGTACGGAGCGTAAACGTATCCAGACTCAAGGAAGCTGGAACCTCTACGACCGACGAGAACGACATTGCGGAGGAAGTAAGGATCAACGATAACGTCGAACTTCTTGCTCAGCGAGCCGACCTTGACAGCACCGACCGAACCAGTTTCATCGTCAGCAGTGACGCTAGCGCGGAAACCAGCCGTGAACTCAAGGATGTTGGCAACTTCAGGTCCGCAGACGACGAAGTTAGCTCCACCACGGAGAGTCTTACGGTGAATCTGAGCGGACACATCATTGATGGTCTCAATCAGAGTCTCGTACCACTCGGAGACAGTACCGGTGAAGTCAGGAGCAGCAGCGCTAGCACCAATCTCCACACCAGTCTCGCGGTTCAAGAACATGCCAGGGGAGCGCGACCAGTAGTAGGTCGAAGCAGTAGCACCATTCACGAGGTCAGCAAGGATCTCGCGGTCAATCTCAAGAGCAATCTGCTCGGAGAG
>CETC01068853.1_pt1 | contig 12359 bp, 10 predicted proteins | sample 326911 | NCBI WGS metagenome assembly CETC01 (sample SAMEA2622694, study PRJEB7988) | marine metagenome | isolation source: saline water (ENVO:00002010), including | reverse complement strand
AGAAACATTTTACCCTAATATGTATATTGTACTTGTCGGCCCTCCTGCAGCTCGTAAAGGAACTGCAATGAGAGTTGGCAAATCATTTTTAGATTCTTTGGGAATAGCGGCTGCTAGCGATGAATCTAGTCGTCAGAAATTAATAAAGAGTTTACAAGAGAGTGCAGCTGTAGATCAAACAGAAGATAGTACAATGGTACATCATTCTAGCATGACGATACATAGTAGTGAGTTAACAGTATTTCTTGGGTACGGCTCAAGGGAAATGTTATCCATGCTTTGTAAATGGTATGATTGTGAAGGTCGATATACATATGACACTCACGCAAGAGGAAAGGAAGAGATACCAAATGTTTGGGTTCACTTATTGGGGGCGACAACGCCAGGTCAACTACGTGCGGCTTTGCCTGAAGATGCTGTCGGTAGTGGGTTTACTAGTAGGGTTGTATTTATATACGAAGAAAAGAAAGGAAAGACAGTACTCAAACCTAGCCTCACAGATGAACAGATCAGACTTGGAGAATTACTTGCACAAGATTTAGCGGAGATAAGAAATATCGTAGGAGAGTTTGTACCAACAGAAGAGTATGAAGATCGTTACTATAAGTGGTATGCAGATAGTGAGAGTAGGCAAATCTTTGTTGATCCTCGTCTTGACTATTATGTACAAAGGCGTCCGACACATTTGTTTAAACTATCTATGATTTGTTGCGCTAGTCGTGGCAGTTCTCAGATACTTGAATTAGAAGATTTAGAACGTGCCATTGAATATTTACATGAGGCGGAAGAAAGTATGCCACAAGTATTTGCGGGAGTAGGTGCTAATCCTTTAGCGGCTGTCCAATCAAGACTATCAACTGTTGTCGAGCAATTTCAAAGTGTCCCAATCTCTACCGTTGCTCAAATGTTTGCGGATGATGCCAGTGCCACACAACTGCTTGAGGCTATACAAGCATTACAACAGCAGGGTAAAATAACACATGATATTGTAAATCAGAAGTTAAGATGGAGGGAGTAACTGTGTTCCAGATTGCAACACAGATGAATCCACCAGATGCCACCAGAACGTCAAACCATGATGGGATATATACCAACATAGGGTACCTTATTTAAACCCACCAGAACGCAAACCAGAGGATAGAATGGACATTAAAGAAATCAAAACACGATCACAATTACTAATCGTACTAGCAGAATTAAAAGATTATTGTGACCCACTTAAAATGATAGGCCCAACACCTTTAGAGGATCAAATAAAGAAGTGGTTACGACAATTAAAACGTGATGAATATATAGAAGCTAATAAACCTTTGCTCTGGTTAATAGACACCCCCGCTCCACAAGTACGTATAACTCCGATAGGAAAACGTGTTGCGTTCCGTGAATATTTAAAGCTATTGCCTGAAATAGGTGATGAGGAATTTACAGAGACTATAATGTCCCTCTGCCTATCTCGTGGTAAGCTAGTACAAAGGGACATAAGTCATAGACTATCTGATGCTATTATGGATTAGGATTGTTAAGGGCTTGTTGCTGTTTATACCTACGTTCAAAGTCACGCGCTAGTTTTACGTTCTCGAAGTTTTTGCCTCGAAGTACTCTACGAACATCTACAGGCCGTAAGTTTACACCTAACTCTCTTACGGCACTGTATTCCTCTTGTCCTCTAGCTACTGCACGTTGTGGACGTAGCCAATATTTACCTAAAGGAGGAAATAAAGCACTAGCTACTTGTTCTGTCTTTTTCTCTACCCTATTCCAAGGTGCGTCTACACCAGGCAGCCATCTTAAGTCAGGATCAACTTCGCCTGGAAACTTTTCTAACGGCGCACCAGTAAAGAAGCTCTTACCCGCTTGATCTTCAAAGAATATCTTAATGGCAGGATTAAGCCCAGAAACAAAATCTTTGCTGTTTAATTTATTCAATTCTAGTATAGGTAAATCAGGAGCTATAAAGATAGGATACCCATCTTCATCCATAGCAGGAAGTTGAACTGCCTGTATCTCCTCAAAATAATCTGGTGTAGGAACTGTTGGATAACCTGATTCCGTAACAAAGTTTTCTACAGCATTTTGCAACTTAGGAACCTTAGCTAACCTTGCAGGATCTTCTATAACTGCCATCATCATTCTAGGTAAAGCAAACCTTTGCCAAGCATAAAAAGGCATCATTGAAGCAAAAACTTGTCGCTCTACTTTTGATAACTTTCTATAATCAAAGTGCCATTTCTTTGTTTCAGCAGCCGCTGTATCTAAACTGTCTCCCTTAGCTAAACGGTCAATAAACATCGCTATACGTCCATTATTTTCTGGTATAGTAGCAGCCGCTCTATTTCCAGAAACAACCCAATCATGTGCATTAATAGCTTTCTGCCCTATCCCTGTACGCTCTGCCCTTTCCATTATTTCAAGTCCTGCTTTTAATGCGTCACCCTTTGCAAGAGGTTTACCTTTTTTAGTCTTAGCTTGTGTTTCAGCAAGGGACTTTACTTCTTCCTCTGTTAGTTTAGGCATTTTTGTTTGCCACAAGTAATCATTTATATTTTCACCTGTAGGCCCCATATGCCCAATAGTTTGCGGAACATCAAACTGTTTGGCTAATTTACCTACTTCAGCTGCGGATAAAACTTTTCCATCAACTTTGATTTTAGGAAAAGGCATTGAAGCAAAGTCTTTATATCCCAAAGTTTTTGCTATGCCGTTAAACCCTTTAGCTACCCATACAGGCAATTCTCCTGCACCTTCTGATGCTACTTGAACTTGTAGCGCCTGTAAATGGCGTTTAATTAATCCTGTGCCTGTGGGTAATTTAAAGCTCACATCACCTAAAGCTCTGCCACTTAAATTAACCTCTTTAGCGCCCACGCCTCTCAACCAATTCATAAAGACCATACCCGTAAAGTTACGAATATGAAAACCCGGACTTAATGTTGCCCATGCTCGCCACGGTGATACAATTTTATTAGCTAAGTTAAAGAATCCTGTTAGCTCCTCAGGCCTCCCTAACGCTACATCCGCTTTGTTCATGTGGTCTACAACTTCTTCGGGTAAAACAAAACCACCTTCTATTCTATCTTCAAACTCACCTGTTTCCGCATTCTTGACTACTCTCTTTCTTTCGAGAATAGCCATACCTGATCCATCTTCTTTAAGATCACGTTTAAGTCTGTTATATGCTTTAGTACCTTCTTTTGATCCATCAAAAAAATTAGGACTTAAAGGCGTACTAAAAGGATTACCATTAGGTAGCGTGGCTTCTAAATTACCTACATTCTCCATAAACTTACGCGATTGAATCCACCGAGCGTGCTCAAAACCCCTATGCACCAATAGATTGTAAACATCTAGTTCAGGAGGTACTGATTTAGATCCTCCCTTTAGAATACTTCTTAATGCTTGTTCTGTTGTTTTTCTTCCTCGTTGTTGCATGAAAGAAGCTTTTTGTTCTGATTCAATGGGTAATCGTTTGGGTAGCCCTCGATCGTACATATACTGATCATAAGACTTATCTAGTCTTGGCCTGACTAGACCTCCTCTGTATAAATAACCCTCTTGAAAAGTACTCTCATCTAATAATCCCCACTTTTTTTCTTTTTGAAATAAGTCACGATGAAACTTATTTATTTCATTTATTGTTTGCTGTACTTTTTCTAGTCTTTCTACAGGCATTAGACCAGCATCAACAAGTCTTTTTGCGTTGTCTTTTAATACCGTACTACCCACTTGATTAGTTTGATCAAAAAATAAACCAATCAATACTCTTTCAGCTGGAGCCATATTATTTGTTAGTCGTTCTATTCTTTGCATCACAGGTCTAAATTCTTCTATTATACCTGCTTCTGCATAGTCACGCTCACGTAAAACCTGAGTTCCTACATCTTCTCCTTTTGTGCCTACAATATCTTTTAACTTTTGCTCCGGTCTAAATATACCGTCAAACCAATTTCCAAAGGCTGAACCCTTTAACCCTGTGGCTTTGCCGACAGTCTTAGCGCCTTTACTCGCAGTCTTTGCTAACACTGCACCAGGTATGAGATTAATGGGATCAGCTATAACATCTAAAAGAAAAGCGGTTGCTGAAGCTCCCCAATAGTCAATTCCGTTTTCATCGAACACATCTTGAAAGGTAGTTCTTTCAGCGTTAGCCTTTTCATAAAAGGGCATAGCGTTTGCAAATTCTACTCCTGCTCTTTCGAAAGCCTCAGCAGCTGATCCTGTTCTTATTAGTTCACTTACAAATCCTGCTGTTGCATAGTTACCCGAAGATAGTACATCAAAGATGGGAGTTAATAAGCGCGCACCATGATAATCGGCAGAAGAAGCTAAAGATTCATTACCTTGCTCTCTTAAGTAATCATCAAACTCTTTGCCTTGACCTACATTCTGCATACGCCTTCTTATTCTGTTTATTTCCGTTGCAGCTCTTTTTTCTGCGGCTAGTTGCTGTCTATTAAGATCTAAAGAAGTTCCAAACTCTGCACCTTGTGGATCAACAAAAGAAGGAACAGCTCTGGCATAAGGGTCATTAACTATGTCCTCAACAAAAACGTTATTTTGTTGTTCTTGAGTCATCGCCCTTAAAGTAGGACTAGCATCAAAAATTGAAAACTTAGATTCTTCTTTTGGGGCAAGTGGAATATCGTCTTCCGTGTTGTACCCCATTATGCTAGCTAATGAAGGAATTTTATCTAACTCTATCATAATTTATTCTCTACCTTCCCATTGATTTTAACCGTCGTTGTGCTTCTTTCTCACCTTCTTCTGCTGTGTATTCAGATAGGTCTTTAGGTACATCAAGGAGCCAGCCTAGTCCTTTATGCATTGGAGTAGCTTCTCTCCAATCTTCGCGCCACGGTATACCAATTAACTTATTACGTTTATTGCTTGTTAGCTCTTTTGATGATGGTTTTTGCCTTTTGATTTCTTGTTCTGTTTTATATTTAGCTATATTTTCCGGAGTTCCTAGAAGTTGTGTTAATTTTTCATCCGCTGCAGCCACCGCTGAGGGGTCATTAATGTTATAAATACTACCATCAGGTAACATTTGGTATCCCCTATTAAACAATTCTTGAAGTACATCCGCTTCCAAGTTTAGTCCAATATGCTCTCCCTCATATACCGAACTGAAAGGTACTACACTTCCATCAGGTGCTGTAAACGAGCCAACAGGTTCATCTCCCATAATTGGCTGTAATGTATCTGTATACTCTTTTAATTCGGCTAATATTTTTAAGTTCTGCTCCGGTGGAATTGGTTGTCTTTTACCTTGTCGTATATGTTGTTTTTGTCCTGTTCCAATTTCAATAATAGTATCAACAACTTGACTTACCTGCACTAAATTACTTTCCGTTCTTATTTCTTTTCTTAACTCTGGATCAACATCAAGTCCTTGTCGTTTTCTAACTACTGATTCTACAAGTGATACAGGCCACAATGAAGGGTCATCTGCTAATCGCTCATTAAAGCCTAAACTACGTGCGTAAGCAGGGAATCTTAGAATAGATCTTATTTCTTCATCCGTAGCACCTTCGGCTTTATACGTAAGATAATTTTCTTTGTCCGTCTGCCACCGATTCTCAACATCCTTTCTAATAAGATCAAGTTTGACTTGTTCAGATTTTGTTGCATAATCAAGCGCCTCTGCTTGATATGTTTCAATCACCTCCTTGTCTATATTATTCGTTACAAACTTAGGTGGATTAGCAAACCAATCACGCACTAAGGCTTCATCACCAATTTCCGCTGCATCCGCTACTGTCTTGCGCAGCCAGCTATTTGCTTTTACTAATTTTTCATCTAATAAACCTTCTTGTGCTAATTTTATTGGTACATCAAATCCTTTAAGTATATGAGGAGAAGGGTTATATTTATCTATCCACACCAACACAGATTCAGGTGATTGTATTACTTCCGGTATTTGCATCATAGATAAAAACGCTTGATTATTAGTTTTTTGTAGATCCGTTTCTATGCTGTCTATTATACGCGAAGTGTCTAACTCACTCATACCTTGTGTTAGTAACAAATTTTTATATTTATCTATTTCTATTTTTGCGCCTTCTATACCATCAACAAGATTAACATCGTTAATTTTTATAAGTTGATCTCGAAGCTCTTTTATCTTTGGCATCGTTTCTTCCGCTCGCGCAATATAACTAGCCGTGCGATCTCGCATGCGCTCAAAGTGCGTTTGCGGAATTTGTCTTGTTACAGTCGGTTCTGTAGGAGGAGTATCTGTAGTAACTGTAGTTTGCTCTACACTAGGAGGAGCATCAAAAGAAAATGGTTGTTTTGTTACAGAAGCACTATCCTCAGGTGACGCAACTGGAGGCGGAACTGACGGAGTTCCATAATCCATACCACCAAAAACAGTACTTACATCTCCTAGTTTATCACGATCTGAAAGACCAGTTTGATATCCTTCCTCTATAGACTCTATATTAGAAAAGTCTATTGTGCCTCTTCGAGTTATATCATCATCAAATCTAGGTGAACCGGCTTTAGTGATAAGATCCGAAACGGCTGTGTCTCTTATGCCTGATACTTGGTCAATCAAATACGGCATATTATTTTCTTCTGCTAATTGTACAGCTGCTTCATACTGTCCTACATTAGCTAGATTAATTACTTTATTTTCTATCACTGCTTTCTGGGCTCTTAACTCTCGAGCGTCAGCATTACGGCGATCAGCACTCATAGAGCCTAGTTGTATTCCGGTGGTCATTCCTGCATCAACCCCCTCAAGTGCTGAAGCTATTCTATTCATCCATCCCATATTATTTTCCTAGTCTAAAGGGTTAATACTTTCACCTCGTGATGATCTCCACATAGCCCATGTAGTGCCTAACTTTAAAATATTACCTAAAAGTCTTTCTCCTGCACCTGGTCCATCGGGCTCTCTCATATCCATATCTAGTAACAATGTTCTTTCGTCCTCGCTTAAATCACCAATCCAACCTTCATCTGTATAACTAATACTTGGAACAAGCATCCATCCTTCACCTTGATTCCAATATGCGTCAGTCATAGCAGCTGTCGCGTCTCTGTAAGGGCGTTTCCAGCTCTCACCTTCCGTTACACCTAAGTTATAATTTTGAACTCGCGCATACGCCTTTTGACTAAAGTTATGGTCTAAAATAATTTCTAGTGTGTCACGAACATTGCGCTCATTAAACAACTCTCCGAAAGTAACATTAAAATTACGCTGAAATTCATCTCTTAAGTCTGGGTTGTTCATTATATAATTAGTGACACTATTGGCCATCTCAGGTGTTAAGGGTATAGCACCTGTTGCATATAGACCTAATTGGCCTATGCCTATATCAGAAGCTTCATCCCCAAGCATTTCACGAACCTTACGTATAGTGTCACCTGATGCTTCCAGACCACCGGCGCTATCGTCCATTACATCCTCTGGTCTTACTTCACTCCAACCTTCACCAAGTAAATTAACTATTGGATCAAATACTTGATTTTTTATTGCCGCTCTTTGTTGGGGTGTATCATAGTATTTATTCACCATTCTGTTCAGCGCTTGTTGTTCATCTTCAGCTGATACTTTCTGCCCAGGTGAGTAAACACCTTCCGTAGTCGGATCAACATCTAAGATTGATGTCATAACAGCTTCTGCTTTTTGTTCATTCAAGTCTGTCAAGCGTCTAACTCTTCGCCACTCATCATCAGCTACCCCCAACTCATTTGCCATTTGCACATCCATAGCAACAACTTCTTTTTGATGATTACTTGTAGCTTGAAGAAACGCGGCTTTGTCTGCCTCATCTGGAAAGTATTTTAGCCTTACTTCTTCAATTTTTCTTTGTATCATTTCCTGCCTGTTACCTTCGGGTATATCTGTATTGAAATATACTGTAGTTCTAAAGTTAGCTATTTCATGCTGAGCAAGAGTAAAAGCACTCTGATCTAACCCCGAGTTTTCAGCAACAGTTCCTGTTCTAAGATTCCACTCATCTGTATATTGTGTATATCTTAAATTATACTCATCCTCTTTCAGCCCTAACTCACCTGCATGTTTAGCGCGATCATTAATGCGATCTAGCTGAGATTCTGTTACTTTAGCTGCGGCTTCTTTGGCTCTCTGTGTCGGTTTATTTTCAACTTCTATTGTGTCTCCAGCCATTAAAAATCTAATTTCTTCGTCAGTAGGCTGTCGTCCCATCTGAGAACTAAACGTGGCTTTAAAAGCCTCTAATCTTTCTTCTGCTTCGGAGCCAGGTTTTACTAACCAAGGCATTGAAGCATACAGCCTGTCTTCAGCTGATATATTCCACCCTAGATCAGCCGCTGTAATAGATCCCGGTCCACCTTCACCGTAAGTCTCTGCCCACTTACGCTCATTTTCTGAAATACTTATTCGAATACTGTTAAGTATCTCAGATACTATAGCATTTGTTTTATCTTCATCAAGTCCTAATTGCTTTTTTAAAATCTCTTCAAGATTTCTTGTAAATTGATCTGCTTGATTATTAATTCTCTTCAAGTCTAAATCACTTTTAGCGGCAGTGCTAAGAAGGTCTTTTACTGTATTTAACCTTTTGTCCATATCTTCAAATTTACGGTCTGCAATTTCTTTAGTCAAACCTGCTCTAGCCGCACGTCTTTGCTTATCTAACTCATTTCTTTGATAAGTAGCCCACGCTGAATCAGCACCGCCCCCACGTAACATAATAGTGTTAGACAGTTTTTGAAGAGCATCGTCATATTCTTGGTCTATTATAGCTTCTTGTTCTTCTTTATATGAATCGTAATCATACCGTTCATCATAAATACCTTTTAATATATTTTCAGCCCAAGTAAAAAGATCACCATAGGCATCCTGATCAAACTTATCTAAGTCATCATCATCATCATCACCTTCTTCTTTTTGCCAGTCCATTTCTGTAGGAAATTCATCCATATCTTCTTTATCTGGAACTCCATCACCATCACTATCCTTATCATCGTCATCGCCACTATCTGGATCATCAACTACCTCTCCTTGAACTTCAGACCCATCATTGTATATTTCCCAGTTGTAAAATAGTCCATCTTGGGCCTGTCTAACTTCAGTTTTAACAAGTTTTGGCTCCCCCTCATCTTCATCTTCATCTTCAAAATCTACTCTACCTTCTTCCATTTGAGCGGCAATACGGTTTCTTTCAGCTTCATTACGCGCTCTTTCTTGTTCTTCTTCTAACCTTTTTAATTCTTCTAACCTTTGTCTTTCTTTTTCTTCTTCTTCCCGTTTTGCCCGCGCTTCTGCACTTTCTACTTGCCCCGCTTCCATTTCTCGTTTTTGTCTAGCGGCTGTTTCTTCTGGAGTTTCGCTCCTATCTCCAATACTAACCTCTTTATAATCTTCAGCAGTATCTATATTTTCAGGTTGCTTTAAAGATTTAACGGCATCAGGAACAGGTTGTTGTTGCTCGCTTCTAGGAATAACTTTTGCATCATCATACATTCCCTCTATAGCTGCATTTCGTTCTCTTTCTGCTCGCTCTCTATTTTCTTTATCTTTCTGTTCTTGAATACGGTCGTTCCGTTCTTTTTCTGCAGCTTCTCGATCTCTAACGGCTTTTTGCTCTGCTTGATACTTGTCATACAATGCTTTATATTCAGGCCCAGCTAAATAATCACGCACACGATTTTTAACTTGTGGATTAGTAATAGAATCTAAACTATACTGAGTTCCTATACTATTACGAATTTCATTTATTATACCACTAGCTTCTCGTGCTGCAGCCTGTTCTTGCTGTTCCGCTAATTTTCTATCTTCTTCTGCTTTTATATTACGTTGTCTTTGTTCTTCTCGCTGTTGTTCATCAATCCTTGCTTTTTCTTCTCGTTGTCTTTGTTCTATTTCAGCGTCAGTTTCATAACCAGGTGCATAGTCTTTTTCCTCACCTTTGACAAGAACTTTATCTCTTCCTTCATACCCAGTGTTAGTAGTTAAAATTCTTTTTTTATCTTCTTCACTAGGAATTGAAGTTGTTGTAAACTCAGAATCTGGAGTATTGTATTTTGGATCATTTCCTGAAGGTTTTACACCTCCAGCCGGTAATAAACTAGTATCCCCCTTAACTTCTTCATCAACACGTCCACGTCCTTGTGGACTCTCAGTGGGATTAACAGGCGCATTAGGCATATAAGTAGCAGGCGCACTCTTTATAGCATTTATTTCTGCTAGAGTAACTCCAAGCAAATCAGCTATTTGAGAATCATCATAGTTAAATCCTCGTGCCGTAGCTTTAGCTTTTACATCCTTATATCGCCTTCTAAGTTCTTCTTGTTCTTGTTCCGCTCTAACCTCAGGAGATACTGATGGTGCGACAGGGTCAGTTGGTATATATGTTGGGAGCCCTTTTTGCATCTGCTCATCAACAGTGCCACCTTTTGCCAAGTCAATATAACTCTTACTTCTTTCTTTCTCGGCTGAAAAATCAGTACCCGGAGCTACAGGAGTAGTAGGGACATAAGTAGGAAACTCACTCTGCACAACATTTCCTTCGTCCGCTTGCTGAACAAAAAATTTTTCTCGTTTTTTTCGGTCTATCGCAGCTTGAGCCTCTGGTGTTATAGCCACTGAGTGGCCACTTGCATGTGGCATTATTTAACCTTCTTTGTGTTATTTTTCATTCTTATATCCCTGCGTTTTGACTGTGTTTCAGGTTGTAATAGAGTTGTTTAAAACAAATCCATAACTGCCGCAACTACATTACCAATGCCTTCTTCTGATACAGTAATACCAATACCGCCTAATAAAGCGACTAAAAATCCAGCGATAATCTTAACATTCTTTTTAGTCTTACCTTCTTTAAGAAGCTTCTCCTTCAATTTGTTTTTCCAAAACTTCATCGTTAATTTCCTTTTTGTTTAAATTTACTTTACCTTCTAATACATCAAGCATTCCTCTAAGGCGTTGCCACTGAGGATCTGCGGTTAGTACTTGAGTTGCCCGTTGTTCTAATGCTTTTTCCACGACCTGCTTCAACTCATTACTATCTATCATCTTGATATTTCTCCTTAATAAGAACTGGGCGTTTTACCCCCCATGCGATTGCCCAGATTTGGGCCCTTAGATTTACGTTTAGCTTTAGCCTTGATTTTAGCCTTAGCCTTCTTTGCAGCTGCTTTACCTTTTGCTGTATATGGGTATTTCTTTCCTCCAACTTTAGGCATCTGATTCCTCCATAGTTGCGAAGTCCAAATCTAACTTATCTAATGGACGTTCAATTTGTAGTGACTTTAACTCACTGTTGGAAACATTTAAAAGTGTGCCTCCAACTATATGACCATCTTTTACTTGATACACATAAAATGTGGTACTAGTAATAGCAGTTTTTGATATTCTAGCTGGTCTACGTTTTCCACCCACTTGAATATAACACGTTTGATTCTCGTCATATTTACTTCCTAAAAAGACCGTAGCTCCGGCCAGAATATTTTCAATAGTATTACGTAAAAACAGCAAAGCCAATCCAACAATAAACCAGAAGCTATATTGTTCTATTAATACTCCTAATCCTGATTGCTCAGAAAATTTGGATATGGCTTCAGCTGCTTCTGTTTCCATTATGACTTATTAGTTGCCTTATATACTTCAGCAAATAATACAGTAACTATCCAAACCATTGCACCATAAACTGCTTCGTGTTCCCAAAACAACTGCCATTTCTTATCAGCTCCATTACGAGCAAAAGGAAAACCGATTGTATGCCACAGCTGATACAGAATTGTTATACATATAGCTGCTCCCCCACTCCATGCAGCAGCCTTCTTCGATTCATCGGCGGCTTTTTGTCGTCTACTCAAAGTAACCAGAGACCGTTTAGCAGATTTGAGTTCGCCCTTCAGATCATCGCGGTCATGCTTGTATTCTTTAGCCACAATGTTTTCGTTGCTCACCTGTTGACGCAGATGTTCAATCTCTTTAACGGCCTCAACATAGAGCCTTCTCTGTCTCTCTGCGGAGGGTATCTGCTCTGGAGGTGGATATTTTACCGGAGACATCTTTAGCTACCTATTGTAGGCTTGGTTTCTGGAAAGTCATCTGTAGCGGGCCAATTACGCAATGCGACCCTATAGGCCATTATCGCAGTATGCTCTGGATGGTCTGTCACTGTTACGAACTTATCTGTGCGATTGAGTTCACCATCTCGCCACAAACGAGCCTCAAATCTGGCAGTTTCGGCTTTTATCTCTTCCGATTCTTGTGGTACGGGTATTAATTCATAACTACCACCACCTGCGACTATTCGTGCCATTTCTTCCGTTGCAACAATATTACCTGTCGTGCCATCTTCATAAGTTATTTTGTAATCTGCCATTTCATTACCCCATTGACGTTGGAAAAATTAAGACAA
>CETC01013519.1_pt1 | contig 12414 bp, 13 predicted proteins | sample 326911 | NCBI WGS metagenome assembly CETC01 (sample SAMEA2622694, study PRJEB7988) | marine metagenome | isolation source: saline water (ENVO:00002010), including | reverse complement strand
GGGTAATATTTAAAAGTATTGCCCGTTTTTATTTATGGTACTTGTTTAAATAATGTTTGTAGAAAATAAGCCTTATATAATATTCATAGATAGATAGATAGATACTCACTCACTCTCCCTCTCTCGCTCCCATAACAATGCTCAAATGACAATTAAATTAATATTACTAGGTACTAGTTAAGATTAGATTAAGAACGCTCACTTGGAGCGTTTCCTTTGTAGGAAATATTATCAAATTTCAATCAAAATTATAATTTAAACTAAAAAATCAACATAATAGAGGAGAGGCAAGGGAACTTTAGGGGGGAGTGGGTAGGTAAAAAAAGTCTCACACACAATCTATTATAATTTTTCAACGTTTCTCCTAAAAAGGGTATACCCCTTACTAAGCTGGGACTTGACAAGTCCCTATATTTTATTTATATTATATATATTAATATTATTATAGTAATATTATATTAATATTATATTAATATTATACAGTAATATTAAAGTAATATTATGTCTCTGGAACTTTTATCTAATTTGCAAAGTATAATAACTAATTTGTAAATTACTGCCAATGGAATATAAAAAAATAAAGGGGAAGAAGCACTATCTGTATAAATCACTTGAAGAATTTTATGAGTATAATGAGAACATCGCTGTTAGACGTGAGTGGCGTGATGGAGATGAAGGCGAATGGGTTTTTACAGATGATAGATACGTGTGCCAAATCCTTAGATATTTTAAAGTTGGCAAAAACTACTGCGTTAGAACTGTCTGTGGTACTTTCAACGTCAATAACAAGAAACACAATATGCTTGGTGAAAAAGGCGTGGCAGATTATATCTACTCATTTTCGGGTAAATACGCTAAGACGGAGAATAGACAAGACAATTCAAGGCATTTTTTATTTGCCAAATATATTGCTCGTGGAGATGATGTGCTTGATGCCTTTAAAAAGGCTTACCCAAGAGCAAAGTCTGAGAGCTACATACAGCAGGAATCTGCTAGGCTTCTTAAAAAGGAGAACATACAAAAAATGGTAAAAGAAGAAATAAGAGAAATACTAGACGAAGAAGGAGTAACTCCAAAATACATCATTCAAGGTTATAAACAGGTATGTGACATAGCAGAGAGGGATGCTGACAGACTACGTTCCCTTGACAGCTTATCAAAAATAAGTGGATTATTCGATACACAAGAGAATAAGACAGAAGAGCTGACTGTATGGGCTGGCTTTTCACCTGAACAACTTGATGCAATTAAAGATGAAAAGGGGTTAAAAGATGGAAAAGCGAAATTACTCGGAAAAGCAAAGCGAGAATCAAAAGAAGTTTAAGAAAAAGGTTAGAGTAGAGATAAAAGACCCTTGTGCTGTATGTGATAAAGAACTCTACCTAGATGAAAACTATACTCAAAGGATAGGACTTATTAATGATTTTGACGAAGTAACTGGATGGCAATGTCCTCATTGTGGTTCTGAGTATGATTTAGATGGTAAAATAATAAATCTCGGTGGTACGAGTAAAATAACAGGAGAAGCATAATGCCAAAAGGAAAAGGAACATATGGTAGTAAAAAGGGTAGACCAGCAAAAAAGAAAAAAGGAAAGAAGAAATAATGCCAAAATTCGGTAAAAGAAGTAGAGAAAGGCTAAGTTCTTGTGATGAAGACTTAATAGCCCTGTTCAATGAAGTTGTTAAATATTTTGATTGCTCTGTTTTAGAGGGTCATCGTGGTAAAGAACTTCAAAACAAGTATTTCAAAGAAGGAAAGAGTAAACTAAAGTATCCAGATGGGCGACACAACAAAAAACCATCAAACGCAGTTGATGTAGTGCCATATCCAATTGATTGGGAAGACAGAGAGCGTATGACATATTTTGCTGGATTCGTTAAAGGCGTTGCATATCAGATGGGTATCCCAATTAGATGGGGTGGGGACTGGAACTGCAATAACGACCTAAAGGATAATAACTTTGATGACCTACCACATTTCGAGCTAAGAAGTTTTTAATATGGCAAATCAGGAACTCAAGGAAATAGACAAGCTTATAGCTATCAATGATTTACAACAACTATCACCTGCTTCAACAACTGCTGTTAATGTATCTGTACCATCAGGTGAAGATTTTTCTGAAAATCGAGCCCAAAATCTCGCCAACCTAGTTGGCTCGATAACCCCAACACCTTTCTTAGAAACAAAAGAGGGTCAAGAACTTATAATGAATTTAGTTGAAGGCTCTGTAGCACCTGTGGGCTTCATTAAAAAGCCTTTATCAATTGTTAAATCGCTCTTAAAGGGTAACATGTACGAAAAAATGACAAAGCCTGGAGAAAAGCTTATCTATGTAGGTGGTAGTCTTCTCGATAAGGTGGTTGATACTGGTACAAGTTTGACTAAAAAAATAACTCCAAAAATAGCAAAGCCATTATCAAAATCAGATATTGCAAGAAGAGAATCTATAAACTTAGAAGCAGGATTAGACTTAGGAGAAGAATATTATAAAAAACGAGGAAAGCAAACTTTTTTTGGAAGACTCCTCGAAGGGAGGAGCAGGAAAAAACTCTACAATAAACTTGCTACAAAGGCAGAGTTTGAAAAATTTAAGAATACCTATCCTAGTCTCGCATTAGACTTTAATAATTATAAAAAGACAATAAAAGGTGTTATTTTAAATAATAAGTCTTCTAAGGGAAGTGTCCCAATAGAGAATATGATTGGAGAATACTTTAAAGAAGGAAGTGTAAACGCCTTAGGTTCTTATAATCCATTGTCGAAAGGAATAAGGATGGCATCTGATGTTCATCCATCAGACTGGGGAAGCACCTTGAGGCACGAACTAAAGCATGAGCTAGATGATTTATTTACTCTTGGATATAAAACAACAGATTATAAGAAGCTGGCATCTAAATTAAGAGAAGGTTTAACACCATATGATGCTAAGAAACTTTCAGCATGGGAAGAGCAGGTTAAAATAGCTAAAAAACTTACTGGGAGAAAACTAGAACCTAGCTCTTATATTAAGCGTCTACAATATATACTAGACCCGACAGAAACTCTTGCAAGGACTACACAGTTAAAAACAAAAGGAATTGGACAGACAATTGTAGAGGCTCTAGGAGTCCCCTCTAAACCAAGGAGAGAACTTGAAGAATTTTATGGTAGGAAATTTGTAAATGAATTAATAGATAAGTATTGGGCAGCAGCACCGATAGGAGCATTAGGTGTAGAAACTAAATCTAAAGATTGAAGAGCGAAGTAATTGGCTAATTTAAATTTACATGGGAATATATCTGATAATGAAAAAATATTACAATCTGCCTATAGTAATCTTATTTCCTTTGGTAAATTATTTTCACCACAAGACTTTTTAGCTTCATCAACTCCAGCATTTCATCAAGAGGTGGGTCGTCTCCTCCTTGATAAGCAAATACAACAGTTGGCATTGGTACTTCCCCGTGACCACGCTAAATCTACCTTAGCAGCTACTGCGGTGTTACATCGGATATTATTTGCTACAAAAGATTCACCTGAATTTATCTGCTGGATTGGTGAAGCACAAGACCAAGCCTGTGATAACTTGGCATGGGTTATGAATCATTTATATGAGAACCCAGCTATACATTATTATTTTGGTGATTTAGAAGGGAACAAATGGACTAAGTCTGAGTTTACTACTTCTAATGGCTGTCGTATGATAGCAAAAGGAACTTCGCAACGGTTAAGGGGTAAGAAACAACTTTCTACAAGGTATACAGGGATAATCCTAGACGATTTCGAATCCGAGCTAAATACTAAAACTCCAGATTCACGTCAGCAAATAAAGGATTGGGTAACTGCTGCGGTCTTCCCAGCTATCGATTTCGATAAGGGTGGCTTCTTATGGTGTAATGGAACAATTGTTCATTACGATAGTTTCTTAAATGGGGTTGTACATTTAAGTAAGGAAGCTGCAAACAATAATGAAGAGTATTCTTGGGATGTTTTAACATACAAAGCTATACTTGATAATGGTCAACCTTTATGGCCTTCAAGATGGCCTTTGGAAAAGCTAGAGGCTAGAAAGCAGTTCTACATAGATAGTGGTACTCCTGCAAAGTTCTATCAGGAGTATATGAATCAAGCAAAGTCACCAGAAGACCAAATATTTACTGAGGAGGATATTAATGATGGACTTTATAAAGGTAGGGCGAAATTTGATGAAAGTGCCAATTCGTGGTATATTCATTTTAACGATGATAGCAAAGAATATGTCAATATTTACATCGGTGTTGACCCTGCTTCGACACTTGGCAGGAGGAATGATTTTAGTGTTATTATGGTTATTGGCGTTACTGCCGAGCATGATTATTACATTATTGAATATTGGAGAGAAAAAGTACTACCAATGGACTGCGCAAATAAAATCTTCGAAATTGTGGAAAGATATAGACCGATAAGAAGAATTAATATAGAAACAATTGCTTATCAAGAAATGTTAAGAGATTACGTACAGAAGAGAAGTAAAAAAGAAGGCAAATTCATGCCTGGCATAGAACAAGGAATTAAAAATTATGGCAACACGAAAAAGAAAGACAGACTCTGGGAAGGTTTGCAGCCAATGTTCAGAGCTGGGGCTGTCCACATTAAAAAAAGCATGCATGAACTCATTGGGGAACTTCTTGACTTCCCTAAAGGCTCGCATGATGACTGTATCGATGCATTTTGGCTTGCCTGCCAGTATGCGAAAGGAAATCCAAAAGCTGGTAAAGAAGTACGTAAAAAAAATAAAGTAACTGGAAGATGGGAAGCAAAGAAAAAGAAAGTGTACAACTGGATTACAGGTACAAGAGTCTAATTTGTTTAATTAATAAATAATCAGTAAATTATATAGAATGATTCCAGAAAATAATAGAATAAAAGAACTAAAAGAACGTTGGAGAAGATGGTACGATGCTCGTAAAGATTGGGATACTCAAGCCAGAGAGGATATAGATTTTTATTTAGGAAACCATTTTACCTCTGATGAGGCAGATGCTTTAGCTGAGAGAAACCAATCAAATACTCCTATGGATAGACTTTATTCTGCTATAGAGCAGTTTAAAGCTATTATGACATCTAAACCACCTAAATTCTCTGCCGTACCAAGAGAAGATTCTGATAATAAGTTAGCTAGTGTTTGGAAGACTATCCTAGAATATGTTTGGGATTTATCTGATGGTGATGAGGTTTTTAAACAAGTTGTACATGATTATGCTGTAACTGGTTTAGGTTATTTCTATGCTTATGTTGATAGAGAGGCTGATTATGGTAGGGGTGAGGTTAAATTTACATATGTAGACCCTTTTAGAGTAGTTGTTGACCCAAATAGTAGAAATAAATGGTTTGATGACTCTGCTGGAATGATGTTATCTACTGTTCTTACAAAAGTCCAATTATTAAATTTATATCCACAATTAAGTCAAGTGAATGAAGAAACAGGGGAAATGCTTATAGATGAGCTTGAAACTCTTGACTATACAGATGGTGACTACCCTGATTCATCACAAGAATATAATAATAAGTCTTTCACTCCAGATGTTACTAAAGATTATGACTATGGTGTATCTTCTCAAGAGAAGTATAGATTACTTGAAAACTTTGAAAAGGTAAAAGTTCCCTTTTATCGTGTTATTGATAGAAGGTCTGGTGAAGAGGCTATTCTTGATGAAGCTGCTCTAGAGAGATATTTAAAAGACCCAGATATAGCAAAGGCTTTTGAAGAAAAACTTGTTGATTTAGTACAAGTTATGCAAACTAGGATACAGATTAGCTGTTGTGTTGGTCAAGTTATGTTATATGAAAATGTTTTAGATACTGATACATATCCTATTATACCTGTTCCTAATATATGGACTAATACTCCATATCCAATGAGTGATGTTAGAAAGAATAAAGATTTCCAACGTTTTCTTAATAAGACAATGTCATTAATAACATCACATGCACAAGCATCTTCTGGTTTAAAGTTACTTGTTCCACAGGGTTCTGTACAGGATATAGAGGAATTAGAGAGAGATTGGGCAAATCCTAATGCTACTATTGAATATGATGCATCTTTTGGTGAGCCTCATTTTCCATCTCCACAACCACTTTCTGGCTCAGTATTGCAGTTACCACAAATGATTGAACATTATATTGATTTAAATATGGGAATATTTGAAATGCAACAGGGTAACGCTGAGGTTGCACCAAGAACTTCATCTGCTACAATGATGCTTGAAGATTTTGGACAAAGACGTTCTAAGTCAAAACTTAGAGATATTGAAGCAAGTTTAAAGAGGCTTGGTCGTGTTATTTATAGTTTATCAAAGTCTCATTATAACTATCAAAAAACATTTAGAATTGTACAACCTAACAATGATATTGATGAGTATACTGTAAATAAGAGACTACTTGATGACAAGAGTAAGGAACTTTTACAGATTGAAAACGATATAACTAATAATAGGTTTGATATAAGAGTAATAGGTAATTCTACTATGCCTTCAAATAAATGGGGTGAGTGGAATATTTACATGGAAGCTTATAAAGCAGGACTTATAGATAGGGTGGAAGCTTTGAAAAAGACAGATATATTTGATAAACAAGGTGTTCTTCAAAGAACAGATGTTATCAATCAATTACAACAGCAACTCGAAGGTGCTAAGAAGCAAATTAAGAAACTTAGTGGTGACCTTCAAACTGCACAAAGAGAATCAGTGCATGATAAGAAAAGAGTTGCACTTGCAAAATTCGAAGGTAGGCTTAAAGAGAGTGAACTTGAAACCAAGAAGAGCTCTGAGCTTGCTGTCGGTAAACTAACAAATGCAGTCAAACTGGAGTCTGAGAAGTCACGTCTACGTGGCCAAGCTCAAGAGAGACAACAGAAATTGCAAAATAAAGGAGAGTAATTCTCATGGAAAATGACGCTTATCAAGATAACAATCAACAGGAATTTCCTGAAGGTCAAGTTATTGACGATAATGTAGGGCAAGATAATGGAGTCGAAGGTACTGAGAGTTCTGAGACAAATTGGGAAGAATCTGCAAAGTACTTCCAATCTGAAAAGGATAAACTTAGTGCTAGAGTAGAAAAACTTGAAAAATATGAAAAGGTGGGACAATTACTTGAATCACGACCTGATTTAGTCCAGAATTTAATGGGACAAATTCAGGGTGGTCAACAGGTAGAAACACAAGATATTCAAATGAATCAAGACGAGTTCGACCCTTGGGCAGCCTTTAATGACCCTCAATCTAAATCGTATCAGTACAGAGAACAGCAAGAGAACAAACGTTTGGATGCTCGTATGGAAGAGCGTTTAAGTGGAATGCAAAGACAGATGGGACAAGCTCAACTTCAAAGCCAAGTTGTTAATGATGGTTTGGTTACAAGAGAAGAGTTGCCACAGTTTATGGATTTCGTTAATAAACACCCTGCCGATTACGGACTTGCAAATGTAGTTAAAATGTTCAGAGCTGTTAGTGCTGAGAATCCAGCTACACAAACACCTAACCCTTTAGACCAAGTACGTCAGAACCAACAAGCTCCACAGCCTGCTGGTATTCTTAATGGTGAACAGCCACAAAGAAAGTCTGACTCTGATAAGATGTGGGATAGTATAATGAAAGCTGGAAAACGAAGCAACGTATTATAATGTATAAAAGGAGAATAAATCATGGCAACATATAGTGGAGGCAGTTTATCGGCCAATGGTAGCAGAACTCCTGGGGTTAGCAATACTGATTTTCATACAAGAAGATTATTTGACTTTAGTGATAGAGTCGCAGATTTAAGCCCAGATGAATCACCATTTTTCGTATATCTGTCTAAAGTGGCAAAAGTGCCAACTTCAGATTCTCAGTTTCGATTCTTAGAAGATAGAACAAAAATATCAATTACAGATAGGGCTTTTTTACTTAAAGGAGCACAGACTATTGCTGCTGCTGGAAGTAATACTGATATTTTATTTGATACTTCTGGTGGAGCTGCTGTAGGTTGGTTATTACCAGGAATGGTAATTTCAATTGGTGAAGCTGACGATGATGCGCAACCAGCTTGGGTGCAGGTAAGAGTTAATTCTGTGCAGCAAAATAGCGCAGATACCACAGCAACTTGTACAACAATTGCAAATGCAACATCTGACTCATTAAGTGCTCAGAATGATGTAAAATGTACTGTAATTGGGTCTGCATTTGAAGAAGGTACAGGTTCACCTGATGTATGGTCTCAAAAGCTAGATAATGATTATGGGTATACTCAAATCTTTAAGACAGCTTGTGAAATGACTAATACTGCTCGTGCAACTGTATATCGTGGGTATGAGGATGAATGGCAACGTATTTGGAATCTCAAATTACGTGAACATAAAGTTGATATTGAAAGAGCAATGCTTTTTGGTATGAGAGGTTCACAAAATAGCATCAATTACACTGATGGTATTTGTGGTCACGTTATTGCAAATTCTCAAGCTCAAGTAGCAGATGGTGGTGCCCAGGTTTCTTATACAGAAGACAAAGCATACTTTAAATCAGTACAAGCTTCTGAGTGGTCATATGATGACTTATTAACTGATTTAGAGGTTATATTTGACCCTGCAAGGGGTGGAAATGCTTCTAAATTAGCTTTAGCAAGTCTTCCTGTTATATCTCATTTTAATAAAATGGGAGCTAATGGATTTATTGATTATTCTGGAGCAAATACACAAATGGCTTATAACTTTGATAAGGTTCAAGGAGCATTTGGTCATAAGGTGACAAAGTTAGAAACTGTTCATGGTGATATTTCTCTCGTAAGAGAGCCTTTATTCCGAGGAATGGCTTCAGGGTTTATGTCACTTGTTGATTTAGACCATGTAGCTTATCGCCCTCTTGTTGGTAATGGCATTAATCGTGATACTTCAATTACAACTAATGTACAACAGGCTGATGAAGACTTACGTAAAGACATGATTCTTACAGAAGCAGGTCTTGAAATAACTCTTCCAGAAACTCATGCATTGTTTAATTTGGAGGGTGTGTAAAATGAGAGCTGATGTAATGAATAAAAATAGTAATGACTTCTTGAAAGATGCTGAAGGGGTTATGGTTGCAAGAGTTCCTGCTGAATTATCTGATTTTACAGATGGAGGAGGAACTTCTGGTACCTATGCTTCTGGTGTTGTTGTTCCTAAAGGAGCTATTGTTCTTAATAGTTTAATTGATATACAAATCGAAACTGGAGCTTCAACATTGACATGTGAGATAGGTGATGGTTCGGATGCAGATAGATTTAATGCATCTTCTGACCCATCATTAGATACTGTTGGACTTGTTTCAGGTGGAGCACCTCAAGGTACTGCCTTGTGTACTTCTGATGCATCAATTACTCTAACTGTAACAGAAGGGTCTGATTTTGGTGATGTTACTGCTTTAAATTTTATAGTATATATATACTATTATTTACCAGCAGAGTTCCAAACCCAAAAAGGTAGTCTTTACTAAACCTAAATAGATAAAGGTTAACAGTTTTGCTTACTGTGGGGTAGGTCGTATAAAGGGCTTACCCCTAACAAGCTAATAGAATTTAACAATAAAAACCAATATGCCCATGAGAATTGTCAAGCTCGGTAAGGCATAAATAAGGAGAAACAAGATGGCATATCCTAATTACACAGTAGTAGAATCACAAAATGTCGCACTTGGACAAGCTGGTTCTATATTTGTTACAGGTACAGGTGCTATAACTGCTAAAAGTGGAGTATTTGTAGCAATACAATTTCTAGAAGATACAGTATTTGCATCAGGAAGTGGTGGATTAGTCGCAGAAACAGAGCAACTATTTCCAGACGATACTGGTACGAGCACTTCTGTCTCAACTTTAAACGGAGCAGCAATAGATACTGAAACATTTCCAGCTGGCATTACTATATATGGAAGATGGACTGGATTTACATTGTCTTCAGGCAAGGTTATTGCCTATTTAGGTTGACATGTTAGGTTTAATGCAATCACTAGCAAAGTCTGCCTTTGTTAAATTAATCCCAGCTGCTGCTTGGAAATATCTAACTGCAAGTCTTTATGAGTGGGACAATCAAAATATGGTTAACTGGGAAGATTATAGTTCCTTAGAGGGTTCTTGGGTCTGGATAGGTAATAGAGGATGGCAGGTCATTGAGAACACCAATTGGGAAGACTGGATTTCAAGAACAAACGATTAAAATTAAATTAGGAGAAATATAAAATGGCAATAGGAAGTTTAACAGGTGCAACCCCAGCAGCGACATATAAATCACTGCTAAAGGTTCAAGGCACTAATCAAGTGTTAGATAGTACACTTAGAGTAGTAGAAGATGGAGATGGTAACGATAGCTCCATGAAATTAACTATAACAGGAAGTACATATGGTGCTTCATTTGTTGGTAATATTGGTATTGGAACTGATACTCCAGATGAGGAATTGGTTGTTAAAAGTTCAGGAACTGGGGATGGAAATCATCCAACAATAAAGCTTCAGACTAGTGAAACCGATATTGAAGTAAATGATGTAATTGGAAGATTTCAATGGCAAGCTCCAGATGAAGGTACTGGGACTGATGCAGATGATGTATGTGCTGAAATTTATGCTTATTCTGAGGGTGATTTTTCTTCTAGCAATAATGCTACAACGCTTGCATTTAGAACTGCTTCAAGTGGTAGCGTATCATCACGTCTCTTTATAAAGAGTGATGGCAAAGTTGGTATTGGAACTGATACTCCAGATGCACAATTAGAGATTGTTAAGGAAAATGCAGATTGTGAAGTTATGATAACATGTTATGATGATACTAATACAGATTATTCAAAATTACAATTAAGAACAAGTGACAATACTGAGGCTAGTCCAGCTGCAGTGGATAGTGGCGATACACTTGGAGCTATTCAATTTTTAGGACACGATGGAAGTGCATTTGGTTATGGGGCTGCAATAGTTTCTGCTGCTACTGAGAATTACTCAGGAAGTGCACATGGTGCTTATTTAGCATTTAGCACAGTTGATAACACAACTACAAGTCTTGATGAAAGAATGAGAATAGACCAGAATGGTTATGTTGGTATTGGGACTACTGCTCCAGGGGCAAAGCTCCAGCTTGGGTTGAATGAATCTGGTGAAAATGTATATTTAGAGTGTAGTTCTAATACTAATGCTGCTTCTGGAATTATAATGTCTGTGAATGGTAGTGGCAAATGGTCATTGCGAAACGATTCTGCTGACCAGCTTCAGGTGTATGACTATGGTGATAGCTCAGTGGCTATGCATATTGATACTACTGAGGATGAATGGGGGTCTGGTTCTGATTCAAGGATAAAAGAAAATGTTGAAAATATTGGCTCGGTTCTTGCTAAGTTGAATAGTTTAAATCCAGTAACCTATCAAAGAAAATATTCAGATTCAGATAAATCTTATGCTGGTCTAATTGCACAGGAAGTCAAATCAGACTTTCCTTTATTAGTTGTGGGCACTGAGGATTCTTTCAAGGAAGTTGAAGTGAAATATGACGTATTAGATGATGATGGAAATTTCATTGAAGAAGGAACTAGACTTAGATATGAAGGAGGATTAAGCTTAAAGTATGCTAAGTTTGTTCCATATCTTATAAAAGCAATCCAAGAATTATCAGCTAAAGTAACAGCTTTAGAAAACGCTTAATTATGATAACATTGTATTGTCACAAATGTGGAACAAGGTCGGAGTTTGAAAGTAAAAAGTATATGATGTGTCCTTGTGGTCATAAAACAGAAAAACGTAATAATGCAAGCGATTATGTTAATATGAGAACAACTTGGTCTGGCACTACGAAAGTAGAGTTTAGTAGTACGACCATGGATGAAGATATAGCACAAAGGAATAATAGATAATGGCGACATTTGAATCTCAAATAGAAGGATTGACAAGTCTCTCAATTGAGAGTTCAAGTTCTTCACCTACACAGGCTGAGGTTACTCAGTATCTTACTGATGGTGCTAGAGAGATAGTCCATATGCTTCCTCCTGATTTAAAAAGGAAATGTACAACTATAAGTATACTTAATAATAGCTCACCTACTCTTTCTTTAGATGGTGCTGCTGGAACTGCTACTACTACTCAAATAGGTAATATAATTGAGGTTACTAGAAAGTCTGCCTCTGATGGTTATTATACTCCTTGTAGAAAGATTCCATCTAGATTTGGAGATTTAGCAAACGATTCTACAAGTATTCATTATGCAATTGCTACTGACCCTGTGTATTGGATTACAAGTAATAGTTCTGACGCTACAACCTTATTTGTAAAGCCTACACCAACGAGTAGTGAGGTAGCAAACGTATATCATATATCTTATCCTATTGTTGCATATACTCATACATCTATTCCTAACTTCCCAGATGAAGCAGAGCATTTAGTTGTATTATTCGCAGCAGCTAAATC
>CETC01021349.1_pt1 | contig 12419 bp, 15 predicted proteins | sample 326911 | NCBI WGS metagenome assembly CETC01 (sample SAMEA2622694, study PRJEB7988) | marine metagenome | isolation source: saline water (ENVO:00002010), including | reverse complement strand
GGATAGCACGCTGGGTTGTGACCCCGGAAGGAGAGTTCGAATCTCTGGCTCCAACCAATTTATGCCCTTGAAGCATTTGTGGTGATGCACTGGCTTTGTAACCCAGCGAATGCAGTTCAAATCTGTGCTAGGGCACCAAACATAGGACGTTGGCCGACCGGCGCTAGGCAACAGGCTTTTAACCTGTATCAAGTGGGTTCGATTCCCATGCGTCCTACCAGAATGATGTGGTCGATGAATGATCGCCACGTAAAATAAATAAGTCATTCGAGATTTCGTTGTAAACGAATCACCTAGTCTTATAACGGTTAATAAGCTGGACTTTCACTCCAGTAATCGGAGTTCGATTCTCCGCTAGGTGACCAATTATGCGTGTGTAGTAGAGTGGCTTTGCCCCTGGCTTCCACCCAGGAGATAAGGGTTCGATTCCCTTCACCCGCACCAATTAGATGCTCTGTTAGTTCAATGGGAGAACGCCCTCCTTACAAGTGGGTTACGGAAGTTCGATTCTTTCACGGAGCACCAAGATTGCCTGGCTAGTGAAATGGTATCACGACCATCGACGAGGTGGCATTGAAGGTTCGATTCCTTCGCTTGGCAATACTGCATCCTAAGCTAACTAGGTAGAAGCACTGGCCTGAAAGACCAGAGGACTTGGCTCGATACCAAGAGGGTGCACCAATTCATAGTCATGTAGCTCAGTAGGTAGAGCACTCGACCGATAATCGAGATGTCGTAGGTTCGATCCCTACCGTGACTACCAAACAAAAGGCACTTGCTAGAATCGTTAGCGACCTAGTGAGTATGGGTTAGGCTCCATACGAGTGTCAGCCTGTATATTTGGGCCGTAAGAATTACGATAGTTCGCCTGCCTTGCACGCAGGAAGCCAGGGTTTGACTCCCTGACGGTCCACCAGATTCAAACACAAAGGAGGAAACACAGATGGCTGCTAAACCATACGACGCTTCAAAGGAACATGCTCCACTGGAACGTACCAAAGGTACTGAAGTGCGGCGTCACCCTAACAAGGGGCGTACCTCTAAACACCCTGTCACCGGGAAGTCAGCACGAACGTAGGCTTTGGTGAGAGTTAACGTACATAGCAACAAGGCTAAGACTGTCTGGTGATGTCACCGCCCTCATAAGGCGATGCTTAGTGGTTCGATTCCACTTGTTGCTACCATATATGGCCCTTTGACCGAATGATTAAAGGTTCCCGCCTGCAAAGCGGTGACATGTGGGTTTGATTCCCACAGGGGCTTCCAGCTTGGGTTCGCACTATACAGTGATTGGAAGTGTACAACGCAGTGGGTTGCTCATATACTTGGCATGGCAAGGAATGAGAAGTGGTCGCTAGGTCCCGTACCACGTTAATACACGGGCGACGATTTCAAGGAGGGCGTATGCTGGAAGAGTTTTCGAACCGTGAGTTGATTGTACTGGATGCCCTGCATACACAGGGAATCATTTCGGGCAGTCCTTATGATATCTCGGAAGCACAGCTTAAAGCATACATCCTAACATACGGAGATTTATTCTCAGTAGCTAACGGTAAACTTGATTCCACGAATTATAGGTTTGCTAGGAAGCTTGCAGGACGTACATTGATCAAACACAATCTCTATCTAGGAGCGGGTGTTCATGATGTTAAAGCTGGGCTAGTATATGTCGTATCTAATCCATCCTTTAAAGATCACTTGAAGATTGGAATGACTGTTGACTTAACAAAACGACTTTCCAGTTTTCAAACATACGATCCACACAGGGCATTTAAAGTAGAGCATTACGAGCTGGTCCTCAACAGGAAAGCCACCGAACGTGCTCTTCTTGCGGAGTTCTCCGTCAGTGTTGAAACTGGCGAATGGGTTCCGAAGGTAGTTAAAGACAGATTCTTTGACTTCCTACTTTCAATTCCAGAGTAGCTCAGTTGGTAGAGCGTGCGGTTGTTACCCGCTTGGTCGTTGGTTCGATTCCAGCCTCTGGAGCCAAACATCTTGGTGTATTGTCAATCAGGTAGACGGTCGGCTTTGGAAGCTGAAGGCTGTAGGTTCGAATCCTACCACCGAGACCAAATATGGAAAGTAATGCAGCGGGGTTGGCCTGCGACTAGTCTTGAAAACTAGGTCCTCTAACGGGGTGGGGTTCGACTCCTCTGCTTTCCGCCAAACACGATAGGAAGTATCATGCATCACTATTTCGTCGTAAGCAAGTCCACAGACGATATCACAGCTGTGGTGCAGAGAACATCCCAACCTCAGAACCTTGACGACAAGAAGTTTGTCAAGGCTGACGGCCTTCTCCTTCCCATCTACTACCGGCTTCTATCACAGAAGACTGTGGTTACCCTCCAAGAAGTCCTTAACTATTAACTCTCCCTAAGGACGTTCACTTCCAAGGAACATGTATGTCCGAGAGCCAATATGACTTGGACCCTATGGTATTGGGTCCTAAATCTGACAAGCAATACGAGTTCGTTACAAGCGATGCCCACGTTACAGTGTTTGGTGGAGCAGCCGGTGCAGGTAAATCATACCTCGGCGTAATGGACTTTCTCAAGTATGTTCACCTCCCGAAATTCCGTGGTCTAATCACTCGCCGTACAACGCCCCAGCTGAAAGGCTCTGGTGGTATCCTCGATAACGCGATGGACTTGTACCAGAAGATTGACCCTAAAGTAAGGTGGAAAGACAAAGACGGTTACTTCCAGTTCACCTCTGGTGCTCGCATCTATCTTCGCCACTTCGAGACTTTGTCTGCAAAGGACAACTTCCAGGGTGCTGAAGTAAATGAGTTCCTAGTGGACGAAGGACAGCAGTACGAAGAAGCGATGGTCGTGTACCTCATGTCTCGTATGCGTAACCCGAAGTGTCCTGAAGTCATGCCGCACATGAAGATCACGTGCAACCCTGACTACAACAGTTTCCTACGCGAATGGATCGAGTGGTATCTTGATCCTGAAACAGGTATCCCAATTCCTGAGCGCTCTGGCGTTAAACGCTACTTCATCGCCGTAGATGGCAAGATGATCTTCGGAGAGTCTGTCGAAGCACTACGTGAGAAGTACGGCCAAAAGTTCAATCCCCTGTCGTTCCGGTTTATCTCAGCCAACGTCTACGACAACCCAATCCTGATGAAGAACAACCCTGAATACGTCTCTTGGCTTGAAGGCCTTGGTCGTGTGGAAAGGGATCGCCTTCTACATGGCTCTTGGTTTGCTCGTGAAGAGTCTTCGGGCTACTTCAAGCGTGAGTGGGTAGAGGAAGTTCCTCTCGTCCCTCTGAAGACCATACAGAGCGTTAGAGCATGGGATATCAGCGGAACCCTTCCCTCGGATACCAACCCCAACCCCGACTGGACAGTTGGAGTCAAAATGTCGAAAGACAAAAACTCCCTGTACTACGTTGAGGATGTTGTACGTGACCGTCAGCGTCATGGTGGTGTATTCGATATGATCCTCTCTACAGCACGTAGAGACGGCGATGAAACAATGATCCTCATTCCTTGTGACCCTGGTGCCGCTGGTAAGGCTTATGCCGCACAGTTGATCAGAGAGCTAGCCGAACACGGCTTCACAGCACGGATGAAGACAACAAACAAATCCAAGGTCACCCGCTTCGCCCCATTCGCTGCCCTGGCAGAGGCTGGTGGTATCAGAGTGGTTCGTGGCGAATGGAACGAGCTTTACTACAACGAGCTGGAACGCTTCGATGGTAGCAGAAACGTTAAGGATGACCAAGTGGACGCCACGGCGGATGCATTCACGCATCTAGCACAGAACATCCACATTCCCGACTTCCTGCCTCCAGATATGCGACAGCAAAACCAATTCGCCATTTATAGATAAGGAGGACTACTTTGAGCGATCAAGTCCCTATTGAAAAAGCCGAAGCTGCTCCTATCCCTCGTATGAGACTTGGTGAGATTGGTACACTAGGCCTTAGACAATACCAGGGCCGCATCTACGAAGAATCACGCAAAGAACTCCGCTTCCCTGAAGCCTGCAAGACATTCCGTCTGATGGCTCAGGATGCAACAGTTAGCTCAGCTCTCTCATTGTTTGAAATGATGGTTAGCCAAGTTGATTGGGAGATTGACGGTGGTTCCAATCCAGATGCAGCTATGCAGGCTAAAGTGAAGTTCCTGCAAGAAGCAATTGATGACATGGAACACACATGGCGTGAGTTCATCAAAGAAGTCACTTCGGAGTTTACATACGGCTTCTCCATCCACGAGAAAGTTTATCGCCGTCGACTGTACTCCACTGGCTCAAAATACAATGACGGAAAGATTGGTTTCAGAAAGCTTCCAATCCGTTCCCAAGACACTGTCAAAGAGTGGTTGTACTCAGCTGATGGGCGTGACCTTGTAGGTGTCAAGCAAGACCTAACAATCGTTGAGAACGGCACTCGCTACCTCAACCTAAGCGGTGCACTGGGCAGCACTGACATTGAGATCCCTCGCAAGAAGTTTCTTCTATTCCGTGTCGACCCTAAAAGAGATAACCCTGAAGGCAACTCTCCACTCCGCAACTGCTACTTTGCATGGAAGTATCGTACCCTGATCGAAGAACAGGAAGCTATCGGTGTCACTCGTGATATGAACGGTATGCCTACCCTGTACATCCCACCTCGTTATATGTCTGAAGACGCAAGCGAGTCTGAGAAAGCGATCTACGAATACTACAAGCGCATTATCCGTAACATCCAGAACAACGAACAGAGCGGTATGATCCTGCCTCAGGCATTCGATCCAGAATCACGTCAACCACTGTTCAAGTTTGAGCTGACCTCTACACAAGGCAGCAAGATGTATGACACGGACGCCATCATTCGCCGTTGGGACAACAAGATCCTTATGACGCTCTTCGCAGATATGTTGAAGATGGGTCAGGACCAAGTTGGATCATACAGCCTTGCTGGTGCAAAGACAAACATTATGTCTCTCGCTATTGAGTCTCGTCTGAAAGAGATTCAGGACGTGCTGAACAACGACCTAGTCAAGCAACTCTTCCTGCTTAACGGTGCACAGCCTGGGGAACCACTTCCTAAGCTGAAGTACGGTGAGCTAGATCGTATTGACCTTGACGAGTTCTCTTCTGCTGTACAGCGTATCTTCTCTGTTGGTGGTGTTGAGTTTGACCGTCCTATCGCTAACCGAGTGCGTAAAGCTCTTGGAGTTGACGAGAAGGATGCTAACGAGCCTATCGACAAAGAAGCAATTCCAAACACTGGTTCTAAAGCTGGAGAAGGAATGAAGACTGCTGGAGAAGGCACAGCTAAGAATCCAGGCGGCGGAGACAAGTCAGTTAGCAACAAGGGGAACAGCTAATGAAATTCGTAGATGAACTAGCTGCCATGATCGAGAAGCATTTTGGTGGAAGCCAAGCTGATAAAGAGCCGGAAGTCGAAGTGACCAAAGCTCTTGATGAAGAAGAGCGTATGGCTCTCTTTGTTGTGCTGGAGCCTGATGTAGTTGACTTGCACGGTGATACATACTCTGCTTCTGAAGTAGAGAAAGCCTGCAACAACTTCAACATGTACTGCAACAAGGCAAACATCTTCCACAAGATCGAAACTGAAGAAGCCAAGATTATCCAATCGTTCATCGCTCCTTCAGACTTCACTCTCGACACTGGCCGTGTAATTACCAAAGGCACTTGGCTTCAATGGTGGTATTTCCCCACTACTGACACAGGCGAAAAGCTCTGGAAAGGTGTGAAGACAGGAGATATCAACGGCGTCTCTATTGGCGCTAAAGCAATGGTGGAGAGCCTAACAGATGACTGATGCTATTCGTCGTCTCACCGACATTAAGTTTGAGCACTCAGGTGCTCACGTAGCGCTCGTAGGCAAGCACCAGGGTGGCCCAGCTAATGGCGTAACCACTCTCGTGTACAAAGCCTTGGATGACGTCTCTGACGACATTATCGAGAAGGCTACACAAGTTCAAGTCAGCATGTCATTCCAAGAGTTCCTACGCATGTTCTTCAACATGTACTGGGAAGATGCTGAAGTCCTAGCCAGAGCACTTGGTTTCGAAGGTGATATCAGTAACGAACCTCAAGAGTTCACTGACTACATCAACGAGAAAGTAGCTGGCATCCGAATCCTGAAGAGTGTTTACAAAGCTATCGATGTGCAAGCAGCTGTAGCACAACTCTCTCCAGAAGAAACTCTTGAACTACTGCAAACGCAGGAAGTTCTTGAGAAAGCAATGTCCTCGGCTATGCCAGAGGGCGACCTGAAAATCCCCTCACATCCTCAAGAGGACACTATGGATACTATCGAAAAAGCGCTGCACGTTGAGCTGCTTGAAAAAGCCGTTAAAGATGCAGAAGACGTTCTGAAGGCTCAAATCACTGAGCAAGAAGATGTCATCAAAGCTCTTCAAACCGAAGTTGAAACCTTCAAAGCTGCACAAGTAGAGGCTGTTGCCAAAGCTCGTAAGCAAGCTCTTGTTGATGCCAAGGTAGCTGAAGATGAAGTTGAAGAACTGTACAAAGCACTTGAAGCCCTGCCTCAAGAAGCTTTTGACGCTGTAGTCAAGAAAATGGCCGCTTCCGCTGCTGTTGTTGATGAATCAGAGTTGTTTAAAGAAACAGGCGTAGCCGGTAGTGGCGAACCTGATCCACAAGAACAGGACGCAGTTGCTGCAATCCTGAAAGCCAAATACCAAAAGTAATCGGAGATAACTATGCCTCTTATCGCTACTGATACACAGCGCCTTAGCTCATGGCTGAAGCACGAATACGAACCATCGAGTGGTGTATGCCGCGAAGTCCTGCCTCGTGCAGACGTTGCGCCTACCGCTACTGTGACTGGCTCTGTTCTTGACAGCACTGGTGCTCTAGTCGGACTTGCTAACGCAGCCGACGCAACCTTCATCCTGATGGATGACCTGACCAAAGCCTCTAGTGACCAGTTCACTCAGGTACTGGTTCTGGCTCGCGGACCAGCCAAAGTTGGTCGTGAATCTCTCGTCTTTGCTGCTGATATGACTGATGCTGCACGTGAAACCGTGTACGGCGTTCTTGCTGCAAAAGATATCCACGCTGACAAGCAATTCTAAGGAGTATTTAAATGGCTGTTATTCGCAGTTATGTCAATGGTTTCGAATTCTCGGACCTGACAGAGAACCTTCTTCTGGTTCCCAACGTTTGGGGTCTGACCCAACAACTAGGTATCTTCTCAACTGAAGGTATCACCACTGAAACCGTGACCCTGGAAGTTCTGCGTAAGTCTTATGGCTTGCTGGAAGACCGTACTCGCGGACAACGTGCTATGCTGAACAGCGACGATGGTCGCACCATGCACAGCTTCGCAGTGCCTCACTTCCCAGCTGATGACTACATCACTCCACGTGATATCATCGGTAAGCGTGCCTACGGTAGCGACGCCCCTGAGCGTCTGGACCAAGTACGTGCTCGTAAGCTAGAGCGTATCCGTGCCTCGCACGCAGCGACTCTGGAAGGCGCTCGTATGCACACCCTCATGACTGGTACAGCCTACGCTCCTAACGGAACTGTAGCTTACGACTGGTTCGGTGAGTTCGGTGTTACCCGTAAGACTGTCGAGTTCGATCTTGACCAAGCAACTACTGACCTGATCCCTAAGATCGAAGAAGTAATTGCTCACATCCAAGACAACGCTTTCCAAGGAAGCGCTGCTGGCGACATCTACGCTCTTTGCTCTCCTGAGTTCTTCGCTGCCCTTATCGGCCACGCAAGCATGAAAGAGAACTTCAAGTACTACGCCTCTCAAGGTGCTCAGGTACTGCGTGATCGTCTGACCGCTCAAGGCCTGGATGCTCGTTACCGTGAATTCTACTTCGGTGGTGTTCTGTTCATCGAGTACCGTGGCGGATTCGCTGGTAAGATCGGTGAGCCAGTAACTCGCTACATCCCAGCTGGTAAAGCTGTATTCCTTCCACGCAGCACTAACGACGAGTTCATGACTTACTTCGGCCCAGCCGATAAGTTCGACCTTGTTGGTACTGTTGGCCAGGAAGCTTACGCTTTCGAGTACGCAGATCCGAAGGGTGAGAAAATCACCATCGAAACTGAAACCAACTTCTTGAACGTCATTCGTCGTCCTCAACTGATCGTTTACGCAAACATGTAATGATCGGGTAGTTGGCTCATTGAGAGGGGGCCTTTCCGAGGCTCCCTCTTTTTGTATCTGGAGGGTACACAATGCCATATCAAAATAGCCCAGCAACAAATATGGTCGACCGAGTAAGACTCGCTGTTGGCGATATATGGGACGACATGGAAATCCTCAAAGATGCTGACTATGAGTATTTCTTAACGAAATACGAGGGCAGTGAGAGACGTGCTGCAATGGACGCTGCTAGAGCCATCCTGTTCAAAGTGAGCAGATACTCCAGGGAGCGCACAGGTGACATCGAAGTATACGGCAGCGAGTGGTTCAAGAACTACATGAACGCTCTCAAGCTGGTGCTGGTTAACCCTGATATTGCAATCTCTGTTGCTGTTCCATACGCAGGCGGTATCTCGAAGACGGACATGTACGCAAACGACCTGAATCAAGACAACGCTGTACGGGAAATCTTCATCGGGTTCACTGAGAACCGTAAACTCTACGATCAGTGCAATCCAACCTACGACTTTCCACGCACGCTGTTCTAAGGAGTAGAACGTGGCAAGCTCAAGACAATATGACAAACGTTCGTTGCAAGCCCTTTCAAAACGTGTTGCCTTGTTTGATGGCATCACAGTAGAGGCTGGATTCTTCGAAGAAGACAAGTATGGTCCCGAGAACGACAACCTGCAAGTTGCAGAAGTCGCATGGATTCAGGAACGTGGTGCTGGCAGGGAAATCCCTTCTCGCCCATTCATGGAGTCCTCTTTCAATGAACTACAAGATTTTGCCTCTGGCATGACTAAAGTGTTTGTTGATCTGCTCGGCCAGGGACGCTTAACACAGCGTCTTATAAATGACCTCGGTGATCGAGTTGTTGACGTGATTAGAGTGACCATTGAAGATTGGTCTTCTCCACCAAACAGCAAACGATGGGCTGATATCAAAGGTTTCAACGACCCACTTGTTCACACTGGCAAGATGAAAGCATCCGTTAAATTCAAAGTGGAGAAAAGATAATGCTGAATCCTCCGCTACTTCTGGTGGGCAGTACAATGCTCACTGTGATTAGAAAAGAAGCAGAACGGTATGAGGGCGGTCGTGTTGTTGAAGGTAGTTCACGCAAGGTGCTACTAAGAGCAAACGTTCAACCCATCCTTCGTTCCACAGACACTTTCGTTCTTCCTGAAGCAGATCGCTCAAGAGCCACCCTCAAAGTCTATAGCAGTGAACCACTACGCCAACGCAAAGAAGGCGATGAAGGTTATGCAGCTGATCAGTTTGAGTGGAAAGGCGAGCTATATGAAGTGATGAAGGTTGTCGACTATGACATGGGCACACTCAACCACTTCAAAGCAATCTGTGCGAGGGTGGAGCTAACATGATCCTAGACGTGTACAAAGACCTTGAAGACAGTCTGTTCGATCTTGTGTCGAAACAGTTTCCAGACTGGAGAACGATCTTCTCCTTTCAAAATGGTCCTGAGCCAAAGACTCCTTATCTACTCATTGACGTGAAGAGATTGGACTCTGTAGGCGCTGGCCAGAACTCTGGAAAGGTAACTGTCGATACTGACACCGGAGAAGGTACTACCACAACAACCCAGGACTACAAGGCGAAAGTCAGGTTCGAGTTTGTTGGGAAGTATGAGAACAATACTTCGCTTGCTGAAATGGTTCATGCTATGGAAGCCAGCCTTAGAACTCAAAGAGGGCTAGAGCTGCAAAGAGCGAACAACCTGTCGCTGTACAGTGTTAGTGGGGTCGAGAGAGTTCGTCTACCACGTGACACAGATATGTACATGTATTACCAGCTGGACGTTGTGTTTGGATACTGCATCCAGATCATCGAAGAGCAACAATGGATCGAAGCAGTCACTCTTATTGAAAACTTCGACGACTCTGGTTCAGGGTCGCAGAACGTTTCTGATCCTGTAACCATAAACATTTCTAGGAGATAAACAGATGGCTCGGATTACCGACATCATTGAAATCAACATCACCCGAGAAACAGCTGCCGTCGCACAGACAAACTTCAATGTGCCGCTGTTTATCGCTTCCTTCACTAACTTCAAAGAACGTGCTCGTGAGTACGCAAACCTTGAAGCAGTTGCTGAAGACTTCGATGAAGAGTCTGTGGTTTACACCGCAGCTACCAAATTCTTTGGTCAAACTCTTCGTCCAAACACTGTCGTAATTGGGCGTCGTCAGATCCCTGCTGCTACTGTTGTTATCGATATCGTGCGTAACAACGCTCAGTATTCGATGAACGTTAGTGACGTAGAGTTCTCTTACACCTCAGACGAAAGTGCTACAGCTGCTGAAATCGCCTCTGGTCTGGTTGCTTCGTACAACATCACTCCGGTGACTGGTGTTACCCTGCAAGACCAACTTGACGGTTCTATCCGCATCGAGTCGAACGTTGACTGGTCCCTCTCTGTAAACGAAGACATGGGTGTTCTTGAATCCCCTGCTATCGAGAGCTGGCTGACCACTCTGGAAGCCGTTCAGTCTTACAACGACCGTTGGTATGCCCTGACTACCGAAACACACCAGAGAGACGCTGTACTGGATCTCGCAGGTGCTATCGAAGCCAAGCGTAAGATCTACGGTGTAAGCTCTGCTGCTACCGATATCGCTGAAGGCGATGACAGTGACCTATTCAGCCTACTTGGCTCGCTGGGTTACCAACGTACTTTCGGTATCTACTCGCCAACTGCTGACACTGAGTTCCCTGAGTGTGCCCTTATCGGCTACCAGCTACAGGAACAACCGGGCAGCACTACTTGGGCCTACAAGACCCTGGCTGGTACACAAGTTACTAAGCTTTCTGACAGCGCTTCTCAGAACGTTCGTGCCAAGAACGCAACCACATTCGAGACTATCGGTGGCCTACGGGTAACTGTTGGTGGGAAAATGTTCGGTGGCGAGTGGATCGACGTGATGGTATTCGTTGACTGGCTGGAAGCCCGTATGCGTGAGCGTATCTGGTTCCGTCTGGCTAACAGCAAGAAAATCTCCTACACCAATGGTGGTGGAACAATTCTGGAAACAGAAGTTCGTGCCCAGCTGCGTGAAGGTATTCGTGTTGGTGGTCTGGCAGAAACTCCTGCCCCAATCGTTACCGTCCCTGACGTTCTTTCGATTGCTCCTAACCTACGCGCTCAACGTATCTTCGAAGGAATCAGCTTCGAAGCCCGTCTTGCTGGCGCTATCCACTTCGTCAAGATTCGCGGACGTGTGGTTATCTAAACCATTATGAGGGGCTTCGGCCCCTTGCTTTAAGAGGAATAAAGACTCATGGCGACTACAAGACTGTCAACGTATGCTCCGCAACAGGTAACTGTTGTTATTACGCAAGACACTACTGGTCTATCGCACATCCTTGGTGGTTACAGTGAAGACGGCATCGTATCGGTAGATCGTAACGTTGAAGCCTACACCCTATACACTGGTGCAGATGACAGTAACACTCGTGTCAAGAACTCAAACAGTTCTGGCACAATCACTATCAACCTACAGCAAAGCTCGGCGTCTAACGACATCCTGCACGGCCTGTTCCTTGATGGTGGTATTTTCACAATCACAGTGAAAGACGCAAGCGGACGTTCTAACTACTTCTCTGACGAGGCGTATGTTGGTGATGTTCCTGGCGGTGCTTTCAGCAACAGCCTCAACACTCGGGACTGGGTTATCCATGCTCCTAAGATGAGCGAAATCATCGGTGGTAACTCACGTCTATCGCCTGAAGATGCCGCTGCTCTTGAACAACTCGGTGTAAACATCGAAGACCGCTGGCTGTAATTCAATAGGGAGCTTCGGCTCCCTTTTTTCTGTGGAGGCATTATGGCTCTAAAGACTTATTCGCCACAAGATATTCTTGTGTCAATCGCTGGCCTCCATACTGTACAGGGATATGCAGATGGAACTTTTGTACGCATTTACAGGGAATCAGCTCCGTTCGGAATGAGACGTGCAATGGATGGTAGCGTCGAACGACTGTTCAATAAAGACGAAGGCTACAAGGTAGACCTCACCCTCGCACAAAGCAGTGAAACCAACAACATTCTCAGCGCTATCCATAACGTGGATATTGCTACCAAAGCCGGTAAATACCCGCTCCTTATTCGTGACATGAGAGGCCAGACTTCTTTCTTCGCTGGTACAGCCTGGATCGAAGATATTCCTGAGGTCGTATTCTCGAATGGAATGGAAACACGTACTTGGACATTCGCTTGTACCCAGGCTGGTCTGCTGATTGGTGGTAACGGAGACGTTGCTGCAATCGAGTCAACACTCTTGGCTGCGACAAGCTTCTTA
>CETC01007379.1_pt1 | contig 12454 bp, 9 predicted proteins | sample 326911 | NCBI WGS metagenome assembly CETC01 (sample SAMEA2622694, study PRJEB7988) | marine metagenome | isolation source: saline water (ENVO:00002010), including | reverse complement strand
CATCCTGGCGATGGCCCTCGCCCTGCCCTTCCCGGCATGGGCACTCGATTGGGTATCCAACGGGTCGAGTGTCAACGTGCCTACGGGGCAGACGCTCGAAACAAGCGGCACGGGCTCGATCGTATCGACAAGCGTCTCGGGGTCTGCCGCAGACGGATCTCGCCTCATCGACATCGAGCAGAACACCGATGGCAACGAGCCGGGTGATCCAACGGGCGACAACTCGCGACTGTACTGCGAGAAAGACTTCCACGCTTCCGGGGTCGATGCCTGCCTGCTGCACCACGGAGGCGACGACAACAACGGTGACCGACTGCTGACCGAAGACATCGACGAAGGCACACTGCTCTCTCAGTTGGCAAGCAGCCCAGGCGACCCGCCAGGGACTGCGTACACTGCGCTGTACGCAAAGAACGACGACAACCTCTACGTCCACCCCGAGGGCGGAAGCGAGGAGCAGGTCTGCACCTCTGCCGACATCTCGGGGTGTACCGCTTCTTCTGGCGGCGCTGCATATATCGTCGCCAACTCCTATCTCGGCTGCGGCGCTCACGGAACTGCGTACCTTGGGCTCGCCTGCGACGACACTCGCACCGATGTCGAAATCGAGGTGCAGGTCGCGGGGACTCTGACCTACTGCAAGTTCCATTATGCGGGGACCGACTCCTCGTGTGACATCACATGGACGGTCATGGACGGAAGCGGGACGACCGGATGCGAGTGCTCGACGAATGACGAGGGCTCGTGCAGCGACACTGCCTCGCACGCATATTCGGCGGGAGACACGATTTCGATCAGAATGGTCGAGTCGAACTGCGCTTCAAATATCAATGTCGGTGGAGTGGTGGTGCTGGAGTGAACATTCTGCGCATCGCAATCGCGGCTTTCGCGCCACTTCTTCTCGGTGCTGTATTCCAGGGCGTGTCGGCAACGGGTGTAAGCTCCGGGCGTGAGCAGGCCCTGCCCGACTGGTCCGCTTGCCCTTCCGTCGTGGCGTATTGGGATCTCGACGAGACGGGAACGAGCGACAGAACCAGCGATGCGGGTTCGTGCGGTAGTGACTGCACGCTTTCTGCCGAGACGGGAGTGAGCAGCACCACCGGAGTGCGAGGCAACGCCGTCGAGATCACAGCCTCAACCGAGTTTCTTTCGTGCGCCGATGCCACATGCGACGAGTTGGATTTCAGCGCTGAGGACTTCAGTGTATCGGGCTGGATCGTGAGCCCAGACCCAGCAGATGTCGGGACGGGCTCTGGCGACTACGGGCAACTCATAGACAACTTCGCTTCCTCCAGCGGATACGAAACAAGGAACCGGGCCTTCAGACTTTTCTCGGCTCTTTCTGAGGCGACCGGCGTTGTCGATACCACGTCGCTGCACGCGGATTCTTCGTCCCTCCTCCCGCTGACGCTGGTGATGAATTACTTTTCGATGTCGTGGGATGATTCGGAAAGCACCCTGCTCGTCTGCCAGGGGAACCAGAGCACTGAGCAGATCGCTTGCCGATCTACGACAACAAGCGAGTCGGTGTCTGCCGCGACACAGGCGTTCAAGCTCTGCACGGCTACGCAGGACGCGACAATGAGTTGCGACGAGGTGCAGATTCTTTCCGTGTACGTCTCCCAGGCAGACCAGTGCAGGATCTGCTCGTGCTGGCTCGACGGATCGGGCTGCACGCGAATCGGAACAACCTTCGCGAACACGGGCTTGAACGCAACACACTGCGGACACTGCGACCTCCCGTCAGACGCATCGACCACTTGCCCTGCGTAGGATTGAGACGATGAAATCACTGCTGATTGGTTCGCTGGTTTTTCTCGCAACGAGCGCACATGCGCAGCCTCCCCCCTTTGAGGTTTCGCGGCCTGACGACATCGTGATCTCCATCTATCGCGAGGACTCGGGGGAATCCCGCATCCGGGTGTCCTACCAACTCGTCTACAGCGACGGCGAGAGTGAAGTCACACGCCGCGTCGTTCGCACCTACAACGAGCAGGAGGCACTTGCCGCCGGATATACGCAGGAGCAAGTCGATCTGATTCTCAACGCTCAAGCAGTGGTCGAGGCGAGTGCGTTTGCCGTCAACTCTCTTCCGACCCCAACCCCGGAGCCCTGAGAAATGTCGAGCGGATACTACCCGAGCGCAATCAGCGCGACGTTCACGGCAACGCTCAAAAACGATAGCGGCACCGTGATCCCATACGACGCGGGGGGCACGGCGCAGCCTCGCATCTCGACCCTGACCCTCAGCCTTACAGACGGAGAGTCGGGCTCGACCGTGAACTCGCGAAGCTCGCAGGACGTGCTCAACACAAACAACGTCACCGTCGATTCTGCGGGTGTTCTGACCTGGCTCGTGCAGGTTGCGGACATCACTCCACTGGCCTCTGCGTCCGACATCCCGCTCGTTGAGCACCTCGCCGTCTTCACATGGACCTACGTCGATGACGACGGAAACACGAAGACAGGAAAGCACGAGCACCGGATGCGGATTCGCAACGCATCCCCGCTCTGCGTCTATGAGGATGTGCTTCAGCAGATCGAGATCGATGACGAAGATCGGGAGTTCGTCGAGATGGTCATCGATCAAGTGACGGCACGATTCGAGGACTACTGCGACAGGAAGTTCCGCGAGGCGACGTTCACCCAGGACTTCAGCCCTGCAAACGGGCAGCGAATCTTCCGGGTGCGTCGATACCCAATCTCAAGCATGACGGCAGTCTACGAGGATTGGGGAGGAGACTTCGACACCTCGGACGCACTCGAAAGCGATGCTGTCGATGCGACGACGCACGCGAGGGACGGAGTGTTTCGGCTGCGATACCGGGATGCGGAGAACTACACCGGGAGCCTGCGCTTTGTCGGCGTCGGTGGCTACAAAGACCCCGCAGCAGTGCCATACGACCTCCGCATGGCGACGGTGCGCCAGGTCGCCTACCTCTACCAGCGGCGCAGGCAAATCGGCGAGTCTGGGATCTCCATGGACGGTCGCAGCGTGAGCCTCTACGCGACAGACCTCCTCGACGACGTAAAGGCTGTGTTGAACAACCACCGGCCCAGGTTGGTGATCTGATGGGCGCGAAGGTCGAGGTCAACGTCGCCCAGATCCTCAATGCCATGACGGGCATGAAGAAAGCCGTCAAAAAGGGTCTGCGTGCCGGAAGCAAAAACATCGGCGCGTCGATCGTAAGGGAAGCGAAGAAAGACGTACCCCGGAAAACGAGGACGCTTTCAAGGTCGATCAAGGCGAAAGTCTACACCCAACCGGGGGGAGACAGTTTTGTCGTCGTTGCGGGGATCGGGACTGCGACAGGGGGCGAACCGCTCGCCTATGCCCGCATCCAAGACATCGGGGGCGTCGTCAGGGCAAAGAAAGCCAAGAAGCTCGCAATCCCGGTTCACCGCAAGCTCAAGACAAAAGCGGGAGTCGGCGGGATTACGGCACGCATGGTGATCCAAAACCCGAAGCAATTTGGCTTCGAGTCTACGTTTACGACGCCAAACGCGATCCTTGGTCGCAAGATCGGAGCACAGGGCAAGTTCAAGAGCGGCCCGCGCAAAGGACAGCAAAAGGGGATCGAGGTGCTGTTCGCTCGCAAGGAAAGCGTCTACATCCAGCCGACCCGCTACCTCAGCGACCCATTCGAGAGGATGAAGCGCGGGGATGCTCAAAAGATTCTAGCAGCAGCAGTGAACAGGGAACTCGCCAAGGCGGGACAGGGGCAATAGATGCCACTGATTCGAGAGACGGTAATGCTGGCAATCCACGACAAGCTCAAGGCGATTACTCGCGCAAACGGGTACACCAGGGAGGTTGGCACCGAGCGATTCTTTACGGAGTCGGAGTTGCCCGACAACGTAGCACCTCCCGCAATCGTCCTGATGGAGTTCGACGAGCAAGTTTTGATCGAAGACTTTGAGACGTATACATGCACCCTTCCCATCAGCATCGGATTCATCGACAAGGTGAGAAGATCGCAAGACGGCGACACCGCTGCTCGCTCCTTCATGGGTGAAATCCAGAAAGCGATGGGCCTTGAGTTTGCCGTGAGTGTCGAGAGCTACTCGACGGGCTCGACATTCTCGATGACGGTGCAACTCATCGAGAGACAGAACTCGTTCACCACGGACGGGCAGATGGCTTCGGGGGACATCGATTATGATGTCGTCTACAACCGACACACGAAAGACCCGAACAAGGCGTGAGCGGCTCCATTGAGTGGTCCGTCTCTGCGACGGGCAAGGAGCGGCAGAACGCCCTCGGTTACGCAGCCTCGAATATCGCGCTGCGAAAGCACATCGGTCGCCGGATCGAAATCAGGGACGGAGCCCCCGTCACCGTGTCCTACTGCTACCCGAAGTTGTTCGTGCCCAGGCCCGGAGCTTTCAACGTCCTGTTCACGATGTACGAGTCGGACAAGCTCGACCGGAACTTCGCCCCGGCATTCGAGAAGGCCGACTTGATCCTGACCCCGAGCGAGTGGTGCGCCGAGGTCTTTCGGGGCTCGACCGACAAGCCCGTAGAGGTCGTGCCCCTCGGCGTTGACCTGAGTCTCTTTCGCTACAAGCGGCGCAGGCCAAAGCGGGGAGATCGGCTGCGCTTCCTCTACGTCGGGGCACCGAACCCTCGCAAGATGACGATTCTCGGCGAGCTTCACCTGGCCCTCTTCAAGAAGATTCCGAACGTGGAACTTTACATGAAGACGACCGGGGCGCGGTGGGATGAGGCTTCGCTCGCGGACACGCTCTCGAATGACCCCAGCGCTGAAATCATCGAGGATGGACTGATTCGTGGCGACCAGTGGACGCTCGACAACCGATACCTACCGAGCGCTGATCTCGTGAGCCTGTACCACTCGGCGCACGCATTCCTGCACCTCCACTGCGGTGAGGGTTGGGGATTGACCTCGCTGGAGGCAATGGCGACAGGGCTTGCCCCGATTGTTACCGATTGGTCTGGGACTCGCGATTTCGCGAACCGGAAGAATGCCTTTCTCGTCGATGCCAACTACAAGTCGATCGACTGCGAGGATGGCGAGGGGCGCCCGATCGAGCAGTGGGTTGGTTGGCCCGATCCCGCCGCAGCAATGGTGCATATCTGCGAGATCGTGAAGGACTACAGGCAGTCCACCCTCCGAGGGAAAGCCGCAGCGGAGTGCGCAAAGCGATTCTCATGGGAGGCGAGCGCGAAGCGATTCTGCGACGTGCTCCGCAGCTACGGAGTCGCCTAGGGCACTCCGACTCGAATCTGATCTGTGCGACACTTGACCAGGGACAGGGACCATCGCCCACGACAGCGCCGATGCGGCGCAGGTAGAGGCTAGCTCGGAATGTCGAATCTCAGCAGAAAAACTACTGCACTAGCGAAGGTGCAGGCATCGGCGGGGACGGACCCGAACCCCGTTGTCACGAAGGACACGATGCTCCTCTTCGGCGACGGGGCTGCGCTCTATACGCAGGACACCTCGCTCGTCGATGACCCCGCCCTTCGCAATTCCCTGACCCCGCTCAAGGCGTTGGTTGGTCGGTCAACCGCGAACGTCAGCATGGGCACCAAGCTGATGACCTCGCAGCCCGCCGGGGCGAGCGCGGCCCAGACGAACTACAACGTGCCGTTCTTCGATCCCCTCCTGCGTGGCTGCGGCTGGACTTCCGCAACGGGTGCGGGCTCGGGTTCTTCCTCGACCGTCTACACCCCGATCTCGACGGGATTCGAGTTTGTCACGATCGACGTGCTCGCAGATGGCATCCTGCACTCCGTGCTCGATTCGCAAGGCTCGTTCACCCTGGCGATGACGGCAGGTGCTGCTGCCAATCTCACCTTCAACTTCCAAGGCGAGTATCAGGCACCCAGCAACTACACGACCTCGACGAACCCTCCGTTCGACTCGACCACCATTGCCTACCCCAGCGACAACAAGACCCTCGTGGAGAGCGAGGCGCTGACGGTTGACGGCTACACCCCGACCAAGGTTCGCTCGATCAACTTGAATTGGGCGAACACGATCGCGGAGCAACCGGACGCGAACGACACCTACGGTCACGGGGGCTACGAGTTGACCGCTCGCGCACCGACTCTCGACCTTCAGTTCTCCGTGCCGAACGACGACCTCACGACGTTCAACCCATTCGACACGCTGTATGCGACCGGAACCCCCGGCAACATCCAGTGGACGCACAAGACGAGCGCCAGCGACCTCGTTGTCTTCGACATCCTGTCCCCTCAGTTGACCGGAGTCAGCTACGCCGACACGGGCGGCGTTCGCGATTACAGTCTCTCCTATCGCCTGTCGAGCGCGACTGACGATGGCGAAGCGAAGATCACGTTCAAGAAGTCTGCCTGATTCTGCGCAGCGACGGGTGTCATCCGAAACAGGAGCACCCGTCGCTGCCGTGCCCAAGGAGAAGAGAACAATGGAACAGAACCTACTGCCCAAGGGGCTTCGATTCGTCGAGCGCACCGAGCCCATCAATGTCGAGATCAATCGCTCAGACCCAGACGGCCCTGCCTTCGTTGTCGAGGTTGCTCGGATCAGCCGAGAAAAGTTCGCGGAGCTTGTCGCTCGCAACCGGGTGTCGGGAAACATCGACCCGAACAGCAAGGCGGCGAAGAAGGCCGACGCGAAGTTTCAAGAGTCGTTCTGCCGGAAGGCAATCGTCGGCTGGCGCGGCTTGACCACCGACAATCTCAAGGAGCTTCTGCCCCACGTCAATATCGAGTTCGATGCCGACGAGGCAGACGCTAGCGAATACGAGTCGGGGCAGAAGGAAATTCCATACAGCCACGATCTGGCGGTTTTCCTCTACCGCAAGACCTGGGGCGATGACTTTGGCGAGCCAATCTTTCGAGCGCTGAAGTCTGGATCGGAAGAAGACCAAGATCGGGAGGACGAGCTGGGAAACGACTGAGCGAGTACTTCATCGCCTACCAGACGGAGGACACCCCTCGCACCTGCGGGGAGTGCATGAACCTCCTTGCTGAAGGCGACTTCGACCGTCCGTGCTGGTTCCCTGGCACAGACTGTCACTTCGCGTTGCTGGAGGAGTTCCCCGGCTTCGCTGCTGCCCTGACCTTCGTCCTCTCCGTCATCGACTCGACAGAGCGAAAGGATGAGATGGAAGCAACGAGGCGGCATTACGGGTTGAGCATCGAGCGCTTTGAGTTCTTCCGCGCCCTGTATCACTTGCCCCACAACTCGACGACGGAGCCCATGAGCGAGCGCGTTCCATTTCGCGACTCGCTCCATGCGTTTCGCATCTGCCAGTTTGTCGCCAACGCTGCGAACAACGACGACGCTGCCACCGCTGCTCTCGCACCCAAGTCGGTAACGATGGCACCCACGAGCGGTGGCAAGTGGACAAAGCGGGTCTGATATGGCTGCGGGCGATTACACGGTCAAGCTCACGGTCGATTCGGGGGGTGCGATCAAGAACATTTCCATGGTTGGCGATGCCATGGAGGATCTTGGCGCAGAAGCCAAGGACGCAGGCCATGGCGTTGACCAATTCGGCAAGCGTCTCGGCGTAGCGGGGGGCAGTGCCAGCGAAGCGGCTGAGAATATCGGCAAGATTCCCAGGGCGACAAAGAAGGCCAGCAAGGCGGCAAAGGACGGAGGCAACGCCTTTGCCTCGATGTCCAAGCATCTCGGCAAGCTGACGATCGCTGCCGGGGCTGCGTTTGCGGCAGTTGGGGGCATTGCCGCAGTCAGCAACGAGATCGACAAGCTCGCTCGCATTTCGCGTGAAGCTCGAAACCTCGACTTCAGCGCCGAACTCCTCCAGGGGTTCACCGGGCTTGCCGAGGTCGTCGGTCGAGAGCTTGACGACGTTCTCGACGTTGTGCGTGACGTTCGCGAGCGAGCCGGTGAAGCGGCGACAGAAGCAGCAGCGGGCAACCTTGCGAACACGTTCGTCATTGCTTTCGGGCGACTTGGCGCAGACATCGAGCAGATCAAGAAATTCGGAAACGACACCGAAGCTGCGGTGAAGTTGTTTTTCGACAAGGCAATCGCAGCAGCGCAGGAGGGTGGCGCAGGGCTTCAATTTACCCTGCAGGAGTTGAGCAGTTCCGGCTTTGAGAAGTTTGGCCCTGCCGTTGTTGCCGCCGCTGCTGTGGGCGCCGGATCTCTTGACGAGTTGACCGAGAAATTCGCACTGCTGGGTGTTGTCGCTGATGAGCAGACACTGCGAGCAGCAGAGGCAACACAGATCAATTTCGGCCTGATCGGCAAGTTCTTCGACGGGTTGCAGACACAGGTAACGGCAGGACTTCTGCCCGTGCTGCAAGCTCTCTCGAAAGTCTTTGCGGACCAAGCGATCGAAGTGGGCGTCGGAAGTGGCGCGATCAAGGAAATGACCCAAGCCCTTACGGTTGGATTTCTTGAGTCTCTCGCAACAGCCTCCCGCAGTCTTGCAGATTTCTTCCAGCTCGCTGCGGACACTTCCCCCGGCGAGGCTCTCTTGTCGGTGTTTGATTCCACTTATCGAGCGTTGGCCGAGATGTCCGAAAGCTGGGGTGTGCAAGTCGGCATCGCCCTGACTCTGGGGATCATGGAAGCAATCCCTCGCCTGTTCGATGGTCTTGCTGGCATCATTGCGAAGTATACCGGCACAGAGAAGGGAGGCTTGTTTGGTGACATAGCTGACGGAGTGCGAGATCTGGGCAAGGACATTCTCGACGCAGGCAAAAACGCACCCGATGCCGCTGCGATCATCAATGATGCATTCTCCAGCATTGACTTTGAATCCGCATCCAGCGGCGCAACGCGAGTCGCAGACGCGCTACAGGCAACAGCAGACGCAGCGCGGGGGGCGGCAACCGCACAAGACGCCCACGTCCAGGCGTACCTAGAGCACTCGAAAGCCACGGAGGGAAACACCGGGGCGCTCGGTGGCTTGACGCAGAAGCAAATCGAGTATCAGGCAGAACTCAAGAAAAGCCTCACCGAACAGGGCCGAGCAATAGAATTGGTCGAAGCCCAAGTCGTAGCGCTGAATGACCTTTCGGAAGAGCAGTCATCGGCAGCAGACGCTGGTGAAGTTCTCGCACGAGTCCAGGGCGATGTCGCCGCGAAGCAAGCGCTCGCACAAGGTGCGACAGAGGATCAAGCCGATTCTCTTCGTGAGTTGACTGTTCAGCAGTACGAATCAAACAAGGCGCTAGAAGAATCTCAGCAACTTCTCGCGGGTCGCGATGCAATCGAAACAGACAGAGAACGCCTCGCAATTTACAGAGAGCAGGCGGCGGGAAGACTTTCGGAGGTGGACGCAGCACGCGAGCTTGCGCAAATCGATGCAGGGAGATTGCCAGAACTACGAGAGCAGGCCGGAATCCATTTCGACATCAAGCAGGAAATGGACGACCAGAAGCAAATCATCTTGGATCAGGAGGCTTCGTATATCCGCCTCGGTGAAACGATCAAGTCAGCATTCTCTCAAGTCTTCGACGCCCTGATTGCGGGAACCCTTGACCTCGGCGATACGTTCCGCTCGCTCGGGTTGGCGGTCGGAAAGCAGTTCTGGAACTCGATGCTGGAGGACAAGTTCAAGAACTTTGACCCAAAGGTAAAGGGCAACTTCCTTGACCTCGCGGATTTCGGAACGGGAGCATTCGGTCAGGTTTTCAGCACTGCGGCAGGGTGGATCGATAGCATCCTTGATACCAACATTGCTGGATCATTTGGCGGCGGGGGAAGTAGTGGTGGTGGTGGTGGCTTGAGCCTGGGCGGGATTATAAGTCTCGGCGGCTCGGGAGGGCTCATCAACCTCGGAGGGACCGGCGGGGGGCTGAACATCCTCGGCAGCGGCGGGGGCATCAATCTCCTCGGGTCTGGTGGCGGTTCGATCGGCAACATCGGAGCTGGTGCTCTTGGGGTCTTGGGTCTTGGCGCGGCAGGCGCAAGCCAGTTTATCGCGACGGGCACAACGGCGGCTGCACTTGGCGTACCTGCGGGCACGCCGATAATCACAACGGCCACGGGCATCGGAGCATCTGTCGGCGGTTCGTCTCTCGTAGGCGGCGGGACCGTTGCAGGATCAAGCGTCCCGATTGCCGCTGGGCCAGCTACTTCGGGTGTCAGCGGCATTTCTCCTGTCGTGTCGATAGTCGGTTCAGCCCTGGGTGGCGCAGCGGGCGGGATTACCGTCTACAACCTCCTGGCACCGGGCAAGACAGGACTGCGCGGCACTGCCATCCAGGGCATCGAGGGTGACATCCTCGGCAACCTCAACACCGCAGGGCTCATTGGGTCGGGGGTTGGAGGTGCTGCGGCAGGTGTTGGTGCCGGTATCGCAGCCGGCGCTGCTGCTGGGTCGATGGCCGCACCAGTTATCGGAACGATTGCTGGTGCTCTTGTCGGCGCATTGTTCGGAGTGGGCACGTCGCAGCTCTCAAAGGGAATCGACCTACAGGCCCTCGAAACGCGAAAAATCACAGGCATCGACGATCTCTCCACCAGTGCGGGGATCGGCGCGGGGCTGTTGACTGGCTTTGCCACTGCGCCAGGTGCCTTCGGGTATATCCAGTCGGGCATCATGGGCGACCTACTGACCGGCATCCCCGGTCTGGGGTTGGCAATCGGTCCTGGCGGCTTTCGTGATTTCCTCTTTGGGCTTCTCGGGATTCCCACCGTAGGCACTGCGATGCGCAGGACTACCGAAGGTGGTCTGACCTCGATGGGGATACTGGAGCGTCAAGGGACGCAAGATCGCCTCCTCATCGATGGAATGCCGAATCGCCTTACTGAGTTCGACCGAGAGAACTACCGGGGGCGCGACTTCTACTCGCCGGAGATAGGCGGATTGGTTCGCCGCCTCGATCGCGCTGGGCGTCTTGACGACCTGCTCCCCGGAGGTCGCCCCGTAGGACTCGACAACCAGGGTCGCAGCGGATCGAATCTCGACGACTTCGGCGGCGACCTTCTGAAGATGGGGCGCGGCCTTATCGGCCAGGGTGGCACGGAGCAACTCAGGGGGCTCGGCTTGGTTATCGCCGAGGGAATCTTCGGCAAAGATCCTGACGTTAGCGACCGCGTTCTGGGGCACGCCAAGGGCCTCGCAAATATCTTCACCGAGATGTTTGCTTCCACTTTGGACGAAGACAGCGTTGGGACTGGCGAGATGCTCGAAACCATCACGCGGAATGCGCGTGACTATTTCGAGACTATGGGGATCAACGCACCGGCAGCTTTCGGCCTATTGCAAAACGTAGCCTCAGACTTCTTTGACGAGATGGAAGAAGGTCTGGTCGCCACGGGCGACAAGAAGTGGTGGGAAGACCCTTCAGGTCTGGACATGCTCAAAAGCTCGGCAAGCGGGCTGGTTCAAACCTTTGCGAACGACCTGCCGAAAGGCGTAGAGCTTGGCTCTCTTGTCTTCGACTCGCTCCGCGTGAGCGGAGAGAAGAGCATGGCTGATATTAGCCAATCGACGCAGGATGCGATTGCAACCTTCTCTGGGGGCGAAGGTAGCGGATCTTTCTCCGATGTATTCAAGAAGGCTGTTGGAAACCTTGAGATACCATCAGGCATGGGCGGCAAGTTGTTTGACACCTTTTCGGACGAGGCAAAGGCGAAGCTCGACGCGCTTTCTCAAGACACAGAGTTGTGGGCTGAAACGCTTGTGGGCTTGCTTGGTTCCGGGTTTGAAATTGACCTCGACCATTTGTTCCATCGGATCGCCGACATCAACGCTTCGGTGATGTTTTTGAACGAGCAACTCCCGAGTGCGATCCAGCAGGTTTCTGCGCTAGGCGGCGATGCACAGGATGTGACGAACAGCGTATTCGAGAACATCAAGCAGCAGGCATACGCGGCAATGAAGGAAATTCAGAGCCTAAACTTCCAAGAAGCAATTCTGGGCAACGAAGAGACGGGAGTGGAAGGCATCACGAACGATGCCTTAGAACCCGTTATGAACGTCCTTCGCCGACTCACAACTACGGATGAGTTTGATCTTTCAAACGCAACCGGAGTGGCCGAGTTCAACACCCATCTGAATTTGGCGTTGGCACTAGCAAAAGACAACTTGAAAGATCTGCAACCCGAGATCCAGCAGATTCTCGATGCAGCGGAAGAAACAAGCAAGATCATCGACGAGGCTTTCGCGCCATCGGAGGTGGAAGCCTTCTTTCAAAAGATGGCAATCGGTGCAGAGGAAGCAAATCGCGAATTTGAGGCTGGATTGCTCGGTGCAATCGATGCGGGCAAAAACGCGATGCGCGACGCGCTCGGCGACGGCGCGAGTGTCTGGGAGGCGATCCAGCAGGGTGGAGACGTATTCGTCAACACGATGTCGGCAAACCTACGCGCCCAGGTCTTCAATGCGATGACCTCTGCAATTCTCGAAGCGGCAGTTTTTGAAACCACGATCGGCCCCGCGATTGAACAGTTGAAGGTTGGGGTCGGCGTGGCAATGGAAGACGGCGTTCTGAGTTCTGATGAGGTGATTTGGCTTT
>CETC01042509.1_pt1 | contig 12457 bp, 6 predicted proteins | sample 326911 | NCBI WGS metagenome assembly CETC01 (sample SAMEA2622694, study PRJEB7988) | marine metagenome | isolation source: saline water (ENVO:00002010), including | reverse complement strand
TCTTCTGGGCAGCAATCGGCAATATTGCGCCCTCCAGCACGTATCCATCCATACTCCACCGATGGGTCAGTGATAGATGCGCTATACCGCCATGTCTTTGTTAAATTATCTGGAAAATCTTCAAACGACAGCTTGCCGTCTGCGTAGATTCCAATACATTCTGACTTATCGTCAAGTGATTGAAATATCAATATTCACCCCCAACGGATTCCGTTTGAGATTCCGGTGTTACTACCAAATCAAGAGTACCATCTTTAATTTGTTGGTTCTCGCGTAATGCTGGCATGTGTTCATTGTTATTATACGTCAAAGATCCGCGATAGTCAAATGGTTTATTGGTATATTGTTCAAAAAAGTCCAAAGCCCTGTGGACTGATTCAAAACTACCCCTGTTATCAACAAACTGCATAGTGTCGTGCATTAATTTCTGTATTTCTGCGTCTGTATATGGGGTCTCTTCTTCAATTAGTCGCAATTGACAATATAATTTAAGAAAATCGGTGCCAAGAAAATCCGCTCGAAGATCTTTTATATTTGCGTACTGTTTAGAATATTTTGTGGTCATAATTTCTCGCGCACCGCAAAGTTCTGATTGAAGTATTGGTTTTATTGTGCACAAATTATATAACGATAGCAAATCAGCGACAAAAGAACCAAAAAAATACTGACCATAGCAGGGAACGTAGTATTCTGATATAATCTTGTCAGTATATTCGGCTGTGTAGCGCGCGGCATAGCTTAACATTTGCGGAGAACCTATATCCGCCACCAAGCGCCATGGCTCAGACCGATCAACCATAAATCCATGCTGATTGCACGCATTTAAATAAAATTGCCAATTAGGGCTGTTTATAAATAAATCAATCTTTTTTTGATCGTCTGACGACTTGATTGTTGCTATTTCAATAGCCAGCCCAGAGACATTAATTGGGCATCTTCTACTTTTTACAAAGCTTCCGAATGTGAATGGCACACTTTCGGAAGTTTGTTGCAATATTGAGAGGAGGTTTGTTACAAAATCTTGAAAATTCTCGCTCTTGACATTGTTCTTAGTCATTATCTGCGCAATCGCACTAAAATAGGTTTTCTTATATATTTCGTAGTATCGATGAGGATCTTCATACGCTTTAGTAACCACAAGTTCGCTTAAATATTGATCATTTGCGTCTATTTGCTGTTTTGCCGCGGCTCTTTTAAATTCAAACGATACTTGATCAAATGCTTGAACTACAAAATTAAGCGCTTTAATGTTGGAATTTGCGTCTGCGGTTTGCTTAATCGGGCTAAAAATGGTCGACGCTGGGCGATTCATGCGCTGAATGGTGCCGGCGGGCTTTACTTTTAAACGCCTTACCGTCATTGGAACAAAAAGACGGCTTACTCTGCCATATAAAAACTTTTCTCCTGCATTAAAATTTACAAGGTTGGGTGTCGACAACCCCATTGCTTCCGTTTCAAGCATATAAATCTGTTTCTTTATCCACAGATCATCCGCTTTTTCCTCATTATCTTCTCTATAAAATGTGCTCATTATAGTTTCCCCCTATCTCTATGACGCACTACATATCATACGCGTCAGGATTGACATAGTTGAACCAGCCTAGCCAGTTGCGATCTTCGATTGGTACATCGTCCTGAGTGTGAAGTTCTTCCATCGCCGCATCCATTGCTGCTTGCTGTCTTTGTGCGGCGCGATCTTCCGCAGCAAAGCAGAACGATGGCTGATCCTCTCCAATTGTTTCTGAGTCATCTTCACTGCCTAGCGGACCATTTGTCACGGTGGCGTGCGTGCTGGCGACCCACTTCGCATGAATTTTTGAATTTGCGTAGCCGGGCCCAAAAGAATGTTCAGAGCGCACGATCATATGATAGCCACCTATACCTATTTGTGTAAGATCAAAGTTCGACCCATCCATTACCGCATTAGGAGCCCAGCCTTTTGGATCTACAAAGATATATTGTCCCGGAAAAGCATGCACATTTGCATAGCATTCAATGTCAACGTCGAAAACTTCTCTTAATTGTTTTAGCCCATCATACCCTTCTTGTTCAAATCTTAGCTCTTTCAATCCATTACTGTCAGTTTTCTTCAGTTTAATTTTTTTAGTTATTCCTCTGTCTTTGCCAATAGTATAATGAAATATGCCAACATTTGCGTCTTGCGTTTGATTACCTGTCATTCTCTCTGTTGGGGCGGTTCGTCCAGCATAATATATCATCCAATTAATTTCATTTTCAACACCTTCTTCGGAAACAGGGTTTCCTCTATTTGGCGAAACCTCTAAAACCGGCAACGGATAATGGGCGTCATCACGTTCATATGTTGCTGTGTTCATCCTCCCAAGGTGATAAAATCCATCTACATGTCTACGCCTTAGTATATCAGCTGTGATTTCGTCCAGCTTGTCACCGCGATCGACATCTCTATGGCTTATTGCGCCGACGTACTCTTCAGGATCATCGCCCGTATCTACTTTATACGAAGTTACTGAGGCTTGTGCAAGGCGCATGCGCTGTTTTGCTTGGTTTCGAAAACATCTCGGATCATTTAAAACATCCCTAATTAAATCATTAACCAAATCATTTAAAAATTTTGGCAACGAATAATAAACTTCATCTCTATTTGACATTTTATTGGACAACCATTCGATAAAATATTTAACTGATATGGGTATGTCTCCAATGGAGGGAAATGTGCTTATTTGCATGTTGCCCTGATGCACTAGCTCTAGTGGGCCCAGCAAAACTCTCATATTTTTTAACTGTTCTCCCATTTTTTGAAATCTTATAATTGTTGCATCTATAATCTCTTCGTCCAGGCCGGTCGAAAAATTAAAGCCAGCGAGTGACGTAGGATCTGCCTTGAGTGCCTCTAATTGCTTAATAATTCCACGATCTAAATTTGGATCATATTTTTCTGCCTGAGATCTAAAAATAATATCAACCAAGTCGCTAATGTAGAAAAAAGTCACCGGCTGAATTTGTGTGTCGGCGGCGGTGGCCGCAATAGCTCGGAGGCGCGCCTGTTTCTCATCTTCTTCCAGAGACATGGCGTTAACTTGTTCAACAATCTCCGCAGAAAGAGTCCCAGTCAAGGCACTATCATCCTCCCAAGTTTGAATACCGAGGCCGGATCCGCTTGAGCCGCGAGGCAAATTGGCGCCAATTAATGCGTCATTTATGCCCTCCCACCTGGGGCCCGATCTACGAAACTGATAAACATCGTCTGCTGTCAGATTTAAATATCGGATCTTTTCCCAGAAGATCATGTCTCTCATTAACGAACGCAAGCTTTCCACTCTATAGACTTCCACCTCTTCGGCTAATTCGCCTTTTATGGCAGAAACAGAGTCAGCACGACATTTGGCAGAATATATTTGCAATTTTAAATCTCTCACAACTCGCGCGCCTTCGGTATAACTCTCCATTGCAATGCGATCTTCACGAGGAGGTAACGCATCCGCATTAGTTATTGTAGTATTGGGAAATATATTAAATGCCGGCGAGTCAAAGAAATCTTCCACATATGCTAAATAATTGATGATAAACTTAACCCTACCTTGATCGTCAATATCAAATTCATGAATTACCGGTGTTAAATTTAAGGTTATATATGAATCATACAGAGCGCTTCGAACCCCTGGTGATATTGTATTAAGGCTATATTCGGGATGAGTTGGGGAACCCCATCCGTCCCTATAATTCCACCCCACGACAACCTTTAGGCGGAAATTTAACTTGTCTAGATTTTGCTCCACCATATCTCGGTTGTTAGGGTCAAATGATCCAGGGCTAAGCGATCGTTCAACACCGGTTTTCAGCGCCAAATCAACAAACTTGAACTCTTCAACTTGATTAGATGAGTTTTTAACATATCTTGTTCTCAAGAGTTCTGTAAAATTATTAGCGTGCATTGTTAGCTTCGCTGAGATGCTTTTTTTGACAGCAAACGGGTTATCGCCCTCATATGCAAACGTAAAGTCTTTTATTCCAATGCCGGTGCCTCTACTGGTATTGTCTCGGAATATTTCCAGATCTTTTTTCGTAAAATGCGAATCAAACGGAATTTCCAATTGTTCCATAACGCCATCATCATCACTCGTAATTTTAAATATGCGTATTAAGGGTTGCAAATTTGCAATCTCGCTAGTTTTAGCTGCCATTATATTGGCATAGTCTGGATACGCTGTTAGCCTGTTCATAAAGCCAAAAGGATCGCCGTCAAATTGTAAACAAGCATTAGAATTGCGCGTGTAGGCCTCGCTCTCGGAGGCGGTCGAGTCACTAGTTCTAAGGTACGGCAAAGCTTTTGGATCTGAGTATTCTAAAATGCGCTTTTTATACTCTACTAAGTAGGGGATTTCTGCTAAAAGAAAACACTGTTCTTCAAAGAAAGGCGGCACATTGGCGGTTCCAAGGCTTGAAATATCAAGACCTTCGCGACTCGCAGCGCTCGCTCGCAGCCGCCGGGCACTGACCCTGAGTGTGTCGCCATTGTTGCTGTTCAAGTCGTAATCATGGTGAACTACGGACCAGGCTTGAGCGCGCTCGGCTAGCCAAAGATTTTCGCCAGCTTCCAGACACAATCTATCTTCCAAAGTCATCATGAGTCGCTCAATGGCAGCTAAGCCTTCTTTATAGTTACCAATGGATGTTATGAGAGCTTCGCAAAGGCCCTGTTGAGCTTCAGATAAATTAGGCTTGACCTGGCCCATGACATATTCGTAGGTCTGTGCTAATTTATAATATAGCCACACCATCTCCTTGAACTCCGCGCGACCTTCGTTGTCGTCGGAATTTAAGTATTCTTCTCCTAAAGTTGTGTCTGCAGCCTCACGCCACACAACGCTCATATTATTGCCTGAACCATCAAACCAGTCGATGCCCGCACTGGCCATGGGTGTGGCATTGCCTTCTGGACCTGCGTTCGAGGTCTGTGTACAGACGTTCTCGGGGACGTGCGATGGCCACTGGACATAGGTGAAATCCCCGGAGGCGGAGAAGTGGCCACCACTGCAGAGCAATTCTTGCGGATCGTTCAGCATAGCGAGGGGGCCGATTTCGTCTGCGGCCTCATAAGCATCAGTGTTCCAAGATGTGCCGGCAGAGGTGGGACCGTAGCCGGTATACTTAACTCTCCAACAGTATGGACTTGTCGTGCCGCTCGAATATTGTCCACTAAAACCGGTGCCAGTGTGAGATGTTCCCTCGTCTTTAAGATGCGCAAAACAACGGAAGGGGTTCTGATCTTCGCGGCACGTGCCGCGGAAATCAGTGGTCACGTCGGGGTCTGCAGATGGATCCATCATATCGGCCAGGGCTTGTTCATACTCTTCTTTACCGTCGCGGTTGGACCACCTCCAATCAGAGTCGGAGCCAAAGAGGTGGCCGCCAGATGAAGTAATAGTAGTGTAATCCGTCAAATTTAACGGGACTACTCCAGTGCCGCGTTTCCAGGGGCCGACATCATTTTCAGACAAGTATTGTATAGCCGAGCGCGCGCGAATTTCAGCGCGATACATTGCAGCTGTCAGTTCCGCCATAGCTGCTAAAGTTTCATCCCAAGCGTCAATAGCGCTGTCAAAATCATCAGAGCTAGTACTACAGCCGCTCAGCTGCGCAAATTTGCCGGAGCCGTTTTCCATTGCAGCCTGCTCAGTAGCGCGCACGCGATCGCCATATTCGGCTTGCCACTCTCTCTGTCGATCATTAGCTTCTTCATATGCTTGATATATCTGAACCTTCTGGCAGGTGGTGAGTGCATCGCCCATGGCGGCACCAACGGTCGCGCCATAGCCGCCGACCGATACGTTTTCGCCGCAGCCGGTATAGGCAGAGTCCCCTTCGTACTGCAGGAAATCGTATGTGACCGTGCTAGACCCGCATGTATCGGAATCGTTCTGCTCCATATCACAGTCACGGGGAGTCCAGACGGAATTCCAGCCGACGCTTCCGTCGTCTCTGATGTCGCCGCCAATACCGTCAGCGTAAATATTATTGCGAGTCCAACATTTCCAGGATCCAAAGGGAGGACCGGTGTCGATAAGGATCTGCATGGCTGGGACGTATGAACCATCGGGAAACGGGCCATAATACGTCGACGCGAAAATACGCATACCAGAGGTGCGGGTACCAGATGGTAGAGTATATTCGCCATCACCATAAGAGTCGCATTCTGTGCATCCTGACATGCTTTACACTCCCAAGATCTTAATTGCTTCTGATATATCTAGTGGGATATGCAGTATTGCTCCTGGCTTAATATCACCCTCGATGCCATATCCATTCCACCAAGCAATAATCCACCAAAACGTAGGATCGCTATAGTATTTATAAGAAAGGTTATATAAACGATCGCCATATTTCCAGACATGTTTATTGGTAATAATTGATGCTCGATCCGCAACTGTAGGATTTCTCATAATTGGTGTGTCGTATTGCTGTATTTTTTTTTGGCCGCGGCGAATTGGCTCATAATACGGACCTACGTTGTAAAATATTCTTCTTTTGTTGTGTCTTGGCAATTTTTAATTCTCCATAAACTAAATAGTAATAATTAAATATTTAATACTACGCTTATTTCCGCCAATACCATCATGATGATGGCATTACTTCGTCCGATGCTGCCTGTGCTGAGTCTTCTGCCGATTGAGCACCAGCAGCGTCTTCTTGCTCTTCGGACGGCGCTGCTTCTTCGCCGGCCGGGGTCTCTGCATCTAACTCATCTTCCGGATCATCAGGAGGCGGTGTCCAAGTATTGTCATCGTATACCAAATCATCAATCTCGCCTTGAAGCGTTGTTCCAGCATCTATTAGTGATACCCCATATGGAAATAGACCACCATCGGCGGCATATGAAGCGTTTTCACCGGTCCTTTCAAGCTGGATTGGGTTGCCTTTACCAAATACGCCATTAGTGTCCCAGCCCAGAGGGTGTTCGTGAACTGGCTCAAAGTCCAAATTTATTTCAAACATTTTTGATAAAACTGCGTCTACATTGTTCATCGCGGAGCCTTTTTCGATAACCCCATCGTCACCTTCTAGATTATGCAAAACATTGAGGCTGACTATAGCTCCTAATAGTCCCTCTCCTGCCATGTCGTATTGCTCAAATTGTGCACGAAACGAATCGCTTCCTGGTGCAGTTATATCTCTTGTGCTGCGTAGCAGATTCATAAATTTAATTCTAACAAACGGCGAGCGGGTAATCAACTTATAGTTAGTGTTGCCGGAATGACTATACGACGGATATAAAAATTGAACCAGTTGCTGCAGTTTTGCTAAATTCTCGTAAGCTTCGCCGGTGGTCACAGCCGGAACTTTAAGACCTAGTGTTATCTTTCTTCTGGTATTATTAAAGATCGGTACCGCGTCACCACGACCATAAATCTTGTCTTTTGTCCAGTTGGGAACATAAGTGTCATTAAACGTAGTAATAAAAGCCTTAAACGTTATAGTAATATCGTTATCTTCAGATGTTCCTAGGCGCGTGAAAGAAACCACCATTCCCTTTGTAGCTAAATTATTTTCACCGGGTACCTGCGGTAATTTGCCACCAAATCTAACCGGGTTGGAAACGTCATAAAAGTTTGCCATAATCAAATATCCTCACTTAATTTCCTTAATAATCATCACCGCCTACACCGGTCGTAGAGTCTCCGCTCCATTCGGCTAGCCAGCCTGGATCGTCCATCATCATTTCTCTCTCTTCTTCAGTAAAAAGAGAACCCGGATCTATGTCAGGGCCCCTTGGTGCATATGTTTCCCTAAATTGAACGTTCGTGGTCTCATTATAAGTACGGCCCGTGTATTGCGATAAGGTGTCGTGATATGGATCAACGCCGCCCAGAGAGCGGTCTACGGGGCCGGTATTGCCTGTCCAATTGGGCCACCAGCGTCTACGAGTGCGCTCACGATCAGTAGTATCCAGATCTTCGTATGTCTCTTCTTCTGTCGCCTCTTCTGCGTCTATCTCTGCGTCGTCTCCCATAGAGTCTTCTGAAATCGGATCAGCTTCGGATTCATCTTGCTCCGCTGGGACGACATCATCGGTCGGGAGGTCTGCGTCTGGGTCACTATCTTCGGGATCGGTTTCTGTTGGGGCCGGTGGCGGTGGATCCGTTTCTGGCGGCATTTCACTTTCTGGTTGAGGGGCGCCGTTCAAGCTAGGGTCTCCAAAACTAGTGCCATATGGAAAGGCACTACCATCTTCGGTAACTCCGGTGTCAAAGTGCGCTTTTCCAAATTGATCTTGCTCATTCCAGCCGAGATTGTGTTCGTGGAGCGCTGAGAATTCTAAACTCACCTCTATTAGCTTCGGCAAAATACCGCGGAATGCTCCATCGGACCCTGGCAACTCAACAACGCCGTAATCGCCAGCTAATCCGTGATCTATCGAAAGGTTGTTTATTGTACCTAAAAGGCCTTGCCCATCCATGTTATAGTTCAAATACGATTGAGTCTCACTGCTCGCTTGTATATCTAAATTATCGGCATTGCGCGTAAAGTTCATAACTTTTAAGCGCACTAGCGGAGATTGTACAATGGTTTGGGCTTGCGAAGGATCTTTGTATGTTGCATATAGAAACTGCACCAGTTTTTGAACTTTTCCCAAATTCTCGTAAGCTTCGCCCGCCGATGCTGCCGGGACTCGAAACCCTAACGATATTGATCTTTCGGTATCTTTGAATAGGTATATTGGGTCACTTCTACCAAACACCTCATCAGCTTCCCAACTAGGCGTATATGACTCTGCAAAACTATTGATAAAAGCCTTAAACTTTACACAATGTCCAGTCGGGATATGCTCAAATTCTATTGTCATGCCCTTATTGGCTAGCGTATCGTCGCCTGGAGCAGATAGCTCCCCCTCTTCAAAGTAAAGATTGGAGCGATATCTGCTATAGTTAAAGTTAGAATAAAAAGTCGACATGCACCTAAAGAGTTCCCATTATATTAATAATTATGCCATCAATAGAAATATGCGCAAACAACAAAACCTACATTTGAATGTTAAAAGATTCCTACTCTCATCGCCGACGCCAATACAGACGTGGCGCCCGTTTCTATTAGATTCTTAACTTCGGTATCGCTTAAGGTGATTTCTATCTTTTCTATTCTTACTTCTGGGGCCGCGGCTTCTTCTGAATTTATCTGCGATCCGGGGCGCGCGCGTGATTGTTGTCTTGGCGCCGGGGCTTCTGCAGATGCTGCAGCAACTGCTCCCGCTAGCGCCGTCATCGCGCCCGTAAAAGCTGCAGCTTCATCCGTAGTTGTATTGTTGATGGATTCGACGACTAGTGCTACCTGCTCTGCTGTGGATTCTAGGCTAATGTCCTGTAATTCTTTCAAGCCTGTAGCGAAACCATTGGCTTCCTGCAAGGTGGCTGCTACTTGAGATAATTCCTGCACAAGGTTACTAAAGCTTATATTTGCTATTAATGTTAGCTCGGCTGCAAAAGTTCTCATATTCTCTATTGCGACGGAACTCGGCCCATCGGTTGAAGCAAAGCTATCCATAAGCGTTCCTAGTCCTTGTAAGCTATCGCCGCCTGTTGTCGCCACAGCTGCAACTGCTTCTTGAAATCTGGCAAATCCTTCAACAATGTAACCTATTGCTGCGGCGAGGAGGGTGATTCCAACAATAAACGCAAGAATCCAGGCTGCTGCGGCGCCAGTGACCGGATTACTCATCAGCATCGATAGAGAACCTATCATCAAAGCGATCGAAACACCAACAGCGACCAAGCCCATAGCTGCGTATTTTGCATTTGGACCCAGATCTCCAAATGTTATTGCCAGCTGCTCTAAAGATCCGATCAGCTGTGGGAGGGCCCAGCCAACAAAAGCTGTAACGAGTGCCATAATTAGCGCTACGCCGGCAGCATATACCATAAAGGCTTTGGCGCCAGCCCAAACTCCGGGATTGGTACCAAATTTTGACATGGCAATAGTCATAATTTTTATTCCAAATGATACAGCAAGAATACCGGCGACTGCAGCTATAGCTTCATAGCCCATACCTTTAAATGCCCAAACTAATAGAGCGAAGGCGGCTATAGTGAGCCCGATCGAAACTCCCATTGCCAAAATAGCTGCAGCGGACTCCCATGTAGCCACAGCCAAAAACTGAAACAATGCGGCGGATTTTCCGGCGGTGGCTCCAGCTGCAGCTGTAGGCGCAACTTGGGCGCCTTGGGCGGCGGCATTAGCACCTCCAGCGGCTGCTGCTGAACCTTCAGCTGTCGCGAGAGCACCTGTCGATACCGTCGATTTATCTTTGGCGAGGCCGGCGCCGCCGGTCGCGTTGGCGTTGGCTGCCTGTGCGAGAGTGTTGGCTTCGATTGCAGCTAATTGCGCGGCCAAGCTGGTAGTGTTGGCCGCAATCGATGCAGTCGATTTGCCAGTAGCTATGCTTGCCTGCGCGACGGCAGCGGCTGTCTTTCTTGCTTGTACGGCGCGGTACATAGCAAGAGGCTGCATGGCGATGTAGGCCACTGCAAGGGCGCCCAATATCGTGCTTAGACGCTTCGTCCATCGAACAACTGCCTCAATATATCCCGGCACGTTTTTCAAGAATTCCATTAAACCTTGGCCGCCGCCAATTAGTGCCAGTAATTCATCTGCATTTTGAGCTAATACAGCTTGCAGTTGTTCCATGAAAGTTTGAACTGTTTTGGAGTTTTCTGCGAGGGCTTCTTGCTCTTCTGCAGTCTTCATCGTTGAGCCGGCAAGCAAATCTTGTCTTCCTGACATGACAAGCGCTAACTCATTAACATCTTTTAGCCCCATTGCTTGCGCATAGTAGATTCTTTGATAATAAGACATGTCATTAAACTGGAGACCCGCATCTTTAAGGGCGCCGGTCATCATTTCAAATCTTGCAGTGGGATCTGTCTCCATCATCAGATCCATCGCGTTTACCATGTTGCCACCGATCGCTGCATTAAGTTTAGCGGCAGTCGTGGCGGCTCCTTCAAAAGTATCAGCCACATCGGTCATTTGCTTTAATTTTCCGATTTCCATACCGGTGATTTTTGCTACTCTCGCTAGTTCTTTGAAGGTGTCGATACCATCATCACCAAATTTAGCCAAACTTTCGCCGGCACTTGCGAAATCAGCAGCCATCTGTGCTGGCGCGACCCCAATTTCTTGTGCGAAGGTAAAAAGATCTCTATTGGCCTCCTCTAAAGCGGTCCCAGTAAGTCCAAACGCTTTATTTTGGATTTGTAGACCTTTTGTTAGATCTGCGGATGCTACGCCATAATTCACCAAGGTTGCTGTTGTTGCCGCTAATTGGGCGCGCTGCTCTGGCCCAACTGTCAAGTTAAAATTAGACATATTGTTGAATAAATCTTGATGAGCCTGCCCTGCTTCTTCCATAGTAACGCCATATTCATCTAGTGCCCTATAAGTAGTTGTGACTTCAGCGGCCATTTCTCGACTGGCACCGGTAACCTTCATAAAGTTGTTTTCTAAATCAATTAATCCAATAGCCAAATTGATTATGGAGTTCAAAAACGATCCAAGAATTGACATCGCCCCTCCAGAAATAGCAGCAAGAAGACCTTCGGGTCCAAATCTTATACTCTGCATGCCTTTAAAGACTTGTCCCATTTTTCCAGCAATATCAAGACCGCCTTTAAACGCATTTAAAGATTTGCCAAATTCATCTCCTAATTTTGCTGCCTGATCAACGGATTCTTTTTGTCCGGCAATAAATTTATCAGCTAGCGCAATTGCTTGCTCTTGTTTAATGATATTTCTTTGTGATTCTCTGGTTCTTTTTTTGAACTCCTCTAATGTAATTTTATTAGATTTAAGTTGCGCCTCTAAGCTTGCTTGATAGTCTTTTTCTACTTGCACCATCTGCTGACGGACTATTAGTCGATCTTCGAGTGATTTTGCTTCTGCTTGGTATTTTTCAAGTAACTTTTGTGACAGTTCAAGCTGATTATTGGTGTAATCTAAGGTTTTTCTCTTTTTCTCAAGAATACGATCGAGGTATGCTTCTTCCAGTTCATTGAGTTCATTAAGTCTCTTTTTATTTTCAATTTCCTTGACAGTTAATTTGTCAAGTTCTGCTTTTTGTTCTGGGGTAAGTTGGTCAGCCAAAGTTTGTTGCCTCGCTTTTGTTTAGACACAATAAAGCGCTATGTATTAAATAGTTTTATAATAAAAAAGGCAAAGTTTTCACTTTGCCTTTAATACGTTGAATTCTACCGTCGAGGTGGGCCCCCAGGAGGCGCATTATACTTAGTTAATGTTTGGGCGCCACCAGAGCTAGATTCTCCTGATTTGCCTTTTTCAATAGCATCGTGCTCCATCTTAAGTTGTTTAATCAACCTATCCATGAACCACTTCCGCAAGCCAACAGGTAAATTATATGCCTCTGAGAATGACCAACCGCCCGAATACTTTAAGAAGAAAAACATCTCATAGACGTTTTCCATGTATT
>CETC01024422.1_pt1 | contig 12478 bp, 19 predicted proteins | sample 326911 | NCBI WGS metagenome assembly CETC01 (sample SAMEA2622694, study PRJEB7988) | marine metagenome | isolation source: saline water (ENVO:00002010), including | reverse complement strand
TATTCAACACTATGTTCATCATTACAAGTAATAATAAATCTAACATTAAACGCTCTTTCCATTGTTCTCTTTAATGCTCTTTGTGAATCTTTAGTCATACCATCAAATTCATCCAACAACATTACCTTGAACGGAACCTCATCGTTATGTTTCCAAGAAGCAAAGTTAGTAATTGTTTCTCTAATAGTATCTAACTTTCTATCTTGACTTGCATTAATTTCTTTGTAGTGAGTATTGAAATGTTTACCTAAAAACTGTTTCGCTAATACAATTCCTGCAGAAGTTTTACCTGTTCCTGCCGGACCATAAATTAACACGTTAGGCATATCGCCAACCTTCACCCAATTTCTTGCATCCTCTACAAAATTAGGCTGTCCAATAATGTCGCCTAATCTTTGTGGTCTATATTTTTCTGTCCAATTCATAGTATCACTAATCCTATCATAATTACAGTAGCAATATTTACCGCAGTAACTATCACTAATATTCTGTTTCCCCTTTCAATATTATCATTTAATTTATCTAATAATTCATTCGTTTTTTGCATCATGTTCTTCACCGTTACAATCTTTACAGGGCTTGTTTTTAATGTAGCCCGAACCATTACATTCTCCGCATAACATAATTTTCACATACGAAGCACCCGTTTTAGGTGTTTTAGATACCAATCTATACATTTTACTATTTGCCAAATAATGTGCCACTTTACCTTTATGTGGGACATAAGCATAACTTGTATTAGTTGGTGATTCTTCAATAAAAGTCATAATCGCATCTACTACTTGATGAGAGTTTCTTTCGTTACCATCATTCATAACAATATCAATATACCTTTCAGCATATGTTTTGCGATATGTTCTTTCTTTCCCATACTTTCTTCTTGGCATTTACTTCACCTTTAAAATTGCATCTTGTGGTGTAAAGTCATCATTCCAAAACTCACGCCAAACTAAAAAGGGGCATTTATCTTTAATTTCTTTTGGTATTTCTCCTAACCACTTTGTCAGTGGTGTCCCTTGACTCTTCCTCATTAGAAATCCCCCAATGTTTTATTAATCTTTGTTACTCTTACAGATTTCTTTCTGGGCTTTTTTAAGTTCAGTATCTTACATTCATCCGAACTTAATTTCTTAGTAGCCCATTCTTTGTATTCATCATTCATTAAAAATGATTTGACTAAATAACTATCTCTTGTTTTCAAACCTAACTTAGAACAAATCTTGGGGACTGGACTGTATGTATTTCTCTTTGGGAATGATGGTCGTCCTGATAAATACCCTGCTAATGAATAGGTTAGTATTTCATAAAAGTAATCAATGGACCACAATCTCATAACATGGTCAGCAAATACTATACTTCTAACATCTACATTTGGTTGCACCCATGATAGTAATTGCATATCTGAAGGTTTGTTATGTTTCACAATTTTCAAAACTTGTCTTCTATCCTTGTTCTTTAATAGTTCAAAGTTAATATCATAGATATTCTTATTTAAATCAATAGGTTTAATACAATTTGGTGCTACTTCCTTTATCTTATCCTGCCTTTTGTCTGTTCTACCTAATCGCTTTCTTACACACATATTTAAAATCGTCTTTGAAACATCTTTTTCGTTCAGAGAAGTTAAAATAATGTGAGGGTTTATAAGTATCAGCGACAAAATCTTATCTTTCATAGGTTTGTAATGAACATCTTCAATGATTAACCCATGGTTATTTGGGTAAGAATATATGTCATCAATAGCAATATCATTAGCCGGATATATTTGATAAGGTCGATTACCCATCATCTCAATAGCAGTAGTAGTTTTACCACTACCGTACCCACCAATTAAAATAATATTTTTACTAGTCGTTTGTTTGTTTCTCAACATTTTCAATCTCTCTCATCAATCTATCCATCCCATCATCTTCTAAATGTAAACCTTCTTGTAAGTAACCTGTAACTAAATCAAACTTATCCCAATTACTATGAGAACATGGTAATTCAGGCATTAAATCTCTTAATAGATTTAAGGAAGCCTTCTGCCCTACAATAAGAACAGGGGCTTGTCTATTACTTCCTTCCTTTTCCCTTAAGATTGTTTTAATATCATATTGATTTAGTGTTCTTTCTAGGGCGATTAGAAATTCTCTATTAGCCCTGAACATTACCCTAACTCTAATCGTATAACCGGACTTACTTTTCTCACTACGATAAATAGTTACTTCTGGTCTTGCTAAGGTTAGTAAAATTCCTTGTAATTGTTCTCTTCTAAACATTAAATTCCACCATAATATTCTGCTCTTTCTTCTACGAATTCATGATAACTTGAATGGCCTGTTATGAAAATACCTGCTTCTCTTTTGCTTCCGATAAATTCCTCTAAACAAATAGGACAAGTAACTCTAACAATTTCAGCGTCAATGTATAACCCAACGTCAGTTGCGTAAGTAATTATATCTCCTTCTCTCATAATCGAAGAAGGTAATAATTCATCCCATAGCATACCATTCGACCTTAACTATGTTTATTAACATATTAAAGTTTGTTATCTTTGATTCTCTACTCTTCTTCCTCATTAAAGTCATCAAGAGTAGTTTGGTTTTCATCTTTATTGTTAAGTAATTCTTCAGGTAGAGGTTCATTTAGTTTATCAACACAAGCCATAAACAAATGTTGTGGTAGTACGCCTTCAATTCGATACACCATTAGTTTACCAATACATCTTAAACAATAATAACTTTCGCTACCATCAGGTAAATTTTGAATTAACCCTTCTTCTACGCCGTTAAAGTTTTCATGACAATAGTGGCATATGCTTTCTTTACTCATCTTTTTAATCTTCATTCTAACACTTCCTTTAATTGTGTTGGTTCACTTTTATCGTCACGGTATTTCACATAACGGGGAAAGCGCAAACCATATTCCCCTTGTTCGTTCTTTGTAATCATATCTCCCTTGACTTCAATAATCATCGGGGTTGGTTCATTTGTTAATGAGGATGCAGTTGATTGATTGAACTTTTCAGTTAGGAATGTCAAATCTGCGTCAGTAAATCCTGAACCAACATTTCCAAAGTGAACCAAGTTATCTCCATCCCTAATAGCAATTTGATATGAACCATATACGCCTGCTCTCTTGCCTTTTCCTAATACTGCACCTGTAACTAAACAATCCATATCAACCATAGGTGGCTTATACTTCAACCAATTCTTTGAACGTGCGCCGAAATCATAAGTTGCAGTAGGATTCTTCAAGATAATTCCTTCAAACCCTGCGGAAATAGCCTCTTCGTAGTATTCTTTCATCTCTTCAAGGTTATTAACTTCTTTGGTTTCAGCAATTAATTCTTCTCCAAAATGCATTTTTAATGTTTCAAGTCGAGTATCTAAATCATCCTCAAATACAGGTTGTCCACCATACATCAAACAATCAAACAGTCGAATTGTCACAGGGTTACGGTAAATAACTTCATCAGTTTTTCCGTGAATCCTACTTCCCATATTGCTAAAAGATGCAGGTTCTCCATTTGCATCAATCGGATAAATCTCACCATCAACAATCCAATCAACAGGGTCTGAAGCCGCATCAATAATTGGAATTAAGTCACGTTGATATTTGCTTGTAATGTCATCGCCTCTTCGATTAAAGATAGTAATAGCATTTCCATCATAATGAATCTGCGCTCTAATTCCATCATACTTGTAGTCACACCAATGACGACTTGTAATATTCATTCCACCTTTTACCTTGCGAATATCTTTTGCAAGCATTGGTGTCATGAATTTTCCTGCGGTTGGAACAACATCTAAACATCCTGTATCAATTGCTTGGTCAATTAATTCTGCCAAACTTAAACAGGTTGAAGCCTTCTTTACTTCAGAACTTGTAAAACCATACATCTTAGCAATAGATTTCTTAACCAATACGCTATCTGTCCCATTTCGAGTTTCCTTTAGAACAAAAGCAGTAAGCCACTTTCGCCCGTTAGATGTTAGATTAGGGAACAGTGTCATATATTGTTCCATTACTTCTTCTCTTGAACCTGCATAAAGACAACTTTCTACTTCCTCAAGATAGGTAACTTCTTCAGGGAAAGAATTTTCCCATTCAGCAATTGCTTGTGCAAGACTACCTGTATCTTCAATCATATCTTCAAGGATGAAATCTTCAATATCCCAATAGTCTGCAACAAGTTTCAACAAAACCTTTTCACCTACACCACTATTAGGATAAGTCTTACCCCAAAAGTTTAGCACAAGTTTCTCATTGCCTGCAAAATTTGTTTCATCAATTGTTTTTAACATTTGAGTCGGTGTTCTCGACAAAAACGCTTCATTCATATCTGCAAAATCTTCAAAGTTCATTCATTCCACTCTCCAAATTCTTCTTCATTTTCTTCATCTTCCTTTTCTTCTTTATCTTTAAAATCAACAAATGCTAATTTTACATGATTCTTAGTTAAGCGAGTATTTCCCTCACCTGCATATGAATCACATTGTTTGGCAAAATCCTTTAGCAAAGATTCTGCCCTTGTTTGAAATTCTAATATTGCCGCCATAGGCAATTGTCTTTCTTCTGATACTTCGTCAAATATTCTTCTTATCTCTCTGATACTAACCATTTTTCCATCTCCTTTTTATTATAGAAATATTTTGGACTACTATTATTTTTAAGGTCGTGAGCAATCCACACACTTCCACTTAGAGAATCAACTCTAATTACTTCAGTTTCTGGTGTAACACATTCAGTAGTTACTTCAGGTGTTTTACCATACAGTCGTGAAATTTCACTACTAATTGTAGCCATATTATCTACGACATATTTAACCACTAAAGGTTGTTGCACTTCTACATACGCTTCGCTTTCCATTTCATATTCACCTGTTCCATTACAGACATTACATTTAGTGCCATTACAAATTGGACACTTAATTAATGTCGGTGTAAGAATTGGAAATCTTACTCTTCTTCCTCGCTTAGACAAATCTTTTCCGTCTTGCATAGCATTTCCTTTCCTTCTTGTGTCCACCACTTCATTCTTTCCATATTACCAAGAACAATTGCGGATTCAAGAATTGGTTTTTGTGTTCTAATTGTATTCCAATCAGTCCCGCTAAAATATGCCTTGCCAAATGGGTGAGTATGAATCCAACATAATAGCGGTAGTCGCATTCCTGTCACATTCTCACTTTCGTAATCTACAAATGACCCTGTTCCCTTGCTAATAAATAGATTCAAATGAGAATCTACAATTACACTGACTTCTAATTCAGGTAGTTCATTTACAGACACATCCCAAATAGCATCAAGGAATAGTTCATTTTCCCAATCGTTGCCGACTTCATAGAAAACCTCATTGACATTTTCCTTTAACTTTTGCCATTGTCCATCGAGAATTGGCTTATCATAGGATGCCGCCTTATCTTCTCTTCGCTCTCTTGCTTCATATATTTCATATTCTTTTTCATTCATTTTATTCACCTAACCATTCTGGTTTATCTCTTTTTGTATATTTAATATCTATATTTTTTAACTTGCTCTTAATGTAATAGTTTCTATACGCGTCAATACTATCATTCATTTTATACACCATAGGCATAGCCTGTGTTGGTTGTTTCCAACCATTATCTTCTAGTCGTGTTGGTGGAACAGATAATAACTTTCGCAGTTTCTTATCTGATAGATGCACTTTACCATAACGATATGTATATTCATCACATACCGCGCAGAATAAATTATACAACCAATTGTAATGTTGTAAAGATGCTCTTGCCCATACTGATGAAGGGTGCATCATATGTGTAGACTTATACAATTGATTCAGTTTTTCAGCATTAACTTTCTTAGGCAACCATGTTTTTTCACAAATATATGTATCTTTACAATGATGTGCCGTGCATAGCATTTGTGCATATTCTAATATCATTTTGACAACGTGTTTATCACAATGCATTTCCGCACATTTATTTACATCATGGTCCAAGTAAAAAATATTCATTAGTTTCACCCATTAATTGTAAAATGCTTCTTAACTTCTTCACCATTAAACCATCGTTGCGTCCATTGTGCGCCATATCCTGCAATTACTACTTGCATAAAATGAACACCTGAAGCATCTCCTTCCCAAGAATCTCCTTGACAAGAGAAAGAACCATCCGGTCCTGTTGTAAATGTTGAATAAAGTTTTGGGTCCTCTAAATGGGAAATCATAGCCCCATTTCTACCCTGCGCTCGCAAATCCAACCACTTCAAACCTTTAGCATTATACATTGTGCGTCGAATATCTAAATTATCAGCACAACAAATTACCAAATCATATCCCTTCAATTGATTTGCAGTTAATACTACAAACGGTTGAGGGTTAAGGATTTCCTTGTTAGTTTCCTCGCAACTATTAGCCACAGCAAATACTTTCTTGTCGTTCAAATCACTAAGTTTAAAATTCTGATATGTCATATTCTTCTCTTCAACAATATCAGGGTCATAAACTGTTAGGTTATACAACTTCGTTCTGTTCAATAGGGGAATTAGGAAAGACCCAATTCCACCTGCACCAATTATCATCACATTTCTTTTCTTCATTTTCTCACCTTTGTTAAATACCTTTTTAGTCTTGGTAGGCTTACACCAAATAATTTTCTCGCTTCATCTCTTGTCATAACAGTATTGTCATAAAAGAGTGCAGATAGTAGACCGCGAGTTAGAGTTTCTTTTTCTTCCCATTCTTTAATAATAGGGATAAGATTTTCTTTTTCTACTTCTGTTATTTCTTCATAAAAACATTCTAAATCATCGGATGTTAATATTCCCGATGTTCCAAAATGTTTGTCTATTCTTTTTAATAGTCTTGCTACTTTTTTCCAAGTCGTTCCAGCAAATTTACAATATTCAAGAGGATAATTTTTCTGTTTCAATTGTCTTAAAGTATATGTGGTAATAGCCACATTTCTTGTTGCCAAATCAATCTTCTTGAATAGTAAATGACTATTACAAGCGTTATAATTTTTCATAATTTCCGTCTGAAAAGTTTGCAGGCCGAATTCGGATAGTAACATCTTTAATTCGAATTCATCATTCGTTCTACTTGTTACCATAGATGTATCAGTAACTTCATAGATTCGATACGCTTGAATTTGCCCACAAACTTTACAGACAGGAAGATTAATCTTCTTGTTCATTTCAAGTAGTTTGGAATTACAATTAAGGCATGGCATCCCAATCCAACCTAACCGTAGTTTGTCCTTCCGTTTGTTCTCCTGATAAATACCTACTAACAGTAGATACAAGTTTTACCAACATTGTATCATTCATAGCCGCCATAGCGCGAGCCGCAAATTGGTCGCCAACTGCCGCACCACTTGATAGATTATCAATACAAATTGGTCCTGCCCAATAATAATCATCTTTGTTACCAACTACCGGTTCTTTTACACCTGCTGATATACCTGAAGTATTTCCTCTCTTTGTTAAGACGTAAGTGCTAACATCTTGAATGCCTCTCTTTGATTGATTATCAATTACCATCCAATCTGCCAATTTACCTCGGATATACATAGCCAACACTTTCTTACCTTGTGTTGTTTCAAATTTACCCTTCTTGATAACATCGTGCTTTTCAACCATACTTTCAAACAATTGCATAGCCTTCTTTTCGGCATCTTCAGGCTTACGATTCTGCTTCAAAAATTCTTTCATAACCTTTGTTTGTGCATTTGTTGGTTTTTCACCTGTTGTCTTTAACCACAATTCTTGAGGAGAAATCATATGCCACTTACCTTTCTTATGTCCATTTGCATATGTATTAACAAATGTGTTTAAGTCCCTAATGTTAATTTCTCCCCACACACCACTACTTAATTCTAAAGCAAATAGTTTTGGTGCAATTTGCATTACACCAAGACGGCAAGTATGTTCTGTAATCTCGTTGTTTTCTCTATGATAAAAACGATAGGGTGCTCGATTTTCCATTACATATGTAATATTCTCAGGCATTTCGATACATCGAATTAGATAATCATCCAATTGTTCATCTGCTTCTTCACCGTCACCATTGATATAACAAGAGCGGAAAATTGTTCTTGCAATTGCTTTAACCAAAATATCAAGATTAGCATAAATACCGTTAACACTGTATCTAACTTTATCTTTGCGTAGGTTAATCATGTAACCACACTTTCCTACTCGTAGGACGATACTTCTCTTTGGGTGATTTCTACAAATCTCTACAATCTTTAATCGCTTCTTGATAGCGTTGGTAAAGGATTCAATCGTCGGTTCCTTTGAAGAATTGATATTACTTCGTTGAGCATAAATATCAATATTCTGGTCACGGGTTAGATATTTTGATGTTACCGTTGTTGATAAAATCGCATCTCTTCTGTCGCTTGCGTGTCTTACTCTAAATGTTATTACTGCCATTTCTATTCCTCTTCTTTATTATTAATTAATGTATCAATCATCGCACTTGCATCCTTCTTGGATAGGTTTTCAGATGGATTACCACCCAATCGTTTGATAAAGTTAATTTGCTTTTTGGTTGCTAAATCATCAACGGCCTCATTCGGGTTAATAATTTTAAGCAACGCATTTAACTGTCGTGTTGTTAGTTCTTTTCGCTGAACAATTCTATTACGCATATCATTCAGAAATTTTGTTTCCCAATCATTCTTACCCATATCGGTAGTAAAGGTTGGAATATCGTAATAACCACACGCTTCTATTAGTGCTGTATCTTCATATTCATTTTTTGTTTCCTCTCTAATACTGTTAGCGGCATCTCTACGTCTTTGCATTTCAAGTTCTACTGCTTCTACTCGCTTATTGTATTGTTCATCTTTATGGTCGGCTTCTGTAAGAAGTCTATTATACCGTGCAAATAATAATTGAACGTCCTTCCAAAGTTTATCATTAGGATAACCGCGAGTTTCAATTTGTCGTCGTGGATTATCAGGATGATTCCAACGCCATACAACAGACGCCATTTTACCCAATGAACCTTTTGACGCTTTAGCAATTACATAATGTGGTTCGTATCTCCTAGTTTTACTATCATAATAGGTTCCCTTAGTTCGCACATTTACACGCAAATCTAATTCTTTTACATGGTTAAACATTTCTTCCCATTCTTCGCCCCAAGTATTCCACCACCAATCAGCCTTCATAGTTTTAACTGCGGCCTTAATCCATTCTTGAATCTTTTCTTCTGTAATTGCACTTTCAGGAATACCAACTACTTCCTTGAGGTGTCGAATAATCATCCAATTGGTAATATGTTCTGAACCGAGAATTTCTAAGTTCCCATTTTCAGTATTCTCAATTTCAAAATGCCATGCAATTGGGTGTCCACAAATACATTCTCTTGGGTGTTTATCCTGATGAACTTGTGGCAATCTCTCATGTCCGTAATGGTTAGAAAATGGGATATACCAAACTCTCCCTGTAACTCTCCATTCATGTTTAGCATCTTCCCAATCATTACTGACTGATTCTTCAGTTAATCTACGCATCAATGCAATATTTAATGCACCTGTCCTACTAACATTAATATCAACACGTTCTTCACCTGTTGTAAAATGTGTAGGGTCAGCAAAATCTGCTTCCATCAGGCCATCTCCTCATTCATTAATTGTTCTTCCAAATATGAATCACACATAGCGTTGAGTTTATCAGCCAAACTTTGTGTAATTCCCGGAATTGCACTTCGTTGTAGTGACAACCAAATATTGTGGGCTTGGTTAATAATTATGACAGGCTTAAATCCCTCATCACTTTGTTTAATTACCACGGGCGGCATTTCCTCATCCTCTATCAATCTAAATTCTACATACTTTTCTCTTCTATTCATTTTATCACTCTCACTCTAAATCCATCAAATAGTCCATGGGACTCTTCTTCAACACTTGCTTACTCAAAATTATGTGAGGGAACTTATCAAGTAGAATTGGAATAATCTGGTTCCAATCCATAAGTCCTTCATACTGTTTTGTCCAAACACTACCGTTTCCTTTGAGGCTCGTTATTCTAATTACCTCATGCTTCTCTTCTTCATTTTCTTCATTCTTAACATCTTCATTTTCATTCATACTATCACTCTCAAAAATTTTCGTTCCGTAAAAAACGGACCTAAATTCGTCTTATTTAAGACAAAAAAGCCCAACTTTAGGACTTTTCAATATGTGGTAGATATTATATTATATGTATAACATTATATCTCACATTTTCCACCGGCACAGGCTATTTCACCTTGCCTTGTAGTATTATCACTTGTTTCAATAACTTTTGTCAAATCTACCTCGGTTAATGACTCCATCATCCTGTAATACTTTGCTTGACTAATAGTTTCAAAGGGTGGTTGTTTATGCGTTCCACCATCTTCAGGAAATACAGATAAACCATTGTAATATTGACGATTATTCCACATCCAATCTCCAACTTTTGACCATTCATTGTCTTTGATAGAAATTGTTGCTGATACATTATGTGTGTTCATGCCACTTACATGACCAAATTTAATCCATGTTTGTGCAACTTCCTTTACACGTTCTAACAACTCGATAGGACTTTCACTTCTTAAGGTAGCATCTTTTGGTGCTTTCTGTGGTAACGAAATTACTGCCGTGTTGTGTGGACTAAAGTAGCAATCTTCCAATAATTCTGGATGATTAATGTGTAGATATGTGTAGATAGCCTCTGATTTTCCTACTCTAATCCTTCGAATATAGTATTTATCATGCCAAGCATGAATTCCACTACTCGTTCCTAATACACAAGAAGTAGTTCCTGCAGGTTTTACACAAGTAATTCTTGCCGCAGGATTAATTCCTATTTTTTCTGCTATAAGAGCATTTGATTCTTTAGCAATTTCGGCGGCCTGTTCTAAACTTAACTCAAATACTCTATTAGAAGCAATACCTGTCATTGATACACCAAGTAGTGCATCTTTTTCTGTTGTTGTCTTCCAAATTTCTCTAAGATAATGGAAATCTGTATAACCTGCTTGTAATGTTGCTAAAAGTGTCCCTGCCGCTACACGGGCATTAAGTTCTTGCTGTGTTTTAACATCTGATACGTTAATTTCTACCAAATTACAAAATTGATTTGGACGTAGAGCAATTTCACAACAAGGATTTGTTCCCCAATCTTTATCATTTGAGAAATAAATTCCCGGTTCTCCTGTCCCACTCTCTTGTATTCTTTTCCACACATTCATAAAATATTTTTTAGTAATTCTATGTCGCAATAAAACTGCACTATTATTTGCGCGTCCTCTTTGTGGGTTCATTTCATACCAAGTTCCGACTTTACATGATAACATTCTAATGTCATCTGCACTAAATAAGGAAATTAATGCCGCTCTCCTAATACCACCCGCTAATACTGCATCAGCAATATGACACATAATATCATGACATTCAAGTGTCGTTAATTTTTCTCCATTTCCTTTAGATTCTAATATACCCTGAACCTTAACTATACATTCTTTTAATGGTTGAGGTCCGGGTGCTTTTCCTCCTGAAGTTTTTAGTGGTGTCCCTTTTGGTCTAATATCTGAGTAATCAAAGACGGGTGTTGATTTTAACACACCGAAATAAGACTTCATTAAGACCTTAATTGAATCAGCCCACCCTTCAATTGAATCTCCTATTAAGAATCGTCTTGACCTATTTGGGTTCGGCTTAGTAATTTCGGGTAATTGTTCTACATGATGAAATTGCACGGAATATCCAACGCCTGTTCCGCCAAGTAGTAAAAACATAGCCTCCCAAAATGCGTCTAAACAATCAATTGGCATATAAGCGCAATTGTATATTCTATTGGGTGCTACTTCAATTGGTTTTCCTCCAAATTGCATTGAACGCATCGAAGGAAGAACCTTTCTTTGTGATACATATATTGCATACGCATCCTCAATCATCTCCTTTAGTTCGGGATATTTCTTGGTGTGCATTTTCATGTTTCGCATACATATATCATCCCATGATTCGCGTCGTTCTTTATCTTCTAAATACCTTGCATACTTCATATGCACAGTAACATCACTTAATATTTGACTTGCCTTATTCATAACTTCACTTCCTTATGTTTTGGACAGTCATCCCACAAATCAAATTCACCATAGAATCCACCGTGTTTCTTACTAACAACAATCCAACCTTTTGTTTCCATCCATTCTAATTTGTCCCAATCTTGTAGCACATTTGTTCCCCAATCTTGGAATAGAGAGAACATATCTAGATATTCTTTATCTGCATATTTTACTCTCATTTCCCCACTCGCTAAAATTTTAAACGAGCGACCTTCGACAATACATCTACCATCATAATAAAAGTTTGGGTTAGTGCAGATAACATTTAACTCATTAAAATTCCTATGGAAGTCATACAAACGTTTTGCATCGACGTTTGACCAACCATTTACTGATAAATCAGTCATAAACATTTTTTCTGGAACTATCACATCTAACATTATATCTTCATTTAAATTATTTTCTTTTA
>CETC01069590.1_pt1 | contig 12492 bp, 20 predicted proteins | sample 326911 | NCBI WGS metagenome assembly CETC01 (sample SAMEA2622694, study PRJEB7988) | marine metagenome | isolation source: saline water (ENVO:00002010), including | reverse complement strand
CTCGTGTTGGTCTTAAAACAATTAAAAGTCGTTTTCCTTTTATGGCTGACCCAGAAATTCAAAATGTTGAAACGATTGCAGAATCTTGTAGAAACGTGGACAAACAGATTAAAGTTCATACAAACATACTTGATAACTTAGAACTAATTCAAAACAACTATGATATCATGCAGTTGTATAAACCTGTGATATCCGGAACAACAAAAAGACAAATTGATTTTGCCGTTGAAGAGTTCGAGCCAGAATGGCAAAAGCTTGATTTTCAAAGACTTTTGATGGAAGATGGTCAGATTACTTTAAATCTCAGCACTTTATTTTCAAATTTTAATAAGATAATAATTGACAGTTGAGAAATCTATGTTATACTTATAAAACACTCGGAGGATTTAATGGATAGTAACAAAGAAACTTTTATGAACTACGGAACAGATTTCCAAGACAAAGTAGTTCAGCTAATGCTGGAGGATCGCCCATTTTGCGACCAAATAGAAGAGATTTTAGAAATAGACTATTTTGATAAAGCTTATCACAGAGCTTTTGTTGAGATAGTTTTGAATTATCGAGAGCAATACAAGATGCACCCTCATTACTCAACGATTGAAATGATCTTGAAACAAGGTGCAGATAATTTAGATAAGGTAGTCCTAAAACAGGTTATAGAGTTCTATGCAAGAGTCAAATCATCAGGACAAGTTGAGGATAAACAATTTATCAAAGACAGGTCTATTGATTTTTGTAAAAAACAAACACTAAAGAAAGCGATTCTGAAATCTGTTGATTTGATAAAGAAAAGTGACTATGACTCTATAACAAAGATTATAAACGAAGCAATGTCAAAAGGGAATGATCAGGACTTTGGTCATGATTTTCACAGAGATATTGATGCTCGTTATGTGAGGAAGTCAAGAAAGCCTATTACAACTGGATGGCCGAGGATTGATGACATAACCAAGGGCGGAATAGGGGCAAAAGAACTAGCTGTTGTCATAGCTCCCACAGGAGCTGGAAAATCTATGGTCTTAGTTCACTTGGGTTGTCAAGCCTTACAGCTTGGAAAGAAAGTTGTTCACTATACTTTAGAATTGGCAGACACCGTCGTTGGACTCCGCTATGACTCATGTTTATCGAAGGTGGATCTTAGAGATATTATGGATTCTAAAGAAATTGTAAAAGAAAAAATCTCTGACATTCCCGGAAAACTAATTATAAAAGAATATCCAACTAAATCTGCTTCAACCAACTCTTTGAAGGCACATTTGCAGAAGTTGAGAAAGCAAAACATTTTACCTGATGTTGTCATTGTTGACTATGCTGATCTTCTTCGTCCCATATCAACAAAGGCAGAAAAGAGGCATGATTTAGAGGGAATCTACGAAGAACTAAGAGGCATGGCAAGCGAGTTCAATTGTGCCTTTATCACAGCATCACAAACCAACCGTGGAGGTCTTAATGCAGAAGTTATCACAATGGAGTCTATTTCAGAGGCTTTCAATAAGTGTTTTGTTGCTGACTTTATTTTTTCACTATCAAGAACTCCGCAAGATAAGCAAGCTAACTCGGGCCGTATCTTTATTGCTAAAAACCGTAACGGACCAGATGGATGGGTATTTCCCGCCGCTGTGGATTGGTCACATGTTGGGATAGAGGTGCTAGATAGAAAAGGTGATGAAGAGGCACCTTCGTTGACTGCAAAAGAACAACACAATCAGCTTCAAAAATATTATACAAAATTATCAGGGTCAAAATAACAACAAAGGAGAAAATACCATGGGAATTGAAAACAACATACTATCAGACATAACTGTTCATATGAAATACGCTCGATATCTTTCCGACGAGCAGAGAAGAGAAAACTGGGAAGAATTAGTTACAAGAAATAAGGAAATGCATATCAAAAAGTTTCCTGAATTAGCCGCTGAAATAGAGTGGGCTTATGAATTAGTTTATGATAAAAAGGTGTTGCCTTCAATGAGGTCTATGCAGTTTGGTGGAAAACCAATTGAGGTCTCTCCCAATCGTATATTCAATTGTGCTTATGCTCCAATTGATCACATGAAGGTATTTGGAGAAATTATGTTTCTTCTTCTTGGAGGAACTGGTGTCGGCTATTCGGTACAAAACCATCATGTTGAAAAGCTCCCTGCAATAAACAAACCAAGTACAAAAAGAACAAGAAGATTCCTCATTGGTGATTCAATTGAGGGGTGGTCTGATGCTGTAAATGCCCTTATGAAGTCGTATTTCACAGGGTCCTCTAAATTGAGATTTGATTTTTCTGATATCCGTCCTAAAGGTGCGAGACTAATTACTAGTGGAGGCAAAGCTCCCGGCCCACAGCCATTAAAGGAATGTCTCTTGAAAATGGAGGGAATATTAGATGCGAAAGAAGACGGGGACCAACTATCGACACTCGAGGTACACGACATCATCTGCTACATCGCCGACGCTGTCCTTGCTGGTGGTATTAGGAGGGCTGCTCTTATTTCTTTGTTCAGTGCTACTGATCAACACATGCTCAGTGCTAAATCAGGAACTTGGTACGAAACCAATCCACAACGAGGAAGAGCAAACAATTCCGTAGTAATAATGAGACACAGAATTGACGAAGAAACCTTTTTGAATTTATGGGAAAGAGTTAGAGAATCTGGAGCTGGAGAGCCCGGCTTCTACTTCACAAATGATAAAGATTATGGATGCAACCCATGTTGCGAGATCTCTCTGAGACCCTTTCAGTTTTGTAACCTTACGGAGATAAATGTATCAGACATCTCTTCTCAAGAAGAGTTAAATGACAGAGCCCAAGCAGCTGCGATTATCGGCACACTTCAGGCATCTTATACTGATTTTCACTATCTTCGCCCTGTTTGGAAGAGAAACACAGAGAAAGATTATCTTATCGGAGTGTCGATGACAGGTATAGCATCAGGAAGAGTTCTTGACTTAGATATGCCTCAAGCTGCGGAGATTGTAAAGACAATCAATGCAGAAATTGCGGAGAAAGTTGGAATCAAATCGGCTGCTCGTTGTACAACAGTAAAGCCAGCAGGAACAACCTCTCTTACACTTGGGACTTCAAGCGGGATTCATGCATGGCACAATGACTATTACATTAGAAGAATTAGAGTAAACAAGGCCGAGTCGATCTACACTTATCTTCAAGTATATCACCCAGAGTTGTTAGAAGACGAATTCTTTAGTCCTCACGATACAGCAGTTATCTCTGTACCACAAAAAGCACCCGAAGGAGCAATTACTCGTCACGAGTCAGCTTTGGATCTTTTGGAGAGAGTAAAAAGAGTTCATTTGGAATGGGTAAAGAAAGGACACAGAAGTGGACAAAACACCAACAACGTTTCAGCGACGATCACCATCAAGCCTGACGAATGGAAAGAAGTTGGTGCTTGGATGTGGACAAATAGACACAATTACAACGGATTGTCGGTTCTCCCATACAATGGTGGGACTTACAAACAAGCTCCATTTGAAGATTGCACTAAAGAGCAGTATGAAAAACTAATGAAGTCTCTTGTTGAGGTTGATTTGGATAAAGTTGTGGAGCTTGATGACAACACGAACCTCACTGGTGAGCTTGCCTGTGCAGGCGGAGCATGTGAAATAAAATAAATAAAACTATTTATAATAATAATTTCAAACAAATTCAAAAGGAGTAGTTATGAAAGACAAAGTACTAGAAATAATTGAAAACCTAAATAACATATTGATAGATTTAGAAAAAGTTGAGACACATTCTTACGGATATAAAGCGGCCGCTGTTCGTGCTCGTAAAGTCCTTCATGAGTCTCGTCAAAAATTTCAAGATCTTCGCAAAGAAATTCAAGAAAAAAAGAACGAAGAATAAAAAAAACAAAAATAATTCTTGACAATTGCTCCTTATTGTGTTATAATAATGATACTCTAAGGAGTTTTTGCTGTCTCTTGTAGGTTAGAGATAGAGCTTGTGGCAACTTTTCTTTGCGTGACAGGCGATCATTAATATTGGAGGTAAAATGATAAACGAAGTATACAACAGGCATGTTCTAATCGACCCAATCGAAGAAGAACAAGAAGAACAACACTCTTTGATTGCATTGCCCGATGATTATAAGAAGACTGAGTCACCTTATGTTGTTGCAACAATCCTAGATTTTGCCGACGATTGCAAGTGTAGGCTTTCTATAGGCTCGGATGTTGTTTTAGAGCGTAGGATGATGATTGAAGTAGATATTAAAGGCAAAAAGAACTATTTAGTTTTAGAAAACTATATTTACGGGAGTATTGAAGATGAAACTGACTAAAAAATTATTAAGAGAAATGATTGCTAAACAAATGAAGCTTTCTGAGGCGACATTTGGATCGGTTAAAAGAAGGGTTAACACCTATGATCAAGAGAAGACCTCAAGAACTGCTAAAGAGTTTGTTGTAATGTCCTCGGATCGTGGTGAAAGATCTCCTGCTGAAAATAAAGATATATATAAACAATTCAAGCAAAAAGTTAAATCTGCTGGCTTTCCCTTTACTGAATTTATTGGACAATGGATCGAAACAGACGAAGAAACAGGAGAGAAGAGAAAAGTTCAAGAAAACTCTGTTGTTATTTACTCCGATAAGAGACCAGATGTTCCCGAACAATCAGAAGATCTATTTGAGTTTGGAAAAAGGATGTCAAAAGAATATTCTCAAGAAGCGTTTATCTATGGTGAGATGGTTACTTCCAAAGCTGGAGAGAACAGAATGATTCAAGCCTTTGATGCTGAAGGGAGAGTTCAAAATTGGGGCGGTCCATGGTCATCAATGGAAGCAGTAAAAGAAGATGCTCCATTTTGGTCTAGAGTTAGAGGTGGAGGAACTCCATTTCAATTTAAAGAAGAGGTTCAAGAAGAAGTTGAAGTAGATGCTCCAAACTCAATGATTGAGGCCATGAGAAAAGCTAATGAACATAAGGGAAAGAAAATAAAATTTGTTAGAAGGAAGAAGTAGGTTGTTTACAAAACAAGATGAGAAGTTAACGATGCTAACAATAACATTATCAGTACTAACTGGTGTGTGGGCAATAACTTCAATGACTTCGCTTATTCTTATATCAAATTTAGTAACAAGGCAACTAAACTTGACATTGGCAACAGGAAGTTTGGTGAACTTAACAATCAGTACAGATACTTTGACACTTTGGACAGGAATAAGTCTAGCCTCTAACGTGTTTTTTCTGTATCTAGCAGTACGAGTCACCATTAATGCTATGAAAGAGCTTGTAAAGGGAAAAGATAGCGACTAGTTACTACATGGAACGAAGAAAACCAGAAGCATTACCACAATTTTCAGTTGGAGACTTAGTCAAGATCAGAGGCTTTGGTATCTTATTGGCAGGCTCAGACCAAGAGTTGGGAATTATTTCCAATGGACCATATAGTTGGAAAAGTGTTGAAAGCTACCATGATCTAGTATATTTCGAATGGTGGTGTTATGACATAATAATAGGCGGAGAACTAATTACTATGATGCCTGAAAACTTTTTGATCAAGATAGAGTCTGGCATACAATAACAGGAGGGCAAATGAATAAATTTTACTTTGAAGAACTTGTTCTTGGAGGATCATTGACTGCCCTATTATATGCATATAAGAAAAACCTTCCAATACTGATTGACGTGTCTCATGTGCCATTTGTTTTGGACACTTGCCCTGTCCATTGGGATTTGTCCTTCTTGGGCTTCAAAAAAGGTGTGGAGCACCCTAAATCACAAATTTGGGATCGACTTACATTCCTTCTCTCCATGGCTGGCTTGGTTGTGTTTCCAAACAATATCCAAAACTTCAGACTCGAGGACAAAAAGATAATAATCATTGCATTAGACAATAAAAAGATAGAGGTCTGTTTTGAAAAGCTTATTGAATTCGATAGAGACACTTCTGATAGCCTTATGGTTTGCGACTGGTTCGCAGTGCGTTCTGGATCTCGACACGATTGGGAAGTGATTCCAGACCCAAGTTCAGACCTTTGTCACTTGTTATTATTCCATAGATCTACAAGACCTCGTACAAGAAAGGATGTAAAGGACGTTTGTGCGGTCTCTAGGGTGCCTAGAGGGCTCTTGAAAGATATAGAGTACTCAAACGTCTACACTCGAATAAAAACCCTGAAAATGATGAAAGAGATAGGAATACGTGGAACCGCAAATGGCTATGATAAGAGAGGAAGAACACTTCACTATGCCATTGACATAGAATTTATGTATCGGGAAGTGTTTGAAAAACATGAGAACGATATATCAATAGAAGAGATATTAGAATATAAAGATATCAAAGGAACTAATTTATGGAATTTGACACAAAACCTTCTGCTGGCTCATCTTACCACCTTGCCGGAATAGTTCCATGTGGAGGTCAACCCCTCGACTTTGAAATGGAATGGCCGGACTTTATGATGCCAATAGCACCCAACTATACAATGATTGAGGCGGCAATAATGGAATGTGCATGGGCTGGTTGCGAGACAATATGGGTTTGTCTTCACGAGGACACTGCTCCGTTGGTTCGCTATAGGCTTGGCGATTATGTCCAAGATCCTGTTTGGGCATGGAGAAACATGGACCCAGACCCAAGAGGCAAACAACGAAGAATACCAATATTTTACGTACCAGTGCACCCCAAAAATAGATTTAGAAGAGATTGTCTCTCTTGGTCGGTTATCGAAGGTGCTCTTTCAGCATTCAAGGTGTCAGCGACAGTATCAAGGTGGATTTATCCAAACAAGTATTGGGTATCATTCCCATATGGATACTTCAATCCAGAGCTATTGCGAGAGCATCGCCCAAAAATTTCTTCTCCAAAAAATTTCTACATCACGCACAACGGGCAAACACCATCACAAGGCATTCACACCTCTTTTTCATTCGGAAAGGAAGAATTTGTGAAATTTAGACGACAAATAAGGAAAGGAACAGGCGAATATACCAGCGAAGTAAACGAACAAGGCATCCCAAAAACACGACTACCATATGAGGAAAGGTATTCCGCAAGATGGTTCGGTCTTGAGGACGTTTTCATCGATCTTGATAACACAAAGGACAACTCATTAGAGATCGACGAATTCTACGATTTATCTTCTTGGGACAATTATAGAAACTATTTATCTTCAGAACTTGCCGAGCAAACCAAGCGACCACCGAAGTGGTTGATGAAAAGATCAGAATTTGGTTCAGTAGGGCTTGACAAAGACGAATAGGTGTGTTATAATGAAGAAGAGACTTGAAGCAACATTGAAAAAGATTGACTTTCTTGAGACAGAATTAGACTGGCAATCGGATATATTGACCGAGAAGCATGGAGAATTTGATGAATATTATAGAAAGTGGTGTGAAGAAAATGATGTCGAAGTCCCACCGCCACCCGAAAGGCCATCCCCGCCAACTGAAGAGGTAAGCGATGAGCCAATCGAACCAGAAATATCCGAGGAGACTTTATTTGGAAGAGAACAATTCAAGGTTACATATAGAAAACTTGCCATGGCAACCCATCCCGACAAAAACGACGGAGATGATACGGATTTCAAAATCCTAAACGATGCATGGAATAACGGCACATGGTCAAAGATCCTAAGTCTTGCAACCAAATATGACGTTCCCGTCCACAATGTGAAAGAGATCGATAAGCTTCTTAGACAAGAAGCCAAGAAAATGGAAGAGATAATTGAAAAGAATACAAACATGTTTTCATGGAAATTTTGGGAATGTGGAGATAACGAAAAGTGCAAAGAAGAACTAATTAAACATTTCTTAAAGACAATAAATAGAATTCAAAAAGGAGAATAAAATGTTATTATCATTATTGCTATGGGCTTGTGATTCGGATGTATCAATTATTAAAAGAATTGATAACCCCGACACATCAAACCCAATCGTCGAGCCTTCGGCTGTACCATCATCTGAGCCGGGATATGATCCCCAACGAGTTGGTATTTCCGGCTATACATTTTGGGATCTAACCCAAGTTGCATGCCCCGCATGTGTTGGGGAGTCTCAAGAGATGAGAGTAAAATTTTCCGCTAACTTTCATGAACCAACATCTGATGGATGGACCGAGTGGATTATTCCCGAGGGAGTTTGTGATGATCAACTAATCAACATCACACCATCCACAATTCCATTGTCCGTTGGGTCGCAAGTTCAAGTAAACAATCCATCCCATCAGTTTGTTGCAAACCAACTTGGTGGAGGTTATTATGAGAACACAAGTATATGGGAGCCTCAAATCCAACGAGATGCTCAATATGATGTTATAACCGAGATGGGTAACTATTCTTTCTATTCATCGCATGGCTTTGACTGGATTGAGCCTTATACAATGTTATGGGTTGACCCATCGTATGCATTCGAAGCTCCAATCTATCGTTCGGGAGCATCATTCTCATGGGCTCCAACGTCCACAAACCATACATTCAATATAACTGTTGCAGTCTATTCTCCTGATGGAGCTCAGTTGCTTGGATACGTTACATGTGGAGGTCCTGACAACGGATTTATGCAGATTCCCGGCCAATATCTTCAAGGATATCCTTATGGTGGATTGGTTGCAATTCACATGGTTCGTCACAAGGTTGAGCTCGTCGAGACCGACATAAACAACTCATATATTGAGACACATACTCAGTGGCAAGTCATAGGCACAGGGCACATCGAGTAAAAAAGGATTTGACAAGCTAAACAAAATGTGGTATACTATTTATAAGTGATAATTCTGGGGATGTAGCTCAGTTGGGAGAGCACTGCCTTTGCACGGCAGGGGTCGCAAGTTCGAATCTTGTCATCTCCACCATTTATCACCTACGGAGGAAGAAACAATGATGGAAATAATAGGATCAAAAAGATTTAGCTTGTTGTGTGCATTCATAAATGGTGCTTTTGCATTTGATTTTCTTATGGATGGTTCATGGCTATTTGCAACTATTTGTTTAGCTGCTTGTTGCCTATGTTCATACAACTATTGGAGAACAGAATAATGCAAAAATCACAATTAATGGACTACGCTTGGAAAGGCTTCACAGTTATGTTATCAATCATAATTGTTCCTTGTTTTATCTGGATCTGGGATTCAGAAATGAGACTTGGAGCATTAGAATACAAAATGGATGATGCCAACCGAAGCTTAGTAAAAATAGTTACTCACATGGAAAGTGAGAACGGCCAATCTGCTGTCGAAAAGCAGGTAAAAATGAAACTCATGGAGCAAAGAATGGATGCTTTGGAAAAGAAGTGCGACACTTTGCAAAGAGAGATCAAAAGACTTAAAAACAGGAGGTAAAAAAATGGAAACATGTGAATGTTGTGGGTGTAAAATCGAAGAATGTAAGTGTGGGTGTTGTGAGCACGAATAACGATTTTTGTCCAATGTGTACATATGACCCGTGTGAATGCGGATGGAGTGATGATGAATCCAGTGATGAAGAAAGGGCAGCTGATCTTGTACAGATCCCCGAACCTGAACTCGATGGAGACGGTGGGACTTGTCCTGTGGCCTCCATCCCAGATTTTGGATCATCAATATACGACTGTATATCTGATTTCTCGGGGTATCCGAGAGAGCGTTCATATAGACAACATAATTCGAATCTTGTCGGAACCATAAATGCTTTCAACGTAGGAGATCTTGTTCGATGGTTTCCCGTGAGCGGAGTTATGGATGTTAAGAAAGTGTGGGTTGTGAAAGCTGTTTTGAACCCTCAATACCTTGATTCTGGGTGGTATGATTATGAGATCACCGATGGTCTCGAAACCCAGTATGTAACAAAATTTGAATTATTTTCTTTGAGTGAAACGTCATGAATAATATATGGGAACAACGACTAAAAAAATATATGGACTCCAAGTATCATGAAGATGTTCTTGAATTATATAAGGATTGTTTTGACTACTCTCCTTATCTCGAGCTTGACGAAATCATGGCATTCGTTACAGAGTGCTTTATTGAAAGAAATAAGGACCTATCTCACCCCCGAACCATTGCACAAGTGAAGATGAAATGGGGATATCTTACTATTTACTATGATGGCGGACCTGAGCCTTTTCTTGATGAGATCGTTAGAATGGCAGAAAACCTTTCTATTGATATTTCAAAAGAAGTTTGGGCGAGACATAGAAAAGGGGGATTAGCAAATCGAACAGTTTTTCACACAACTGAAAACTAAAGATCTTCCACTCGGACAAAGACCTAAATACAAGGTTGGGGACTTGGTGGTAGCTTATGTCAATTCTGGCAATTTTTCTGATAGCTTTTATATAAAATCTGGAATGGGTGTTATTGTTGATGTTAGTTATTATAAGTGTGTGGACTATGGTTATGAAAACATATCCGAACCTTGGTATATCATAGAATATAAGCTATTGATGACAGGAGAAGATTGCTATCGCTATTTCGCAGAAGAGTTTTTAAAATTACCACAGGAGGAACTTAAAAATGATTAGCTTTTTATTAGGACTTGCATTGGCGACAACTGTATATATACCAATGACAAATCAACTTGAAACAACGATAGTACACTATTTTCTTCAAAGAGACTTCCACTCAAAGAAAAAAGATATGATTGTAGTATCTTGGATTGATTGCAAAGACAGAGATCCAAAACCATGTGCTTTGGAGAGAGGGTATTGGACTTTAGATATTCACGAATATGATGACGGAGACACCAAGCAGGTGAACTTATTCTTATTGAATGGAAAAGGGGAGATTGTATCAGAAGCAATGATAAACAAAAGATATCAGATACAAAAGATTCCACAAAAAACAGAAATAAGAAAGACGGTTGTTTCTGGTGGAACTATTGCTCCAACCAAGACCAAAATTGAAACCCCACCATTATTGGTGAGAAAAGAAGCGGAAATCACAGCTCACGATATAGATCAAGCGGTCATTCGTTTGTTAGGAAAAATAGAAAAATAATACTTGACAAGAAAATAATAGTGTGTTACAATACTATTACAAGAAGCGAGGATTTGATGAAAGTTTTAGATCTTCATGGTTATAGGCATCATGAGGTTCCAAGAATTCTTCATGCATTTATAAACTCAAACCTTGGAAAAGAGTTGAAAATTATATTTGGCAACTCACCAAGAATGAGAGATATCGTGCTGGAGACTGTGGAGCCTTATAGGTTTAGGATTACAAGAAGCGATATCTACCTAAACAGAAAATATATAATCATATTGACAATATAGGAGGAATTATGTCAACCCAAAAGCAAAGAAAAGAAGGAACTGGACATGGCGTAGAGCTAAAGGAAAGACAAACAGTTCAACCACCGAAGAAATTCAAAGTAATATTGCACAATGATGACTTCACGCCAATGGATTTTGTAGTAGCCGTGCTCAGACAAGTGTTCAACTATGGTGTTGAAAAAGCACAGGCTGTTATGTTACAAGTTCATCAAGAAGGAAAGGGTATTGCTGGAGTGTATCCCAAAGAGATTGCTTGGATGAGAACTAAAAAGTGTAAAGATTATGCCAAACAACATGGTCATCCTTTTTTGGTAACAATGGAGGCAGAATGAATCAGAATGAACAAAAAATGTGGCTCTTGGTTGACGGCGTTGTTAGGAAGCTAAAGAGTGCACGTTATTGGACAACATCAGCAGACAATTATAATAAAGAATTTATTATGGCATTGGTTTTGCTTGAAGAGGTCTTGAAAAAACTCGAAGACAGCGAATAAGGAGATGTTATGGCTATAGCAAACAAGAAGTGGAATGGTATTACGTATCAACAAAGAAGAAAGCAAAGAAAGAAGTTACTTGAGCACAAACGATATCCATCTAAAGCGATAGAAAGTATTGAAAATGCAGAGTATCATGTTTACTTTGGAAGAGCTCATCTAAAAGACTTTCAAACAAACAAAGAAGTCAGAGGGTACTTGAAGATTGGACGGGGTAAGTTTACCACAGCAATACAGAGAGGGCGTAACCAGCCCGGTGTTGACTTCAGACTATATTGTTTTTTAGAATTTTACAGCGACAAATCCACATGGGATTGTGAAAGAATAATAAAACAGATCTTTTCAGATAAGAGGATAATCGGAGATCAAGGGCAGCAAGAACTTTATGACTTTGAGGATAGCGAAATAAAGTCAATTACAAAAGAGTTAGAGAAGCATCTCAAGCTACATGGGATTAGAATAAAGTCAAAGGAATATTTTATTTGACAAGTTTTTAAAACATGTTATAATATCTATACATTTAAACAACGGAGGAAACTATGAATATTAATCTATTAAAAAATGCAGTTAAGATTGGTGAATTTTCGATCAACACTTCTTTGAAAAAGAAAAACTTAAACTTTATTAAAGATGTAAATCTCAATCATTCTGATTATAAAAAAGAAGAGGCTAGAGTATATTTTATAACTATTGACGATAATATAGTAAAGATTGGAGGCTCCAATGCGAAAGGCGGCATCTGTGGGACAATATCTCCATATTGTTCCGGAAACGGCGGGAGACCAAGCGATAG